>Ga0255776_10002393_pt1 | contig 20952 bp, 15 predicted proteins | sample 071ome_19_FD_179974 | JGI IMG/M metagenome (GOLD analysis project Ga0255776, IMG submission 179974) | Coastal salt marsh microbial communities from the Groves Creek Marsh, Skidaway Island, Georgia - 071413AT metaG (version 2) | ecosystem: Environmental > Aquatic > Marine > Intertidal zone >... | reverse complement strand
TCGAATGGCAACGAGATTACAACCACCACCGGCCCCACAAGGCCCTCGGTTACCGAGCCCCAGTGGACGTCGTACCTTAACCCGAAATCCCTACTTTTGAGCGCCCCGAAAAACGGGGAAGCTTACAGTAGGGACTTCATCTGAGCCAGTAATCGTCGAATTGCATCTTTTTCTGGCTCTATGGGACAATCTTTAAAGACCAGGGTTTTTCTAGTCTCCTTTGTTTGGGTCCTTCGACCCCGGCGCTGTCTTGGTCTAGGAGTATCTGCGCTTTCAAGTACCACCGGACGACTCAGCTCCGAATCAGAGTTGAGTTGTAAATCGGCAGGGATCTTCTCCTTCAAAGTACTGAGTGCCTGCTCCCGCTTACCGAGGTTTCTGGTATCAAACGTCTTATTGTCAATTTGTCGGACGAAGTGAGAAAGAAGGGCGAGGGTCTCTTTCTTGGAGTGATTTCTCTTCAAAGAGCCATCTTGAACCGAAAGGCCAAAAAAGTGAAGCAAATCATCATCCTGCCCTGTGATAGCACGTTCAAAAACTCTGTACTTGAACCGATTGGTCTCAATTTTATCAATGAGCTCTTCTGATACATCGCCTTCCTTGACGACCCAGTCCAGCACGGTCAACGGTATGCTTTTTTGTCCTTGGCGCTCCTTACGTCTTTCTTTGGCAATTGGGCCCCACCGTACTCGACTAACTCCTTGAGAATCTGGGTCGTGTTTCTTGTCGATCCATATGTAGGCTTCAGCGCGGCTATTGAAAACGACGCAAGTTTCCTTCTGAGGGGGTCCAGAGAAGCTCTGCGCGACGCCAACGAGTTCAAGAAGCAACTTAGGGCCAATGTGTCCTTCGGCGAACGAAGGGTTTTGAAGAAGTTTGTATGCTACGAGACGGCGATTCCCATCTAGAACGACATATTTGCCTTCTTCATCGGTTCCTTCCTCTCCAGCTATGACAATAGGTAACTCGGATCTGTCTCGTCCATTTCTACCTATATCTAAAGCCAGCTCATACATGTGCTTTCCCTCGACCAGCATCATTTGCTCAATCGCATCTCTTTGCGATTCTTGTCGCCGGTGGAACCGGGGATTGTCCTGGTCGAGGATCAGCTTACTAAATTCAATCGCTTCAATATTCGCTGTTTGGGGTTCCACAGTTCGGGCCGAGCTAGAATTGGTTTATCGACCACAATGGAATTCACGACTCGGAATATGTGAACACTCCCAAAGCCACTCATATCATTCAACTGTGGTTCCTATGAATGAATATCGTTGCACTACTGAGGGAAGTCAATTCCAGATCATGTATCCACAAGAGGGTCAATCACTTGTCAAGCAAATGACAGTGGCAAATGCTTGATTGAAGGCGACATAGCTGTACGCTTTCCTGAAATCGGTGAACTCGGGGGTAGGAACAGCTCCTAACTTTCGACCCGTAATGAAATCCCGAATCTCTGAGACGATGAAGGTCCCTGTCTTGGCCCGCCACGAGCTTGGTGAACATGCGGCTGCTTGATGCCCCGTTCGTTCAGGCTATCCACCAATTACCGCGATCTTCAGTCGGGTTTGCCGAGGGAATATTGGTGGCATCGGCGCACATCAACTATATCCAAGTCCTAAGACGGCGACCCACTAATCTGTTGGGTCGCCGCCTTAGGACATTAATTGAAGGTGATGAGGAGCACACTGTCGATGAAAATTGGCTCAGACCCCGATATATCAAAGACCCAATCGTAGGCGGATGACGTAAATCCATCCGGGCCCAGCATGGTCTCGATAGATCGAACTGTTGCCCTGCCACTCACCTTTAGCGCTGACGCATCCCCAACATTCGTTGGCCAGTATTCTGAGCCATCTCGGGCTGTTGAGAAAACAACACTCACATAGCGTTCTGCAGGACAGTCCACGGCTTCAAACTCCATTCCTTGGAGAATAATGTGACACTGGGCGTCATCAGAAGCATTGGTGGTTGACACATCCAAAGTTGATAGCAAGCTAGCACGTCGAGTGGCGAGCTCATTAGCTCCAGCCAACCATGGCTCAGTTACCGTTGGCATCCGATCCTGAATTTCATCAGGGGTCTCTCTAAGGGTCACCAATTTGGGATCAGGCTTGAGCGGCCGAGGATCTACGCGAACCTCCTCGCCAGCGTATCTCTCCAATAACTGATTAACCAAAATCGAGAACAGGGCTGAATCGGCATCTGGATCCTGTGCTGCTGTGCCAACAGATTTACATGACACCAAAGCGAGCGTCGCAACTAGGAGTGCTATTCGCATCAAAATCGTGACTATGGACTGCACTGAAGAGAGTAGTAAGTATGATGTCCGGTGCTGCTAAGGTGCAACTCTGCTCCTAAGCCGGTTCTGACGTGGTCCATCTCGTGGGCAATCGTTGACTGCAGGGATACTTGCGTGTTGGCCGTCTCCGCGTAAGACAGGTAGGTGAAAATCTCCTTCGCGATGAGCCACCAATCATGGCCCTGTCGCGCCGCTGCAGAAAATCCGTAGCTGTTCATCGGGAATGTTCTGAGTCCACTCTTCAGCTCATCGGCCAAACTTGCCAACTCTGAGCAAACGCCCCCTTTTGCATGGAGGTTGCTAATTGCATTGTTAAAGGAGGTCTCCTCCCAGCTGGACATTACTTCTCCTCCACACCACGCGGATTCGTGGTTTGTCAAGGTTGACTTAGTGCAATCGGGTGGCATTGCATCCCCGCTTAGCATTGAGTCGGTATGCGGCAGGCTCCATGTAGTCGTCGTTCCATTCGACCCTCCCCCAGAGGAGCCCCCTCCAGATCCTTCGCCTTCCCAGCCCGAATATATCTCAATCCACATCTCCTCACCGCCAGCGTGGATTATGGAGTAAGTACAATCAGGACAAACGACCTCGATCGACTCAGTATATTCACAGACCATCCAGTTTGGGTCTGTGGGATCTGGGTAGCACAACAACTCTTCGGCCCGAGACGAGAACTCCTCCTTGCCCAACTGATTGCGTTTGAACTTGAGCTTTCTCATCAACCAATCTGTTGCCATGCTGGTATTCGGGATAACACAATGAGCAGCACGCACAGTGGTCCTATCTTTTCCTTTGAGCTCGTAACTCACAATACGTCCTCCGGTCGACCCATCCGCAAGTCCCGGAGGAAAATTTAGATCCTTAACCCCTAACCGCAGAGATCCTGTCTCGGGATCCCTGACTGTAAGCGCGCAGCCATACGCGTCGCTCGATTTGGCTAGCCACATAAGTGCCGGAGCTGTGTCTATAGTGTTGAAGGGTGTAGCTGTTGATTCCGAGAATGCCCGCTTCTCAACAGTTGCGGTGGTGTCTTCCAGATTGTTCACGGTTGCGCTGTCACACCCAATGAATATTAGTCCGGAGAAAACAGCTATTAGGAGTGTTTTTTTCATTGATTTCGATTGAATAAGGCGAATAGAAAAGCACGCCCGTGGTCATGAGGCTGCACATGAACAGGGAGTTGCTCAGCCGCGAAGCGGCTGCTACGCAGTTAAACGTAATTCCAGTACATATCACGACATTGATGCTCAGTACTTCTTGACAATCATGGATTTGCCTTAGGTTCTTCTACACATGTTCTACAAATCCGTGCTCTTACGTGCAAATTGACGCATAAATGATCTGGTTGCACTGAAGGAGAAACATGCAAAAAGGGCCCCTAGAGTGAACTAGGAGCCCTTTATTGATGTTGCCCTACCAGGATTAGTTCGCCAGCTCCGCTGGCTCATCAGTCGGCCGCTTCGCGGCCTCGTGTCAAACCTTCCCCGCGTGCTTCGCACGCTTCCAGGTTCGAAGTATCACGATCGGCCAAATCCAAAAATCCACCAGCGGCCGATGCCACTGGTGGATTTCTGAGTTGCCCTACCAGGATTCGAACCTGGAACCTCCTGATCCAGAGTCACGTGATGTGCGTACGTTAATGGATGTGACACAGTTAGTTGGGGCTATTATCAAGCACCATGATACGCTAGTGATACGACTCTGGTTTATAGGGTCGAGTTGCTAACCCTCGCGTTCATTCGGTTTTTGTCCTCAAATAGCTTGCAGTGACTGTTAAATCTTGTCTTTGAAATCTTAACTGCTGTTTGTTTTGGATCGTCTCCGTTACTGGGTTTCTGTCCGGCAATGTTAGAGCAATCACTTGGACCGTCTGAATCGCAGTTGATTGAGTGAGTATTTGCATCTCAGGCTTACTTTGGACCGGATGGTCCTTTGTAAACAACTGCTGTGATTGTCGGTTACAAGGGGGTCAAAGACATCAGATCGCAATATCGCGACTTCGAACCACAAAGATCCATGACGGACAACAAGAAACGCCGGGGCATCAAGGCCTGGCACATTGCCGGAGTCATTCTGGCCTTCGCGGTGGTCGGATTGACTGGATACGCGTTGTGGCCGGCGTTGGTTGGAGCTGAGGAGCCGGAGGAGAATCGGCCGGACGCCGAACGGACGACATCCAATGCAGTGGTGGACGTCATGGTGGTGGAGCCGATGGCGTTCGTGCTTCGCGCCGAAGCCACGGGCCATCTGGCCCCCTGGCGAAAGGCAGAGATCAGTTCGCAAGCCACAGGCATCGTGACCGATCGCCCGTTTGAGCAAGGTCATTTCGTCTCCGCGGGAGACATGCTGCTGCAGCTGGAAGATCAGGAGCAACTCATCTCTGTGGCAGAAGCCGAGACGGAGCTCCTGAATGCACAGATTGAATATGCGGCCAGATTGGCCGGTTCACAGGCTGCCTCGGCCGATTCCACGCGTTTGAGCCAGGCAGAAGCCACGTACCAGCGGGCCCAGCAGGCGTATCAGGACGGCGCGCTGACGCTGGAAGAGTACCGTCAGGCCCGTCGGCAATATGAGGTGTCCGTTCTCAGGTCGGGTGCGCGACGGGAAGAGGTCGAAGCCGTTGTCACAGGGCTTTCCCAGGCGGAGCAGCGTCTGGAACGCGCCAGGCTCCTTGCGTCCCGTATGCGGGTGGAAGCGCCCATTTCCGGGAGACTGGCGGATCTGAAGACAGAGGTCGGGCAGCGCGTGACCCTCGGGTCTCCCATCCTGACGCTGCTGGACGATTCGCGGATGAAAGTTGAGGTCAGTGTCCTGGAGGGCGATCTGATCGGATTGAAGCCCGGGGCCTCGGCGCGGGTGCGGATTCCCGCCGTTGGGGACACCACTGTTTCGGGTCGCATCCATTCCATTAATCCAGTGGTGGACCCCTCCACCGGAACAGGCACCGTAACGGTGGCCATCGACAACAGGGACAGGGCCTTCATTGCTGGCGTGTTTGCATACGTGGATCTGGAGACCGACCAGTTGCCGGACCGCCTCGTCGTGCCCACGGAATCGGTACTGGTCCGGCAAGGGCGGGATCTGGTTTTTGTAGTCGAGGGAGGGCGCGCGCAGTGGACGTATGTGACTACTGGTCGTCGTTCAGGCGATTTCGTGGAGATCATCGAGCCGCTGGCGCCGGGCGACTCCGTGGCCGTTTCGGGTCATCATTCGCTGTCCCATGATGCCCGGATTGCCGTTGGCAACGTCGTGGAGTACGCATTTTGACCCCACCAATCCCTTGAAACGACTGATCCAGGCGTGCTTCAACAGGCCGGTCACCGTCACGGCCTTCTTCCTCCTGGTGTCCGTTCTGGCCATCACGGCCTACGTGCGTCTGCCAGTTTCCCTACTGCCTGATCTTCGCTACCCGACGCTGGTGGTGTGGACGCCGTACCCCGATGTGCCGCCTGAGCGCGTCGAGCGGGCCATATCGGAGCGGGTGGAAGAGGCGGTCAGCGGAACGGACGGGTTGCAGAGATTGACCTCGCGCAGCATGCTCGGCGGCAGCATGGTGCGACTGGACTTCGGTTGGAATACGGACCTGGACCTGGCCATGCTCGATGTGCGCGAGCAATTGGATCGGCTGGGCGATTCGCTGCCACAGGAGTCGGACCGCCCCATTGTCCTGAGGATCGACCCCAACGATAAACCCATCATGATCCTTTCGCTCTCACGGGCGGATGGCGCATCGGATGGTGTGGAGTCTGATCTGAGCGCCCTCAAGCAACTCGGGCGGGAAGTAGTGGCCCGGCGTGTGGAACAGCTCCGTGATGTAGCAAGGGTCATCGTGACAGGAGGGTTTGATCGCCAGATCGACGTCTTGCTTGATCCCGCAGCGTTAGCGGCTCACGGCATCAACCTGGTGCAAATGGAATCGGCGCTAAGGACAGCCAACGTGGCGCAACCAGGCGGGTCCATCCGTCGGGGTCCTTTCCGCTATTCGGTGGAAGTGACCGGAGAATTCGAATCCGTTGATGACATTGCGGCCACGGTCGTTTCCTGGAGCGGAGATCGCCCCATTCGGCTCCGGGATCTGGCAGAGGTGCGAGAAGGCGTGGACGAGCGGCGCGGGTTGGTTCGCTACGACGGAGCCGAAACCCTGATGCTGCTGGTTGAGCGCCGCCCCGATGCCAACACCGTGCGTGCTTCCGAGGAAATCCGCCAAGCCCTGGCGGATCTTCAGGAAGATCTGGATGATATCCGGCTGGACGTCGTGGTGGACGAAAGCGTATTCATCGAAGAAGCCATCAGTGGCCTGACGCAGGCGGTCTTGTTCGGTGGTTTGCTGGCGCTCCTGATCCTCTTGTTGTTCTTGCGCAGAAAACGGGCCTTGTTGGCCGTGGGTCTGGCCGTACCACTGTCGCTCGGCATTTCGCTCATACTGTTTGAGGCCCTTGACATCTCGTTCAATCTGATCTCGCTGTCGGGGCTGGCCCTGGGAGTCGGAATGTTGGTGGACAACGCCATCGTGGTGGTGGAGAACATTGCGCGCCTGCGCGAAGGCGGTCTAAGTGAGCGGGAAGCAGGCATCCAGGGCGCATCAGAGGTGGCTGGTGCCATCACGGCCAGTACGTTGACCACCGTGGCTGTTTTCCTGCCGCTGACACTGGTCGAAGGACTGGCCGGACGATTGTTTGCCGATCAATCGTTGGCCATCGTGGCATCTTTGACGGCCTCCTTGATCGTTGGGCTTACCGTTGTTCCCCTGGTGGCAGCGTGGTCAAGTACGGATGCGGGCCGCGAAGACGAATCGGTTGAGGCGAGAAAGGAAGGGTGGGTGATCCGGATGTATGAGGGGCTGCTTTCGAGCGCTTTGAGGCACCAATTCGTGGTCTCGATAGGCGCCCTCCTTTTTCTGGTGATTGGGGGCTGGGTGGGACTGGAGGTGCACAGGGAAGTCGTTCCAAGGACCAATCAGGGCCGTCTGAACATCCACATGGCGCTTCCGGCTGACGCTGATCTGGCTCTCGTATCCGATCGGGCCAGGATTTACGAAGAAGCAGTGCTGGAAGCCGCATCATTCGAACACATGCTGGCCGACATCGGGGAGCGCGACGAATCCCGGTTGCAGATCGACCCGCGTCCGCCGTACGAGGCTGATCTGTTGACCGTAATGGCGCCGGAGGTGGATCTGGATGAGGCCATCCGGGAGATCAACGCCATTCCGGTCCCGGCCGATGTGCAGGTGGAGGTGGCCGCAGAGCGTACCCAGCTCGAAAGCCTGCTTGCCAGCGAAGAAGCGGACCTGTTCGTGGATCTGTTGGTGGAGCGTCGCGAGGAAGGCGCGCCAGTCCTTGAGTCGGTGCTGTCATTGCTTCAGGCGATGCCGGAGCTCGTGAATGTTCGGCTCTCGGACGATTTCGAAGTGCCGGCTTATCGGCTGATGTTCAATCGGGAGACCATGTCCCGATACGGAGTCTCCTCATCGCAATTGACCACCCAACTGGAGGCCGCTGCCAGGGGAGCGCATGCCACCGATCTGCGCTCGGTCAATGAGGAGATCCCTGTGTTGTTGCGCACGCCACGCAAGGCTACGGTGGAAGCACTTTTGTCAGAGCCTGTCCCCACGCGTGGCCGCCTCATGCCGCTTTCAACCTTTCTTGCGGCCGAGTATGTCCTGCTTCCCGCTTCGCTCATGCGGGGCGACCAGATTCCAATTCTGCGGATTCTGGCGGATGTGAGTCAGGAATCGGATCTGGATGATGCCACCCGCGCCATCGAAGCAGCGCTGGACCCCGTTTTGCCTTCCGATGTGAGGCTGCGTATTGGTGGTGCGAATGAAGCGTTCCGCAACAGCCTTCGAGCCGTGGGCATCAGTTTCCTGTTGTCCATCCTGCTGGTCTACCTGATTCTGGCCGCCCAGTTTGAAAGCCTTGTCCAGCCGCTGGTCATCCTGATGACGGTGCCCCTTGCCCTTGCCGGGGTAGCGTTGATCCTGCTCGTTACGGGACAAACGGTCAACCTGATGAGCCTGACGGGATGTGTGGTGCTCATAGGAATTGTTGTCAATGATGCCATCGTCAAGGTGGACTTCATCAACCAGCGCCGCGCAACGGGCGTAGCGCTCATTCCGGCCATCATGGACGCCGGTCGGGATCGGTTGCGACCCATCATCATGACGACCGTCACCACCGCATTCGGGTTGCTTCCACTGGCACTGGGCATCGGTCCCGGTGCTGAATTGCGCGCGCCGATGGCCATCGTGATAACAGGCGGACTCGTCGCGGCTACACTGCTGACCCTGATCGTGGTGCCCGTCTTGTACTCGTTGGTGGTGCGATCTGATGGGTGATGCGCAGCAATCGGATTCCAAGAACGTTGTGGGCCCGGCGCCCGCTTGGTTCACGGCCTGGTTGAGCCGGCCCGTCGGTGTGCTGGCTTGGTCAGCGGCCATCCTGTTGGCTGGTCTGTTTGCCCTCCGAAGTGTGCCCCTGGAATGGGCCCCTCAGATTGAACTGCCCTCGGTGACGATTTCGGCGTCGTGGCCAGGCGCGTCGCCGCGATCCATGGAACGCTATGTGACGGCACCCATCGAGCGGGCGGTCCAGAGGGTCTCGGGCACAGAGGATATCCAGAGTTTTTCGCGCGAAGGTTCGGCGCAGGTGACGGTCTCGATCCATGAGGACACCGAGATCGGATTGTACGTGGCCGAGCTCAACGAACAATTGACCATTTTGAGGGATGTGCTTCCTGACCGTGTCACGCCGCGACTGACCAAGCAGATCCCCGAGGAGCTAAAGGACGAGCAGGGATTCATGTCCCTGCAGGTGATCGGCCCCATGTCCTCGGATGAACTGCGCACGCTGGCGGAACGGACGGTCAAGGCACGCCTTCTCAGTATTGGCGGGATCGCTGAAATCGAAGTGATCGGGGGAACGGTGCGGGAGGTACTGATTTCGCTCGATCCGGAAAAACTGACGGCATATGGACTCGGGCCGAACGACGTTCTGATGCGGGTTCGTGAGGAATTGCGGGACGAGGCGTACGGGAGTGTCCGTGGCAAAGGTCGTTCAGCCCTGCTCTACCGCGCATCGATGGAACGCTCCGCTTCGTTGCATGACCTCGTTATTGGGGGGCGAAATGGTGATCGGATCCGGCTTTCCGATGTGGCGAGAATCTCCAAGGGGCCGGCGCCGGTTCGCACGATCAGCCGCATTGATGGTCAGGCGGTCATCACGTTGAGGATTGACCGTGCGCGTGCCAGTCATATGATCGCGGTTGCCGAAGCCATCCACGCTTCGGTCGACATCTTGCGAAGCGAACTTCCGGAAGGCGTCCGTTTGCTGGTGGCCGATGATCGGAGCGAAGAGATCCGAGAGCAACTGCGAGACGTGCAGACGCGAGGAGGCCTCGGGCTTCTGTTGGTCGTGTTCGTGCTCCTGTTCATGCTGCAGAACCTGCGGGCAACGCTCATCGTCCTGTTCAGCGTGGGCGTGTCCCTGAGCATGGCATTCCTGCTGCTAGGTCCGCTGGGTCTGACGCTCAACCTTTTGACCATCGCCGGGCTGGTTCTGGTGTTTGGATTGCTGGTGGACAATGCGGTCGTGGTAGTCGAGCAGCTGCAGGCCCGGCCCGGAAAGGGGGGCGAATGGGAAGCGCTCAAGACCGTATGGCTTCCGCTGGTGGGAGGGACGTTGTCCACGATTGCGGTCATGCTGCCGCTGGTCTACCTGTCAGGAAATCTGCAGCAGCTGTTTCTGCCGTTTGGCATTCTTGTGGCACTCACGATGACCGCATCGTTGGTTACCGCGGCGCTCCTGGTCCCGGTTATTGGGCGGTTCCTGCCTGTCATCCCACCTCATGAGCGGCGGCGAGGTCGACTGCGTCGATGGAGCGGCGCGCCCTATAAATGGGCAGCCCGCTTTCCCAAACTCACGCTGCTGGCTCTGATCCTGTTGCTCGGCGTGCCTTTGTGGAAAATACCGACACACCTGACTACGGCCGACTCCATCGAATTGCCGGCTGATGATCCACGGGTTCGTCTGGCCTCGCTCTACAACGACGTCATGGATTGGGGGCCGGTGGAGTGGACGCGCGAGTGGCTGGAGCCAGCCACGGGGGGCGTACTGCGCAAATTCACCCGGGAAGTGTCGTTCGGCGCCGGTTGGAATTGGGAGCGTCGCCCGGAGATCTCGGTGCGCATGTCGTTTCCGCCAGGACACCCGATCGGCCGAGCCGATACGCTGATGGCCGGATTCGAGAATACGGCCCTGGCTTCGGAATCTGTTTCCCGCACGCTGGTTGATGTCCGCGAAGAGTCGGCGTCCATGCGCGTGCAATTCCATCCGGAAGCACTGTTGACGAGTGAGCCTTACGTGCTGCGGGAGCGGTTGATCTCCCAGGCAGTGAACGTCGGAGGGATCTACATCTCTGTCTATGGCCTCGTGCAGGACGGATATTCCAGCGGTTTCGGTTCCGGTCAGAATGGCATCCGATTGAAGGCCGTCGGGCCGAACTACGAGGATCTGGATCGCATGGTGGTGGACTTTGCCCGATACCTGCAAGGGCGAAGTCGGCGTGTAGCGGGTGTGGATGGCAATTCGAGCTATTCCGGTCGCTTCCAGCAAGCCCGACAGGTGCTGTCCATCGACTGGGATGCGGATGCCGAGGCTCGGAGTGGAGTCACGGCCCGGGATGTTGCGGGCGCACTGAGTCCATATTTCAGGTCCCGATTCCCGTTCAGTTATTCCGACATGGACGGGGACATCCAATTGCCCGTCCGTCTGGAAGTGTTAGGCGCCTATGACCGGGACATGGACCGCGTGGTCGTACAGCCTCTCCCAGTGAGGGACAGTTTGCAGATCCAACTGGCAGGCTTGGCCGAATACACCGTCGAGGAGCGGCCATCCAGCATCGTGCGGGAAGACCAGCAGTACATTCGCTATATCAATGTGGACTTTCGCGGGCCGAACCAGATGGCCACGACGTTCATCGAGCGGGAACTGGAGGCCTATCAGACGCCCGTGGGATATGAGATCCAGCAGAACAGGTTCTCATTCTTCACTGACGAGGTCAAGAAGGCCTTTGGATGGGTGATGGTGGCTACCCTTCTCCTGGTCTACCTGGTCACAGCGTCAGTATTCGAATCGTGGAAGCTCCCGCTGATCGTAATGCTCAGTGTGCCCATGGCAGGTGTCGGCCTGGCGCTGGCCTTCATCTGGACTGGGGCCAATTTTGCCGAGGGGGCATTCATCGGCACCATCCTGATGGTTGGAATTTCTGTCAACGATGCCATTTTGCTGACGGACCGGTATAGACAGCTGCGTGAGTTGCGCCCCCATGGTAAATCGTCGGTGTTGATGCGTCTTGCCGTGCGCGAGCGCCTGCGTCCCATGATCACGACCACATTAACCAGCGTCGTGGCCATGCTTCCCATGATTGCCTTTCCGAATAATTCAGATTTCTGGCTTGGGCTGGCAGTCACGGTAATGGGAGGGCTCGTTGCATCAACATTACTAGGAGCATTAATTGCAACATCCGTGGTTTCATGCTGTCGAACAATCTAAATAAATACAACCTATAAACTATAGAGTGAGATTGGATACAACCACTTCTTCAGCACCGGCGGTTTTGAAAACACGTTCTTACTGTCGTTCTATTTGATGCGCCTCTAACAATGATTTTATGACCTGAATGTTGGATGAATTCGCATATATATTGACTGTTCTAGTCAATTCATTATCACCTCTCGTCACTTGGTTGAAATAAAAACATGGGAGTCTTCACCATGCTCCAGAGCAGTTCTATACTCATTACGCTTGTGCTGTCGATACCAAATAATCCAGAGAATAGGCGGCAGTGATAACTGAATCGTTCCCAAGGCCGACTCCCAAATTAACATTTCTGTAGGGAGAAGCATGGTCAAACCCGAATAAAATCCGCCAAGCGGCAATAGGAAGATAGAAAGAACCAGCCATAAGATTCTCACTCGCGTTGACAAGCCTCTTGTCTGTTTGAAAGGAACGACAGAGCCGGCTAGAGTTGAGTTAAACAGACCGATAAGGACCCATCCATTGAAAGAAAGGCTCACTAATGGGGCGTCAGCAAACAGCAAACTTGCCGCCAGGCGTGCATTCAATATCAATAGAGGCAACCATGCCATCAGCGAGAGTGCCCTCGCAAATAGGTAACAGGTCTTCGGCAATGTGCCATCAAACACCAACGACTCCTTCCAAATAGGGGCTGGTGGATTCATAGAGCGATTACTGAATTGGCCATTTTGTTTGAAAAGACCCAATGGTATTAAATCAATAAAGCATTGAAACCGGATGTCGTCGACTCAAATAGTTGACGGATCCACTACGTTCTCGTTTGCATCGCGGGGAAAGGGTAATCAAGACGCTGGGAAGAGGCAAATGAAAATGTTCTCTAGTGAGTGAGTGCCCGTTCAACACATGACTCCGGCAGATTGAACGCCAACAGTCTGAGTGTGAAAAGACTTGTACACATTATTCGATTCTGAATACGGTCAATTGACTTTGGCAAAGAATTGAGACTGATCTCGCTATCATCTCTGAATCAGCGTATACCTTGATAATTATCGACTTGGTATCGAGTCAAACTTGTACGACGACTATGCCTCTTAGAATTCTCAAATAGCCTTGACAGGTATCAAGAAAATCACTATCTCTTCGTGAAATGACAAGATTCTGACTTCCAAAACCCGCCTAGGGTTATTGATAGCAGAGCTACTGGTAATTAAAAAGATTATGATTCGTACTAGAGCCCACATATATCTATGGGTCGTTGTGGTCATCCTTTGTGTGGTCACAATAATTAGGTTTTTCGGTACATGGCAGGGAGTGGATGCGGAGATAGCTCAGTATGCGGATCCTGTAGAGTATGATTCAAGTGGATTCCCAGATCGAACAATTAAGGCAGAAATTATTCACGATCTACAGTCTTACCAATCATCCTTCATCGTCGCAGAAAACGATAGTAGACCATATTCGAGTTATCGTATCCTTATGGCGATGATTCTGGAGGCAAGGACGTGTGCTCCATGTATGAATGAGATTCATGAGTATTCTGAAATAATCAACGAGATGCTCCAAGGTCAACAGGAAATTGGTGCTACAGTCTTGATATACGATGTCGATTTATATAGGCAACGGAGATTTGCCAAAGCTTTGAATCTTGATTTAGAGACTCGCTATAGTCTCAGTCTGTCCTCGGTAAACTCGTTGTTGGCTCAAAGCCAAGATGCAGCTATGGGACTGTTTTTTATCGATACCGCGAGTCAGTCATCTCATATTTATGAACCTTTTTATAGTTCGAGATTTACGAGTAGAGAGTATAAGATTCACGCCTTAACCAAGGCTCTTACTTTCCTGGCAAGTCAAGGTCACTCATGGGATGAGAAGACCTACCAAGCCATGGAGATCGCGAAAGAAAACCTAACAAATCAAAAACAGGAAACTCAATGAAGTCATTAAAACAGAGCCTTGCAGCTCTTGCCATAATCCTAATGCTTGCACTGGTAAATATGTTTGCGGTGCCCACTACTTCACAGGCATATTATGCTCCAACCATTTGTTTTAAGTGTGTCGGCTGCGGTCCGCTTTGTAGCGAATGTCAGATTACGCAAGATCCTGCTGATCATGGTAATTGTGATGAATCGAAAGGTCCCGGTCCTGTTGGAAGTTGTCTAGCATATAATTCTTGTCCTTCAGGGGAATGACATCATTAAACTAACAGAAAGGGACGACGGCCAGATCCTTTCTGGTGTCGTCCCTTTCTTCATTTGAACCATTACCGTTTAAATAGCATTTATCCGATGAATGTAATCAACATAAGATCCTGCTGTGGGTTGCTAATCATTCTTGGATTGATGGGTTGCTCAAGAGGAGAAAGACCTACGATTATCAGTGAAGCGTTGAGTCCTGTTCTAGAGAGATCTATTAAACTTAAGGGATCCGAACATACTCTTGCAGCACCAACTCTGATGTCAATCAACTCAAAAGGAGAGATTGCAATTGGGGACCAGATCTCAATGAAAGTGTTTCTGTTTTCCTCAGAGGGTGAATTCTTGCAACATTATGGTTCTCGAGGTAGAGGGGAAGGAGAATTCCAGACACTGACGTCGATTTATCTATCTGACTCCTCTTTGGTTGTTATTGATGCCAATGCCGGACGAAGAACGGTCTTTGATCTAGTGCGCAATTCCGTACGGTCGAATCGGTTATGGGCGGACCGTCCTTACAATATTGCAAATATGCATGCTCTCTCCAGTAATCTTATTGGCGTTACTACCAGGACTCTCGATTCAGTAGTTGATGATACGGATGTGTCATTGTTTCATGTAATGGATAGCAGTCTATCCACGATTATTACTAGCTACTTCCCTCTTTCTGTCATCAATGAAAAGAGTGATTCGTTTTATGATAGAACGACATATTCTCAACCAGGATTTACTGCTGCAGAGAGATCGTCGAATGTATTGTTTTATGCACCATATTACTATTCGGGGGTATTGTGGCGTACCGAATTAGACTACGCCAATGAGGATGAAGACAAGAAGTACAAAAGAATGCATGGATCTGGCGGAGATGTGGGACTAGAAATGATTTCGCCTCCAATTCCTGCATATCGAACTGCAGGAGACTTTCCAGACGGTGTTGTGGGGATCGTTTCTCAGAATACCCCGAATGGTCGAATAGCAGCACACGCCAAGCAGGTTTCACTAGGACTATTTTCAACTAGTGAAGGTGGTGCATTACACCTGTATACCTATTCTGACCAGGGAGGAAGATTTCTTATCGTTTCAGACGAGTACGATGTTGATGGTAATCATACTCGCGGCGGAGAATTTGTTTTTGATACAAACAACCCTAAGAATTTGCCCGTTGTCTTGCACTACGATGGGGATAATCTACTATATGTCGCGGATTTCTTAAAAGAAGATATTTCAATAGATGCTTATTCATTATGGAATTAAAACAGGCTGTGGGCGCTCACATTTGAAAGGAATGTGTCAAAACTGTTTGATGTTCTAGACATAGCAGAGTGGATATATTATTCATTTCAAATGTCATGAGAATGGATATGTCAAGGACCCTAAGTTGTTCAAACAGATTACGAGGAGCATCGTTAGGATTGGGCTTAAGGCTAAATCAGGTCATCCAGGCGAATTGGGTCATGAATAGTCACTTGCGTGCGGTCGACTGCGTCGATGGAGCGCCGCTCCTTATAGATGGGCAGCGCGCTTTCCCAAACTCACGCTGCTAGCTCTGATCCTGTTGCTCGGCGTGCCTTTGTGGAAAATACCGACACACCTGACTACGGCCGACTCCATCGAATTGCCGGCTGATGATCCACGGGTTCGTCTGGCCTCGCTCTACAACGACGTCATGGATTGGGGGCCGGTGGAGTGGACGCGCGAGTGGCTGGAGCCAGCCACGGGGGGCGTACTGCGCAAATTCACCCGGGAAGTGTCGTTCGGCGCCGGTTGGAATTGGGAGCGTCGCCCGGAGATCTCGGTGCGCATGTCGTTTCCGCCAGGACACCCGATCGGCCGAGCCGATACGCTGATGGCCGGATTCGAGAATACTGCCCTGGCTTCGGAGTCCGTTTCCAGGACGCTGGTTGATGTCCGCGAAGAGTCGGCGTCCATGCGCGTTCAGTTTCATCCGGAAGCGCTGATGACGAGCGAGCCCCATGTGTTGCGTGAGCGGTTGATATCACTAGCCGGCAATGTTGGCGGCATTTACATCTATGTAGGCGGTCTTGTTCAGGACGGATTTTCCAGCGGTTTTGATTCCAGTCAAAACGGCATCCTTTTGAAAGCAGTAGGACCGAACTATGAGGATCTGGATCGCATGGTAGCTGATTTTTCCCTGTACCTGCAAGGGCGAAGTCGGCGCGTAGCGGGTGTGGATGGAAACTCGAGCTATCCCGGTCGCTTTCAGCAAGCCCGACAAGTTATATCCATCGATTGGGATGCAGATGCAGAGGCTCGGAGTAGAGTCACGGCTCGGGATGTTGCAGGCGCACTGAGTCCATATTTCCGGTCCCGTTTCCCGTTCAGTTATTCCGACATGGATGGCGACATACAGTTGCCCATTCGTCTGGAAGTTGAAGGAGCTTATGACAGGGACATGGACCGTGTCGTCGTGCAGCCCCTACAGGTAAGAGACAGTCTGCAGATTCAACTGGCAGGATTGGCCGAATACACCGTCGAGGAGCGGCCAACCAGCATAGTGAGGGAGAACCAGCAGTACATCCGCTATATCAATGTGGACTTTCGAGGGCCAAGCCAGATGGCCTCCACATTCATCGAGCGTGAACTTGAAGCGTACCAAACAAACGCGGGCTATGGAATTTACATATACCGATCTTCATTTGTCACCGACAAAATAAGGGATACCTTTGGCTGGCTTTTGATGGCTGCTTTTTTCCTGGTTTATCTGGTTACAGCGTCGGTTTTCGAATCGTGGAAACTTCCTTTGATCGTGCTGCTCAGCGTGCCGATGGCTGGTTTCGGGCTGGCATTAGCCTTCGTCTGGACCGGGGACAACTTTGCAGAGGGGGCGCTCATTGGAACCATTCTTATGGTCGGGATATCCGTCAACGATGCCATACTGTTGACTGATCGTTATCGACAGCTGCGTGAATTGCGCACTCACGGTAGATCGTCTGTATTGATGCGCCTTGCGGTGCGCGAGCGCCTACGCCCCATGATCACGACCACGCTGACCACCATTGTAGCCATGCTACCCATGATTGTCTTTCCGGACAACTCGGATTTCTGGCTTGGAATGAGTACCTCAGTAGTAGGCGGTTTGTCTGCTTCAACGATACTTGGGCCGATTATTGCTGTATCCTGTTGCTCAATGCAACGTTGAATGAGTTCGCAAGAGTTGTTAAATAATTGTTTCAATTCTGAAAATTTCTTCAAGCACTTTTAGACGAGACATTAGTATTAAACTAGGTTCGAAAAAAAACGATAAAATCGCACGCAATTCGGTACACATAGCCTTTGAAGCATGAATAATGAATTAGTAAATATTGTGATGTAGTTAACGCCATTAGGATGATTTGATCAACCAGCCAACAAACAGAGTCAAGCAATAGGCGGTTGGGAATAATCAGGGCTATCAGTGATCAGGAAGAGGTTTTTGGTCTCTTACAGTTCGTATCGTGATGCGTTACTACCTGTCCTTATGAGAGATTCGAATTTGCAATCTTACAGTCATTGACGACATTTGTTACCGTCTCCCACTAGTGTATCTCATGCCTAGTCAACTTCATTCACCTGCAAGTAAGCTGACTAAGTCAACAAAGATTCTAGTGAGTATTTGACTGAACCCACGATCTTAAGCCAGTTCAACTACTCTCCTTGATCGGCTTTCTGGATTAGAAGACCCTTAGCTTGCGAGATTCGCCATACTGATTTTGTAACAAAGGTCTCTACTCTAGAGCCTTGACAGTTCACCGTTATGACCCCGATTAGTGCGATGCTTGTTGGTTTCAACTCATACCTCAAGCTGATGCGAAGTACGTACTTATACGCATTTTAGTCAAAGAGTCTTGACACGTTCTTCATGGAGATCGACATTGTACTGTCGTCTCTCATGATTCAAAATCCAAAACCAAAACGTGTTACGAAATGAAGACTTCAAAATTGTGGGTGCTGGCAGCGGCGTTTGCTTTGTCGCTTGGGATGCTAGGCTCGTCAACAACAGAAGTTGACGCACGTGCACCAGAGTTTGTAAACTGTTGTATTAATCAACCGAACTGCGGGTGCAATCAAGTGTGGTTGAATCCAGGTCAATGTGGAAACTGTGGACCTACCGCTTGTTCAGGCACAGATGGATGTAGTTCTGCGGCCCAGGACTCGTGCAGGAGATTCGCATTCGAAGCGTGCCCATGATCAGGACTTCCAACTAGCTAATTGAGACGGGTAGTATAGCATACTACCCGTCTCATTTTGTATCAAGGGGGATTTTGTTGTCACAAATTGATAAGAATACGTCGTATCAAGACGCCGTGATTGAATTTGCAAAAGCTGTATCGGCACTGGTGCTTGTTGTGGTTTCTGCGATATTTGTTCTCATTGCGATGCGAGGTGCGTCAGACCTGCCGCTTAAGATACTATTTCTTGCAACCCCTCTCTTTGTGTTTGTTCTTAACTGTTTTACGCTAGTGAGTACGGTAAATAAACCAAAATTGCGGTTGATATATGTTTTTCCCGTTGTTGGTATCCTCACGTCAGCATTACTTCTATCGTTTCTTCCTTTTCTACTAATAACCGTTTGTGCACTGATTACCATAATCGTGTCCAATGAGTTTGGGCATCAACTTGTAGACCAAGCAAAGCATTCAGAAAATGATCACTCTGGGACGACCGTCTTCAGGTTTGTAAAGCTCTCCCTAATTGGAGGAGCATTCGCTTTAGGGGTTTTAATTATGAGAGTATTGAATTAGTGAAAAATATAAAATCTTATCAGGGGTACGTTGTGTTGGGAGTCACGCAATGCACTGTGTCCGTGCTAGTTGCGTTGCTATTGTGGCCATATTTTTCGGCTGAAGGTATCGTCCAAGGATCTGGGCCTTCTGAAACTGGAGAATATTTATTTTACCCCGTTCCCATCGACACATTGATTTTGTCTGATCAAATTAAAGAGGCATACAATTATGTGGACTTAGTCAGCAATAACCAAATGTCTTTTGATCAGGTGGTGGGACAGCAAAACAGAAAGCTAATCCTTTTCGTTGACGCCAATTGTTCGTCGTGTGTAGAGAGGATGGATGGCTGGGAGTATGAAATAGATAACGCCGGAATTCAAAACAGATCATACCTAATTAGTAGTCACTCACCAAAGTATTTGAAGACATTTGTAGAAAAGCTGCTTCCCGCTACAGATATTACTCAAATCCACTATTCGCACAGGGAAGGGTTGCTTGATATGTTGAAGACGCGAGCTACCACATTAACAGTATTTATCGGTCCTGACACCTTGATTGTTTACGGGTCTAATACTACTGCACTTCATGTGCCTCACATTGCTGAAAAGTATCAGCTTACTTCGAATTGACATCGAGACAATGAGAATACGATTTCACTTTTGGGGTTTGATTATATCATGCTCCGTATTCATTTCCTGTTCAACCGAAGACAATAATGTTACAAGTGTTGAATCGGATGAAAACAAGGTTTATGATATTACAAATAATTCAGAAACCCTTTCTTTGTCAGTGGCTACTGCATTGGTTGGATCTGAGGAGAACGAAGAGTTCTTGTTTGCTGACGTGACCGATATTGCTGTTGGGGAAGGTTATTTTCTAGTACTGGACAGAGGATTCCGTCAGTTGAGATTTTACAGCAACTCGGAAAGTACACAAACTGAACTCATGAGCAGTTTCGAGTATCCAAACGGTAGTGGCCCCGGAGAATTCACAGATGTCTATTCAATTTCTCTTGAACGTAGGACAAAAAATGTAATACTGTCTTTTCCGTACGGAGTCGCCATATTGGATTCTACATTCCGTGAGATTATGCGATTCCCAGTTTCTTCAGAATATGTGAAAGTACACTCCATTTCAGAAGGGGAATTACTTATTGCTAAATCGCCTAGGCTGACACCAGACCGCTGCTGTTTACTGGAGATTTATGATTATGATATTGTCAATAGAGAAGCTGCAATGAGAATTCAGTTTGGCAACAAGCCAGACACGTATGATTGGACAATTCAGAATCGCATATCTGACGCGAATAATGTTTATGCGACTGTAAATGATCGCGTTGCATATATGGCACATTCGTACCCGTACGAAATTCAGTCATTTTCTATCGACTCAGGTGAGGCATTGGTTCAAGTAACGTCTTCGTCTCAGTATTATGAGGAACTATTTGAAGACGTAGTAAGTGATGTCCCGATTAGTAGGATACGGAATATTATTGGAGGCATTGAGTATTCAGAGAGCACTGGTCTTCTAGTTTTTGAATCATCGTTAAACAGCTCGGAGGGGATACCGTTTGACAGTTACATCAGAGCGTACTCAGATGAATTGGTGCCAACCAAGGCTACGAAGCTGATTGGGGAAAACGATGCCGTATTTACTCGTCTTAATAGGATGCGAGTATTCGGTGGTATGGTGCTACTAAGTGTGATCGAACCCTATCCTGGAGTATATCAATTGGAATATGACTAGAACTCTCGGAGTTAAATCATGGTCACATATTGAGGGATTTATCAAGTAGTATTAATTGGCTGGGCCAACGGTGATCGTGAATGGAAGTCTGATTGGACCTATGTGTCTTCTGGAGGGCGCGTGAAGCGAGAGATAGAAGTACTGATACTGTAGCTATTGTAGATCTCCATGTCGCCTCGATCGCTTGCTAGCAATAAAAGAGGGCAGGCAATGCGAACTAAGGATCGAATCCTTTTGCTGGTCCATGAATGAATGTTAGCACGAGTGCCACGGCGGCGAAGATTGCCATTCGTTCATCCTCAGAAGTCCACACTTTTCTAGGAGGAGGAAGTGTAAGCTTCCCCGTTTTTCGGGGCGCTCAAAAGTAGGGATTTCGGGTTAAGGTACGACGTCCACTGGGGCTCGGTAACCGAGGGCCTTGTGGGGCCGGTGGTGGTTGTAATCTCGTTGCCATTCGA
>Ga0255776_10002387_pt1 | contig 20978 bp, 25 predicted proteins | sample 071ome_19_FD_179974 | JGI IMG/M metagenome (GOLD analysis project Ga0255776, IMG submission 179974) | Coastal salt marsh microbial communities from the Groves Creek Marsh, Skidaway Island, Georgia - 071413AT metaG (version 2) | ecosystem: Environmental > Aquatic > Marine > Intertidal zone >... | reverse complement strand
GGCTAACCTGCTTTACGATATCGGTTTTTAATCGAATTTTTGGTTCCAGTGGATATCGAAATCGTTCACCTTGAACAACTTTGCTATCAAAAAGGCGAATATCGCCGTCTTCTAGAGATACTATGCCACCTGGCTTAACCTCTAACTTTCGCCCTTCCAGGGCCTTCAATGCCTTTGTTGCATTTCGTCTGCAAGAAGGACATTCCTGACTACTACCATAGCTAGATGCTTTTACCCCAGGATGGAGATTAAGATCAGCGTACTTAATCACTTCCTTAGATTTCTTCACCGTCATGATCTTCCGTTTATAAAAAGGATGCGTTGAGTAGGTACCTCGCCATTTATGTTCGCGTCTGGCGTCGAGGGTTTTCACATCTGAGAAACAAAAGAAAGATTGAACCTGAGCGTATACCTGATTGAGATGCTTATTGCCCTTATCAACATCGACAGCATCCTCAAGAACCGGAAATGCTTTGTAGTGGTACATTAAGGTTTTGATTCGAGAGAAAACATCGCCTGCGACAGAATCGCGCAACTTGCCATAATCAACAAAGTCATTACGATTGTTCTTCATCTCACGAACATGTTTTCTTCTGAACGCTTCGGTTGAATTTATCAACTTACGAATGGATGGGATACGTACAAAGCCACGATCAATTAATGACAATTCTGGGTTGCTTTCGCCAAGCTTTCGTACCGAAAAGCCTATACCCCGTTCACCCAAATCAATACCAATCACCCGATCATAATAACCGACATCTGGCTCAACCTCTTCAACCTTTCTTGATAATGGGACTTGCATCGTCAATTGCTGGCTATAGGGAGCTTCGGGATCGAATGAACTACGCGTAATCTCGATTTTTAAGGATCCTGCACCATTATCGGATTTACCTTTCAATATTTCATCGAGAATCAGGTGTTTGTTTGGCGGTACATTCAAAGTAAAGAAACAAGTGAAATTCGCTGGTTTAATGGTTTTCTTCTCAACGGATAACACTGGCTGATTGGCTTCATACCCTTGTTGGGTAATACCACTTAAAGATGTGCCCCACCCCCAACGATGCGGAAGAACCGAAAGCAACGCACGTATATTCGAATCACCCAACCGATCTTTGATCGCGTCATATACATCGTTAACTTCGATCGCTTCGTCTGAAGTCAATTCAAGTGATCGCCAAGTTTTAGCAATAGAACAGGTGCCTTTTGCAATCCATGCAGGCGGACGCCAAAGTCGTGGAGTACCGTCGTCATTCAAGGTTTGAATCTGTAAGGCCATCACCTTCAACGCACTGGTCGGCTTAATTGCAAACGATTCATTGCTCGTTTCTTTAGATAAGATAATGGCGTAACCTCGCACGGCCACCCCGACTTTAGAGATAATCCTTTCCAACATCCGGGGATGAATAAGCGACCCATTCGTCAACGCTTCTTTTTCATTAGTGGCCAGAGGGATGGAGAACCATTCCGGGGCTGAACTCAGTGGGTTAATAGACTCAGAACGTATAGATTCAACCAGGCTCTTGGCCTTTAAGTCAGCTAGCTTGATCGCAATGTTAACCGCATCAAGCTGTAATGCTGGAGAATCATGCTGATGCGCCCTTACCCAATCCACCATCTGGGTAATAAGCTGGTTAAAATCCAACTCAAGAAGACCGCTGGTTAGTATTGGTAGAGGCTCATGTCGTCGACGCGACAACAAGCCAACATAATAAGCGCCCTTCCTTTCGAAGATAAAGTTCCGTGCTTGTTCACTCCATTTGTCAGCATGTTTCTTGAAAGCAAGGGACCTCTTTAATTCAATTAAGGTCTTAGCTGCAAATAATCGAGACTCTTCAGAGAGTGTTCGCCAAAATGTAAACCACTCATCAAACAACTTTCGACGGGCATAAAACAAAGCCTGTTCTTCAGACACCTCAAGCATCCGAGCGGAACGCTGAGTAAATTCCTTTTGAGCATACACCTCGATCAGATCCGATATGTATGCCTCTTTGGATCCAATTGTATTCGAATATTGAGTAAACCAGTGCATGATTTCTGGAAACCGAGCTTTCGCATCTTGGTAGACCTTTTCAGAGGATTCCCTAAATGAACCAATCATGTTCAATGACGGCGGGTTAAATAGGTTTTTCTTTCCTACTTGCGCCGATTTTTTTTCTGAATCACCTTGATCTCTTTGCGCACCCTTACGCGCCAATGCATTCAATAGCTCAGGTGCAATTTCTACAGATGCTATATATTCTTCGATTTTTAGGGCTTCAGGCTCCGATCTTATTTGTTTATTAACATGCTCGAACTGGTTAAAGTTGTTAAATAGCTGATTTAAGATGGTTCCTAGAGCATAAATTCTCTCTAGTCCTTCCTTGTATGTGTGGATATCATTTTCCACGGGAGGTCTTGACCCTTTACCCATTAGTTGAGCATGAATTTCGATTAATGAATCCAACTGACCAGGCAACGACGCCCACAGCTCCTGAAGTTCGTTTTGATCAACGGCCAACGACTTAAATAACGAAAGGCTATATTCATTAGTTTCGTCAAAAAATATATCAGGTATCGAATGACTACCTACCAGATCAGCTAATCGGTAAAGATAACTCTGTATTTCTTCCAAACGCTTCCAATACAATTCAACGAAACTGGCTATTGCTCCGCCTAAATGAACCCGGTAATCAGACGCAGAGCCGAAAGCTTTTGTGCAACCAGCAATAGGCTTTGCAAGCTCGACAATTTTTTCGACTTCATTAATTGGAGCCTCCAACGTTTTAGAAATTAATTCCTTATTGCTTTGGTTAAATAAGTGAAGGCCATTCCCCAGGATCCAAGCGGCGCCCGAGAAGTTCAAGCCCGGTAGTAACCGTTCAACAATCATGGAAGTCTTAAGTGATTTTCCTTCATCAACTTCGGCATAACAAAAATGCGCTGCGCGTGAGATCGCTTGATGAAGGTAGTAAGTATCCGATAACTCAGGTTGGTTAAACTCACCAGACCAACATAACGTCCTTTTAGTTAGTTTTTTGGCCAAAGAAATAGAATCTTTATCCAAACCAGTAAAGTCGGGATCACCTTGAATACAGGCGTTCATAAGCGCCTCACCCGTCACATTCGCGCTATACACCTCATTCAGTGCAACAGCTGTACTTGCAGCAAGAACGTCAGTGTTAACAGCATCCCAATTCTCCGCAGACGCCAGAGTTAATTCCACCAGCTTATCTGTAAAAGTCTCCACATCTTTACTAAAACAATTAGTGACTAACCTAGTCATCGTTTCAGTATCCCACTTTTTATTATCAGACTTAGCAGTGCTCCTTGGCTTGCTTTTACCTTTTGCCAACCATGATGAGATTGCATCAAAACTAAATGGCTTTTCCTCTGATGCAATAGCCTGTTCAACCTGATTAATAAAACCCTGTTTGCTCTTAGCAACCTGAGCTGCAATGGCAGGCGCAGAACTACCGTACACATCCCACCCAAGCGTATACAGTTTGGCGTAGTAACCAAAAATAGACTCGGAGTTGATCGCTGAGAACGTGTTGTAACTTTCAATAAGATCTGTCACCGATCTTACTTCAGGCCCTTCTAAAGGAAACTCAATTGTTTGAGTTCTCGTAAGTTCATCTTTTCCTCTAGGCTTACGAGTCATAGGAAAAGAGAGAACGACACCGCTGGATCGCATGGCGGCAGGAAGTGCCTTTAAGCGTTTTTTTTCTAGAGCAAATCCATTTTCTTCATTTTCAACATAGTAAATGAATTGCTTTTCCTCTGGGCGGGTGGCCTTCGTCATACTCATACATCAATCCTGTCAATTATTAACGATAGCGTTTTTTACTACCAGGTATTATAAAGCTGGCTTTAACGGGCTTACCTTTTTCACGCCCTTCTGAATCACGGGGAAAAACCAGCCTAGTCATGTCTCTCAATAAATATGCCCTTAATGCAAGAACATTTGCATGCATGAGATTTTTTCGCTTCACTTCGCATTGAAAATTCGGCACTTCAACAACTTGATTTAATGATTCTTTTAATCGGTTAATGGCTTTAGCTGTTAATTTATCTTCGCCCGAATTTTTAACAAGCTGAAAGACAATTTTTTCAGGTCAATGACGAACCGGCTCCATCAAATCATAAACAAGCGCATTATAAGTGGTTTGAACATGTAGATACCCATGACTCGGAGAAAGTCGATGCAAGTAAATCCATCTAAGTATTGGCCCTACTAGAAACAAAGAGCATGCATTCAGCGCATCTGAAATCGGGTTTTTACCTCTACGTGAATAATCTGGGTAGCCAAGACAAGAAAAATATCTTTCCCAATATATTTTCGAATACTGAGCTTCATATTGACGAACTTCATTAACACCATTTGCTATTTTAATGTTCTTAATATGACTTGCCGGAACATCTATCAACCAATTCATTTGGCGCAGTCTTGCCAATACACATTCTTTAGCGATCACTGCACGTTTGCGCTCATTCGTTCTGAATAGTATCTGCTCTTGAAGAACATCAATCTTGCCTACTCGCAAAAGAGGCTCAAAAATAAGAGGTGACTCATTATACCGAGAGTGGATTATTACGGTGGTATTTGTCTTAGAGGCATCAAGCAGAAAAGCAACTGGCAGGTCACCTGAATAACCATAGATCATTACCGTGTCAGTAATAGCCAAATCAATATCGAGTTCTCCGCCCTGAAATCTTGTTAGCCACAAACTTCCATTTTTCTCAATAGCCTGCAGGTAAGGAATCCAAATAGTGCGATCTATTGAGGTTTCAAAAACCCATGTATCAAATAAATTGCTAGGTAGATTTTCATTATCATTCATGTCATAAAGCATACTGAAATACCACACTCATTCAAGCTATTTACACACACATATCAAATAGATATATTGTGTTCTGCCAGTGCTTCTGGTGGTTGTTAGGATCGAGTAGGAGCCATTGCCAGTGCTTCTGGTGGTTGTTAGGTTAGACTTTTATCGCTCGCCAGTGCTTCTGGTGGTTGTTAGGTATTCAACTTTGTAATTTGCCAGTGCTTCTGGTGGTTGTTAGGAAGCCATCAGCACTGTCGCCAGTGCTTCTGGTGGTTGTTAGGCCGAAAGTATCATTATAAGCCAGTGCTTCTGGTGGTTGTTAGGAAGGGATTAGTTCTTCTGCCAGTGCTTCTGGTGGTTGTTAGGTTAAGATAAGCGTTACGCGCCAGTGCTTCTGGTGGTTGTTAGGCGAGTTCGTACATTGCAGCCAGTGCTTCTGGTGGTTGTTAGGTTTTCGGAAAGTTGAGCGCCAGTGCTTCTGGTGGTTGTTAGGGTGATATGATCTCGCAAGCCAGTGCTTCTGGTGGTTGTTAGGTCGAAAATTTTCTTTTTAGCCAGTGCTTCTGGTGGTTGTTAGGATAGAGGCTAAGAAATTTGCCAGTGCTTCTGGTGGTTGTTAGGAAGGCATCATCACCTGCAGCCAGTGCTTCTGGTGGTTGTTAGGAACAAAACCAACTCGGCGCCAGTGCTTCTGGTGGTTGTTAGGAAATGTAGTTCTTGAGGGCCAGTGCTTCTGGTGGTTGTTAGGCAAAAATGACATTATTGGCCAGTGCTTCTGGTGGTTGTTAGGTATTCAACTTTGTAATTTGCCAGTGCTTCTGGTGGTTGTTAGGCATCAACTTATCTATATAGCCAGTGCTTCTGGTGGTTGTTAGGCAGGTATAGTATTGGTGGCCAGTGCTTCTGGTGGTTGTTAGGTCAGCAGAACTTGTTTTGCCAGTGCTTCTGGTGGTTGTTAGGAACATGGCTGGAATTCTGTCAGTGTTTCTGGTGGTTGTTAGGTATTTATCAAGAGATAAATCAGCAACTTTGGTTGTTAGGCAATATTACAGCTATTAACCAGCTTAATGCTTGACTACTATGTCGGCATGAATTAAATTTAATAACGCAACCAGCAAGGGTGATGGTTATTAAGACCATCAGGATATCTTCGGACTCCATACCTAAGCCCTTGCTAAGAAAAACCTCCTTCGGGAGGTTTTGTTCTTTCTGGCTTTAGATGTTTGATTTACCCCCTCTTTCTTGTACCCATTCTGGGACGACTACAGCGCAGCAATATCCAATCGAAACTTGTTTAACCATTACACTGCATGATGACAACGCAATTTTTCGATAAGCAGAGAAGCAACTTTTCATTGGGTTGCCAATTCTATCAGCGATCAGCTGTCCTTTAGTTTTATTATCAATATCAAGCACCGTTTTAAGCTCTTCAATAACCTTGTCAGGTATTTGAACCGACACTTGAACAATGTATTCACCTTCAACCAAATTGTGAACGTATTCAGCAACTGCCTCCCCATGGATGATTGGAAGATCATCGAATTCCTCTTTCATAGAGTAAGGCGCCGTGAATGAGTCTATTTCACCCTTTCCTTTGGCTCGAATTGTGATAGTTAACATTTCCTTGTGAGGCATTGTACTTCTCCTTGTTACTCTTGAGCTTTCAATACGGCTTGTTGAGCGTCATTCTGCAGAGGCATTAATGCAAAACCGCCATCGGCTTGCCCGAAGGTAACAACATGCCCTCCACTCGTTTTGAAGAAACAGACTGTGCCCGCCAGCAGGTCTTGATATTTCTCTTCAGAAATCTTGATGTATGGTCGAGTTAAGTGTCTTACATCCACATTCAAGGCATCAAAAGACCCCTTCAATGGAGATAAGCAAGTCATATCAAAGGTTTCATCACTATAATAATCTTCGATGGCTTGCCAGACCTCACGCTCATCTCTGTAGGCTGTACTAGTATACGAGCTATCGAGATCAATCGAATAATCAAAGCGCTCTATCTCTTTCTGAAGAGTGCTCGCGTAACGATCTTCAAAGTCACTATCGCTAAGAGCTAGACTTGCAATTGAATCTGCCTCATCACTCTTATCATGCACATCAATGATCACGCCCTCTGAAGTACGATTAATTGTAATCATTCCTAGACCTTTAACTTCTACATGAAGTCGAGAGTCATCAGAGTGCCCAAAAACGTTAAATAATGCTCGCTTTAATAGCGGGATAGCCATCGGTAATTACTCCTTTAAACATGATGATATGAGATTAACTGGATGGACTAATTATCCTAACGTCCCGACTACAAGTACTTGCCTAAGATAATAAAGGCCGCGCTAAGCGGCATGACAACGAGCTCAAAATGGTTGCGCCATTCACAATATGATTGAATGACGCTTAAGATCATTTATCGGATTAATAAACGCTCGTAAAGAGTCGTCCCTGGATTAATACATTATCTGGGTTGTTAATTTCACAAACGAGAAAATCTACGGGAATATCTTCTTGCACTAAACCTGTAGAGCAAACAGCCTCACATAAAAGAGGAACATCATTTAATCGAGCGCTCGTTGTTTCCCAGCAGTGAATTCCTTCCGCTTCCTGAGAAAAGAAAATATTTACACCCTTAGGAAGGACATCAAGTTGATTAAGCTTCAGTTTATAAAGCATATCCTCGTAATAGGCTGCCCACGGGATACGTTCGTTCTCTCGCCCCTTAATTACATTACTTAAGCCATCTTTATCGAGTTCAAACGGCTGCGTCGTATACGAAGATGAACAATTGAAACGGGCCTGATTGATAGCCTCGCTCGGATTCTCGACCTTAATTTTATTGCCAAATAAATCGGTGATGTAATGATGTTCGGACATATTATTTCGATTCCTTGAGTTAACTTAAAAGTTAAACAAAGCTAGATGTAAATCCAGCATTCCTGATCTTGATGAATCAATTGCTCCCCAAACTCGGGATTCCAAGCATTAGAGTCTTCTTTTGTTTCCTTATAAAACTTTAGAGAATCAGCCTCCACAGCACTATTAGGGTATCTCTTTGTAAGGAAATAAGTGCCTTCATTAACTTGTGAAAAAGGCAGATATTGCTTCGCTCGCATACCAGCACCAGACACATTTCTTTTGATTTCGCTTTCAATATTTGACATAGCAATCCTTTTTATATCTACCCCACTAGAAACGAACCGCTTACGCAGCTCGTTGGTATGGGTCAATCACGAATCCATCTTTGTCTAAATCTTGCTTGTTATAGGCATCCATTGCAGCTTCCATTACTTGCCATTCATATCCGGAACCAAAAAAATCATTACCTACGAATCCGGAAATTGTGTTGTGATTAACACCCTCAAGCCATTCCCACTCTCGCCCGGTCCAGTATTGAGCAATCATGGTCCACACCCCTGACTTACTGATGCGCGATCTAAAATTGTTTTCCTGACGCTTCAAATCACATGGCCGCATATCAGTATTGATTTCGGGGTTAAAGCAATCACCAGCCAAGTCACTAAACGTAGAATGATCATCTTCCATTCGAGTCAATGAAATCTTTCCAAGCTCAATCGCCTGAATAACCTCATTCACTTTAGTTTTATCCGTGTAATACCCAGTCTCTAAATGCTTCTTCATTGACTGGATAACCTTCTTATCTAGCTTTGGTAACTCAAACGTAGCCATATCATTGCCCTTTCAAGTAATCATTTGATAGATCCAGATTACAACTCGGGGAAAATCCACCCTACCCACCGGAATCAAGCCTTGAACTAATATAACCAGGCCGCGCCAAGCGGCCATCTGAGGCAGGACAGCCAAACGCAAGGGCTGCCCAATCAACTAATGCCTAATCATCATACTGAGCGACAAACCCACTCCAGCAGGCTTCTAAATGATCTACAGCGGTTACCCCCTCCGGCAATGAACCAACCACCTCAATATCACTTTCAGTCAGTTGAGATAGGGCCTTTTCAAATTCATCCAAAAATTCATTTTCTGATAAAGATAATGGCTGATGATCTTCAATGAGGTCAGCTAAAGGACGACCTTTCACCATCCCGATTTCGGGCATCCCTCCAGAGAACTCATGCCCGAGATGAAATTGAACATCATCCGTTTTCTCTTTCTTGAGCCAAGCTTTGTATGCTTGTACACAAACGGTCGGCATAACACATTGCTCCAGGCTAGCAATGGCCGCAACTTCATCGTGATAATCAATACCTTCTGCTCGCAAACGAGCCAATACCTTTTCTTCAAGCTCTTGCAGAGCCTGCTTGTTGCCTTGGGGGTTTAAATACATGCGAGTTTCCTTATTTATCCTATGAGTAAGTACTCTCAAAGCGCCCATTGAGCGCCAAGAGGGTTTCGCAGTGCTGCAAAATGCTGATTAATTTCAGAAATGGTCTTACCAACCAAATCAGCACCGATCATAGAAGCGGGTACATAGACATCTTTATGAACGCGATCCATTGGGTGGGTGTCCGACACACCACGGTAGTAACTGCTCATTTGTTCGTCGGCAATCGACATCGTTGGGTGTACGCTTTGAATTTCTCCCGATTCTTTCTCAATGATTGCGAAAAACTTACCGCGGTGCGCAAATTTCTTATAGATCACCTCTTCGGCATCCTCCAAAGAAATCTCTAATACATCGCCCAATAAATCACCTAATTCACGTTCAACCTGGTTAAACTGAAAATCGGCCATGAAAGTATCGTTTGAGTAAGTTATCGCAATTCGATGGCTGGATTCAGAAACTGGTGTGGTGAACTTTGCTGTTCGAGCAATGTTCTTTAAATAATTGGCAAGCTCTTGAACGCTCTCGATAAGCACTCCAACTTCAGAAAAAGGGTGGTTCGTTAGCTTTCGAAAATGATCAAATTCTTGACCGTCGTAGACATAGAAATTTAGGTACATGCTGAACACCTCACGCAATTGGTTTATGCGTTCATCATGAAACAAGGAAGAATTAAGTCGCCTATCGTATTTTGAATCGACGACTAATCAAATGCGTCCGCGCCAAGCGGACTGAAAGGAAGCGTGAATTATCGTCTTACTTATGTGATTTTTTTACCAAATTTTCCAGATTTATCTTTATTTGGTAATTCATTGGGGACCTATGCATAGAGGAGAAATAAATTCTTCTGTGACTATGAGAAAATTAAATATGATTAATTTAAAAAATCACGAACACCAAATTAATGAAATTTCTGAACTTATTCGACGCGTGCTTGCAAACCATCCTGGCCCACTTAATCCTATAGCCACCTGCTTTGCTCTGAGGTTGTTATCGATAAAACTTTTTCAAGGCTGTTCGGATGACATGAGCGCTCGTGAAGCTGAAGAGTTTATTGCCAGGTTGTTTGACGGTATTGATCTTGATCGCGACGTTCGAGATGAATATGTCTGTCACTAAACCGTACTAACTAAAACAAAGGAGGCAACGCCTCCTTTGTCATACCAATTCTAGGTAGGCTCCCACTCAGTTTCATAACGATCGCACACAAAAGTCATACGAGCGCCTTCTCCAGTCAAAAAATAAGCAGATTTACCATTCAAGGCCACCCAAACTAAACCTTTCTCTTGATTAGAAACCACATCACTTACTTTTTCAGTCAAAGCAACGGTGCTTAAATCAAAGTTCTTCAGCTCCGGTCGATCAGTAACATATTGATCGATGTATTGATCAACTTCATTGAACTGGATACTTCCATTCATCGAACGGCCATTGTATTCATCGCTACTGTACATAAGAGAGATGACATCTTTCTTCACTGATATTCGATCAGTGTATGTTTCGCTGCCTTCCCAATGATAAATAAAATCAAAGGTGCCTGCTGGTGGATTAATACATACGCTCAGCTGTTCCATCCAATATTCAATATCAGAGAACATTTCTTCGTGAGTTTTATCCCAGAAGTCTTCATGCTGTGATTCATCTGAACCATCTGATTTATACATGCTCATCCAAGCACCAAAGACTCGTAAAAACAGCGCTCCATCAATTTGCATTGATTTTTGCATTTTAATCTACCCCACCAATCAAAAGTTGTTGAATTGAGTTTCGAGTTTTTTGAATCTCATCATTTGTCAGAATTGCCTCATCACTCAAGCCTTCCATACCTTCCCAACCGTCAGGGTCGTGATAAGCCCATACATTTCGTTCCAACGAAGGAAGATTCTCATTGGGAGAAACACTCAGATACGGCGAACTATATTGGTCAGAGAGATATTCTTCATCTACATCAGCTGGATTGATCCAATTCGTCTGACCGCCACAGTGATCTGCTACCACATGACCAATAGCCAGCATGAATTCTTGGTGTTTTTCAACTGTATCCAGTTCGCCCAAAAGTTCCGGCTTAACCAATAAAGCCGTAACAATTTCGGCAAGATCGCGATGTGAAATTTGCTTAAACATCATTAAATCCTTTCGTTAACAGAAACTTCTATGATGGATACCTTCAGATATTGATCTAGCAGCCCGAATCCCACTGAGCCATAAACCAATACATGCCGCGCTAAGCGGCATTACTGAAAACCGCCTTAATGACGGTCTTTCAAGGCCTCTTCCATGCCCATATCAAATGCCCTTTGAGCGAGATTCTGAAGCATGCCTTCGACCTCACTAGCAATTCGCTTGCGAGTCTCCTGATCATCGATATGTGTCATTAAAGACCCTACGTATGACATGACTCCACGCATATCCTCTTGATTTAACTCGATTAGCTTATTTACTCTCATCTGCCTTCTCCTCTAGCACTATTCAATAATTTTCATGACTTGCTGCTCGGTATGCTCACGAACACTTGCTATATCCGCGCAAGATCAACGTATTTACGAAGCTGATCGCGAGAGTTTCCAAAATACAATCGAACAAGGTCTATCTTCTCATCCCAAGAGTAATCTCCTTGATATGAGAAAGAGATCGGATATCCATCCCGATCCTTGTTAACCCGTTTCACGGTAACGCCGCCAACCTCATCACCTTTCTTTAGTGCATTAATGAAAATGCCGGCATTAATTCTGCGTTGTTCTGCTTTAACGGCCTTTCGCTTTCGATCTTCCTTCGTCCCTTTGCCTTCTAGCAGCTCATGTCCTTTCTTGGCCCATGCGCTAGCTTGTTTATTTAGCTCTACCGCCTTGCCAGCATTCGATACCGTCCGATCTAGGGCTTTTTCTCTTCTTCGGTTTAACGAACGAATATTTCTGCCAGACCCACCGACCATACCGAGATGAAAGTAAGACTTAACACCGTCTAGATGACTATCACGTCCCATCAGACGATCAGATTGAGCATTCAATTCCAACGACTTCTCAAATGCCTCATGGATGTCACGCTTATCTTGATCAACAAGCTCTATGCCTTTAGCTAACGCCTCACAAATCAACTTATCAATCTGATCTTTCGAAAACTCAATGCCCATAATAATCTTCACTTGCTGATCTCTTGGGGAAGGATGATTGATAGTAATCATTAATAGCTTTGAATATGATCGCAGCTGCTTCACGCCCTAAAAAAGCCGTCAATTGGTCGTTACCATCACATTCTTCTTCGATCACATACTCAAGCGCCTCAATTACACAATCAACAGAATGGAATTTACCTGTTTGGCAGTGATACCCCTGAATGAAAACTCCTAAACTCCACCCATCTTCTGAACTCCATTCACAGGCAATATCAAGGTCATTACCACGATTGTCTGTCAATGTAGCATTGCCTATGATCTGACTTCCTGCACTTTGTTTGAATTCTGAAATCTCAAAACTCATGTGGTTACCTACTTGCCTGTTCATTTGATAAACATAGATTGACAAAATCCAAAATTAGTCCCTGAAACTCATTATGAATCCAGACACTAAAAGAACGCAGCCGCGCTAAGCGGCTGTTAGAGATGAAGCTATGGAAGTAGAGGACTTGCTAAGGTTCTAGCGGGTAGGATGATCCAGGGGATCATCCTCGGGCCCTTTGACAACAAAGGGAGAGTTAAATTGGTCTATTTTGAACAACACTTTTAACGCTGCTCTTTTAGAAATGAAATCGCCTATATTCCACAATTCATTACGGTCGTTAACACCAAACACCGTCCAATGATTTTGTATAGCTTCAGAGCTAATATCATCAAGCAATCGATATTCCAGGCGATCTTCATTTTCATAAACACCAACTAATCCGATTACATAAGATTTGAATTGATTAATCTCCGAAACATCATCTGTGTATCTATCGCCCCTAATGAATAAAGGGATAGAACCGCCGGTCATGAGTTCATAAGTTTCAATGGCGTATTCATCAAAATCAAAACTCCCAAGCTCAGTACCTCCTTCACCTTCAACATAACCAAAAAGTGAAAAATGTTCGTTTTCTTGAAGGCCTAAGCTATGGTCACGAACAACAGTATCATCGCGCATTAACTCTACGAAATAACTCTCGAATGGCTTCTCTTTTTCTAATGTTTCTTTGTAAGTGTCACTTGTCGACATAGCTATCCTGTATGACCATTAACCCAATTAAATTCTCTTACTTTAGCGCGTGTTGTTGCTTCATTTCCAGCATGAAAAGACTCTAGCCTGCTGAATTGTTCGAGCAATGGGATCTCCCCCTTAAACTCGCTATAAGCACGGATTTCGAACAGCTTATCTAGCAAATCCGAATAGTTGTCCCTGGAATAATGCGTGTGAAAACCATCACAGGAATACAAAGAGACTCTTACCTTGCTCTCTTCGCCTGTATACGTTTCCTTAGAAAAGAAAGCGCCATACTCACCACTTTTATCCACCAGCTCCACGCCCTCAAGATCAAAATTATGATCTATCAATAACTGGCGTTTAACATCAGTTTTATCTCGAATGCGGATGATACGTTGCGCTAAATTCGACAATTGAGACAACTCACTGTCGACAGCGAAGTAAGCTACATCTAAAAAGGCACAATCTAAAGACTTCAGCAGCGACGGAAACTCTGAACGAATAGCCCTGTATTCTGATAATAATTTCTCATCAGATTGCATATAGGCATTACAAAGCCGCTCACTAAATACATGTTCAAAATTCATAACGAAGAATCCAAACCAACTCAAGATACAGATAATTTACCTTTTTTGTCATCAAGGTTCGTTTACTCTAATTAACCCCCATAACAAACAAATAAGCCCGCACTAAGCGGGCTAAATCTCTTAAGATAATGGAAACCTTTACGCGTCATTTTCAAGCACAAAACGTTTAAAGTCTGAATCCTCTATTTGCCAACACCCATGACTCACATTAACCACAATTTCTTCATCCCTCAGTCTCTGTAATGACGCCTGAACCATGGATGAAGTAACTTTAGCCCCGATCTTATCTGAAAAGATTCTAGTTTGAGCATCACTATACAAAGGGCCCGCATTATCTTGCGCTAGAAAGCTCAAGACCATTCGATCAAGAACCTTTAGGTTGTTCCAGACTTCAATATTTGCAGAGTCTGTACGACTATTAGCTAAAAAATATTCTAGTCCTTCATCTAAACTGTAAACCCCTTCTCGCATCATTACCTGAAGCAATTCCACAATAAAGGCAGGAGAACTATGATTTTCAAGAAACGCCCGCATGACATCATCAGGGGCTAGAGATCTTCGAGTAAGATATTCAAAGCGATTAGATAAAAATTCAGCAAAGTCATATCCCATATCAGGAAATACAACGATGGATGCACTGTTATAGAATGCCGCTTTTTTATTCCTAAACAAGCGATCAAGCTTATCTCGTGAGGATCCTGTAAAAACCACCCGAACTCGGTCTTTGTTAGCCTGAATCCAGGTTCTTAATGACGCTGCTACAATTTCAAATTCCGGCTGAGTTGCTAAATGCTGAATCTCATCACATTGCAAAAGGACAGTACCTTTTGGCTTGAGTAATAAATCTAGAGCCTGATAAGCAGTATGTACGTCTTTCTCTGTATTGGAAGTAAGCTTCGCTGTTAATCCTCCTAGATTAAGCGATAACTCTTTCTTCCATCCAATTAACACACCGCTCAACTCTTTAGCAAGTGACCTTTCTACGCCAGACACAATACTTCGCACAGGGCTGGATTTATCTTCCCAAAAATTCACATAACAACATCGATGTCCATAATCTTCAGCAAGCGGAGCCAGATCATCTGTTAAAAACTCAGTTTTACCTTTTCTTCGTTCTTCGAAAATGGCCATTGTCTGGCCACCTAGATCAAGGGTTTTCAGATAATTTTTTGCTAATTCAGTTCGAGGAAAATGCCATGAAAGTTCGTATTGAGGCTTCATATTATTACCAATTATTCAAATCCCAATAATTATTAAAACTACAATAATTGACAATAATTGCAAGTACACACCTCATTGAAATCGCCTAGAACTTTCTCATCAAAAAGAATTTAGCTGTGCAAGGATTTGATTTATTCGCCTTAGCAATAAAAGGCCAAAAAGCATGGCTAAAGCCATCCCGGTTACTATCAACACTAAAAATCCATGAATGATAGTAAGTAAAGTCGGATCCGGCAAAAGCCCTGAAATATCAAGAACACCAAACAAAATAAGGACGCCGAAAAACACAACAGAAGAAGTCAAAGGTAAGCCTATCGTGCATAAACGCCGTTTCTTTGTCCTGAATATCTCAATAAAAGCCGCCGTATCTTCCGAAGAGAATTTGTGCGGCAAATTGTTATCTATATAATCGCTAGAGCGTTTCATAAACCCTTCCTATCAATATTCTTCGCATTTCATATCAAAATACGAACGCATAGTTGTCGGAGTATCCGCAAGATTCATTTCATTCTTAATCTGGACCATTTTTGCCATAATTAACGGCTCAAGTTTATCTGGATATTGGCAGGCAACTGGCATCGCGATATCCAGTTTACCTTCTAAGCCAGCAATAGATCCTTCTCTGTCAGCTATCACAATCAACAACACCAAAACTAGAACGCTGAGAGCGGCCACAGCCGAATATAATAAAGTAGTATTCATAACAGTTCCTTAACTATTCAATCCTTCTACCACTTGGTTAAGATAGAAGTTCCGTTCTTCATAATCATCAATAGATAAATGATCATGCCATTCATCCAGTAAACCAAGCTCATCAATTTTCTCAACATACTTCATATAGATTGGATCTGGATGATAATAACCGCCCTCAGCATAAACGAGCGATTCAAATTGAGCTTCAGTGATCTCACCTCGAACCAGACTTGCTTGCAATTTAGTTACATTGAAGTAGAGTTCCAAACCTTTCTGGCTCATCGCTTCAAGAGCAAAAAGCTCAGAATCTGAATTATACCAGATCGGTTTTCTTAATAGAGAGGTTGGGCTTTCACCAATTAACAGGTCGTGCATTTTATCTGATACAGGCTCCATAGTAATCGCCTGGTTCGAGATAGTAATTTCTCTATATTCGACATCAGTTAACTTCTCTGATTGAGATGCTGCGTAAATAACAAACGCATTTGGATGCATTGAGTTTTTTAACAACCTGCATACAAAGGTATCGCTACCTGAGACATCAGCCCAAATGGGCTCTTTCATTGCTTCTGAGACCGTATTGATTAGTGGGTTTTCTGGTTGCTCTTGGAGAATTGGTTTCAACGAGATAAAACTCTCATTTTTCAACGCTAAAAAGTACCCCTTGCCTTCTTCCACCAGCCCAGGTTGATCAACATACACCAGACCAACTAAATAACTCCCTACTGCGTTAGCTACCTGAATAATATGACCATAACTAATTGAATTCTTAAGCATGAGCTTTCCTTGCACGAAGAGATTTAAAATGGAAGACAAACCGTTTTGCCGATAATTCAGCTAATTCAACCAGTGAAATAGCCGCTGCGATCGTAATCAGCACGGGCAAAAATGGAATAGAGTCACCTGTGCCTGACATCATAAGAGCGTCAACGAAGCTTACGCCATTTCCAACAACTAAAAGCGTCACCAGATACTTAACAAGCACCACTATTACTGCTGGTTTGATAAAGACTTTGAATGCCATCTCGAATGAGCATGACTTATTACACTGTGAATTGTTCATGGCGTTTCCTCCGTGTCACAACTCTCAATATACCCATCGAAAAACCTGAAGGCGGAAACCACAAATAAGCACACCTATAAGAAAACCAAAGCCGCACAAAGCGGCTTTTATATCCACCTGAAAAACCGATATGGAATTTTTTAAGTGATTATGATCTAGTAAACCGACTAACTGAAAAGGCGATAGCGATGAAAGATTTTACTGATGACCACGTTCTTCTAGGTGTTAAAGAGAAGCAACAAAGCATCCTGGCAGTACCTGAAATGAAAGAAGTTAAATCGCTTAAAGAAGCCGTGCTGTACTCAAATGCCCTTTCTGTATCTTCAAACAATCAGGTCGAATTCTTCGTTTATCTTGATCGTAAAAAGATTAATTTAATTAAGGCATACCGTCAGTTAAATGTAGCGTTCATTCCTGATGATTCGGATAAAGCAGAACAGGTATTCACTCTTAAATGTCGTATTTCTAAAACCGCATTCAAACCCTAGTCCGAAGAACTGGAGTTGAGTTATGAGTATACTAGATAGACTAAACGGCTCATCACTGAAATCGTTATGTGAAAATGCCGAAGTAATTTCTGAAGGCAAGAACAAAAGCTTCGCGAAAAAAGCTATGGCCGCACTTGCTTTGTCTGCTTCGGTACTGGTGCCAAATGTCTATGCAAACAATGACATTCACGAACCATTACCACAAATTGACTCTGATAACTGGCAGCATGTCGTCAACAACTTAGATAGTGGTTTATACGAAAACGTATTTCGAGAAGGTCACCATGTTTCTGTTGTTTTCCCTGATGACCCGTATGCTGGCCAAGCTGTAATAGCGGATATGGCCCGGTATAATATTGACGACTCTCAATTCAAGTTTCTTCATGATCACTATAAGAAAAACGAAAACAAAAATAATTTTGCCTACACGCACGATCACTCATCTCTTGATGGCGGCGTTGATCCTAATTACACCCAAATTCAAATAACATCAGAAACCGCCCAAAAATATCAACATCCTGAGCTAGTTCAGCTAATCACCCTCGCACACGAGATGATGCACCATGCCGGGCACCAGGACTCAGGTGGTTTATTTTCTGAAATTCTTCTTCAGGGGGGTATTGATGTAATTCAACCATCTCAAGAAGAAACATTAGAAGGTGAGATTGCAGCAGAATCTGCTGGTGTTTTATATATGGCTCGTGAAGGCTTGAAAGCAGGTTACAGCATTGAAGACATTCACAACCTGATCGACACGCTTTCTAATGAAGAATCAGAGAAGATGGCCACATTTGATACACACTTTGATAAGCCTGCTTTGAGTGTTATCGCCGATCTTATACTTGAACACCCACAAAACCTAACGTCTCTTTCCAATGATCAAATACGCGATGTAGCACTTTCCATTGCCGACGCTAGTATGGACTTCAATTATAAAGCAGAGCTTAGCTATAACGCAGATCAATCGGTAGACATCCTAAGCGAAGATCAGAAGAAATCGAATGAAGTTAAACGCATCAGCCGTTCAATTGACAAACACCAAAAACAAATTACAAGAGGTCTCGATAAAGGTATTTCGGCCGACAAATTTACAGAACTAATTCAAAACGAACTCGACGGCGGCAATTTAAATGAACGAGATCAGTTTATTTATCAATCCATACTGAATCATGGCATTGATAACATAGAGAATGGCGATCGGTTACCCATCATTGATCTAGCAACCGAATACGCCGAGTCCATAGAGTATGAGATGAATCCTTATGAAAAGATGTTCTACGAACAATCTCAGCTGGATGAATTTAATGTAAGCTCCCCTATTGCTCAAAACGCAATTGCACAAATGGACCAGTTTCCAATGTTCTACCAGGCTGTTAAATCTGAGTTAGTAGCCAACGGAATAATTAGTAATGCTGATTCATGGGATATTGAAACGACGGCTGTGAGTGATCTTACAGACGCATTAAACAAACAAGGTCGCGCCATTATTGAGCTGAAGGGCCACAGTATCGCCCTGATGCTTAACTCACCCGACAACCTGAACTTACAAGCTGGTCTAGATAGCACTGGAAATAACCTTAAAATGGTTATCGATGGAAAATCAAGCAAGGAAATTATTGATCAATTTAAACATAAGATGTCTTCGTCGTTAGGTTATTCTCCGGCCGTAGCGTTAAGCACCACCATCAACATACAAAACCCTAATCAAACATTTTATGATTTGGATGAAGCAATTCAATACAGCTCTCAAGCTGTCAAATTTGCCAAAAACCAATCGTCAGATTCATTCAAAGAAACTCTAAAAGATCAGGTCTCAGACGCCATTACCGCCCGAGTAAGTCAGCAAGTGATGGATCTCGAAAGTTTCCATCCAGAAATTCAAGCTCAAGCGGAAAAGATCATTGAGTCAATTGATTATGACCTTTATGGCAGCGAACTTGGAAATGAACAAACCAAATACCGTGACACGTTGATCGACCGCTTAGTTGATAAAGAGGTGAACTCATCTTACCAAACGCCTGATCAGCTTACGCAAAGTGATTTATTTATGAGTAAAGCAATGGATGATTACCAGAAAGTCTCTATGAATAACGATCAGCAGGATATGCATTTATTGGCCGTCCACCAGCGTGAACGATAGATATTTGAAGGATAAGCCCGGGTTCCCCCAGGCTTTGCGAACTACCACTAGACGTTTAAGTTATAGCTGGCTTTTAATTTGATGCCTTTATTATCTTCAAACTTGTCTGAAAGTAGTTGTAGCTGACCAAGAGTTGAATAAGCATCTTTCACTGAATCCCACGCAAGATCCAATACGCCCATATCTCCCTCTTCCCATTCAAGATAACCTTCACCATCGTCGGTGTCTTCCCAGAACATAAAGGTACCTGAATTTATATCTGCACTCGGCAAAATATGCATACCTTCGGGCTCAATATTGTCAGGAAGATCTTGTGAAAAATACGTTTGAATCACCTCCACAAGGTCACTACTCTTCCCTTCGACAGCTCGAACATATTCGATCAACCAGCTTTCTAGAAGGTTGAGGGTATCCCAAACCACGCCATGGTTAAAGAACGCCAACTCCAAGGCGGGTAAATAACTGCTTTCCTTAAGCCATCGATCAAAATCCGTCGGCGTCTTATCAAATCCGTGATGATTGCTCTTCTGAATCGCACTCACGGCAATACTCACCCAAGCATCTTTAAATCCCATGCCTACCGCTGGCGTTTTAATTCCGGTAGCCGTCATAAAGCCTTCTAGCGCATCATTCAACCCAACATGAGAAATGAATGAATTTAAGATCTTGAGCTGTTCTGCTTCTGAAAGCCCGGACATCAACTGTTGAAATGAATGTTTTGCAAGTCGCATATATTGAACCCTTCTTTCGAATATTTAGAATAAATTTCACTAGAGGGTTTCAGAGTACAAGGAAGGTAGACTCGAGTAGGGAACCGAAAAATCATCTGACCTTTAATAGAATAGGCCACGCAAAGTGGCCTTAACGCTACTTTAACTTCTTCCCCGCCATAACGATCATTCAGCACTGGATATTTCCCATGAGCCACAGAGGTCGTGAACCGGATAATGCATTAGGTCTACATCATTACTCCAAACCACTTCAAGGTATACGTCTCCAGCTCTATCTTCTTCAGTAGACCAGTCCAGCAGAACCTTTTCACCTTCTGGTTTGACTCCGTCATCCTCTTTGAACAAATACCATCCCTCAGTCTCAGGGATTTTTGTAACTGGATTTAAAATTTCGTTTTCCATATTTCCTCCAAATGTCCACAATAAACACTCTTGTGTCACTCAACTCTATAGTCGCATGAAGCCTAGCCTATGCAACTTTTAAACTTCGTTACCATCTTTATGCTGAATAGCTAATTTTACGTTTATTTCTGCATGAACTTGGTTTGCCTGAATGTCGTGTTTCATACCATTAACTTGTCTCAATTCATCTATAGGCTATAAAGAAGATAGGCTTTTGTAGGGAACCTAAAATCATCTGACTTTTAAGTGGCCTTAGCGATGAAAAGACCCGAATAACCAGGCCTTAGAATGATTCTAATCTCCAACAATTAACTCGGTTAATTCCATATTAATCCATTTCTGTAAGTGGGCTTTACGCTCCTTCAGATTAAAACCT
>Ga0255776_10002384_pt1 | contig 20994 bp, 14 predicted proteins | sample 071ome_19_FD_179974 | JGI IMG/M metagenome (GOLD analysis project Ga0255776, IMG submission 179974) | Coastal salt marsh microbial communities from the Groves Creek Marsh, Skidaway Island, Georgia - 071413AT metaG (version 2) | ecosystem: Environmental > Aquatic > Marine > Intertidal zone >... | reverse complement strand
GGCGGCGGCCAGCAGGGCGGTGATAGCAGCGCCCTGGTTCGAGTGCAGAAAGACATTATCGCTGCAACGTGGAAATTGCGTAATCGCCAAAATCAAGCCACTGCCGATGAGTTTCAGGCTGATGCGCTGATCATTGCCCAGTCGCAGAGAGAAGCTACCGAGCGGGCTCGCATGTCGATCGATCGCCTTTCGGAACGACTCAACTTTTCGGATGATACTTACGATCAGGCAGTCGAAAATCTCTCGCTCGCGATTGAGCAGATGAATCTGGCAGCAGTTGAACTGGATCAACAGCAGATTACCAGCGCGTTGACACCGGAGCAGGCCGCCCTGCAATTTATTCTCAAAGCGGAAGCGAATATTAATCGCACCCAGATCAGCATGCAGCAAGGTGGAGGCGGAGGCGGTGGCGGCGGCGCCCAGCAGGAACGTGAGGATCTGCGAGAGCTTTTTGAAATGGAACTGGGCCGGCTGGAAAACCGATACGAAACGCCACAGAGTGGAGGTGGTGGTGGGGCGCAGAATACCGAGGAAGCTGACAAGTTAGAAGAGCTGGCGAGGCGACAGGAGGGTCTGACCCGGGCGCAGAGAAATCTTGCACGCCGTGAGGATCAGATGACTGAGGAGCAGAAGCGTCGGGAACTGGAGCGACTGATGCGTCAGCAGGAGCAATTGAGTCGCGAGGTTGCCCAACTTTCACAGCAGCTCTCGCGTTCCCAGCAGTCCCAATCAGGTTCTCCTCAATCCCAGCAGTCGTCTCAACAGCAGTCACAGGGGGGCTCTTCCTCCAGTGGCGGAAGCCAACAGCAATCCCAGTCCCCCTTGCAAAGGGCCGCGGAACAAATGCGCCAGGCCGCTGATAGTGGCGATGCATCCATCGCATCCGCATTGAGTCAAAAAGCGCTGGAGAACTTGCGCGAGCAACAACAGGCCTTGAACGAGCAGTCCGAAAGGTCTGTTAACCAGCTGGCCCAGAATATCGGTCGGCGCGGTCAGCAGTTGTTACAGCAGCAGCGACAGTTACAAGATGCGCTGGAAGAGACCAGTCGGCAGCAGGGGCTGGGTCAGACCAGGCAGTCAATTCGCAGCAATGAAGATCTGCAGGCACTGGTAGAAAGTCAGCAGCGTCAGCAGCGAGACCTCGAGGAAATAGAGGATATGCTGCGGGCGATCATCGCCAGGGGTGATAATGAGGACCAGCGGCTGATGTCACAAGCGCAGGAGGCAAGCCGGGAGCTGCGACCAATTCGTGAACAGATGCAAACCAGCAATCGGGTGCTGCGCAATGGCATGGTCAATCTGGCGGTCGATATAGAGAGCGAGATCGAAGATCAGATATCCGATCTGAGTTCTACTCTGATGGCACTAACGCCGGGTCAGGAAGGAACGCAGTCCGATCAAATACAGCAGGCAGCCCGAGATGCCGCTGAGTTGGCTGAACAGATTCAGCAATTGCAGCAGCAGGCGCTCGCTTTCAACGACGGCGATTCCCAGCAGGGAATGCCTTCGGTGCGTGAAATGCGTGATCAGCTACAACGCAGTCAGCAACTAGCTCAGCAACTGACGCAACAGCTGCAACAACAGAATCAGGCTGGCGGTCAGCAGCCCGGGGGTAGGCAGCCCGGACAGCAACCCGGTCAACAGCCCGGTGGAAATCAGCAGGCAAACAATCAGCAGGCTGGCGGTCAGCCAGGGGCACAGCAGTCCGGCGGGGGTGCGCGCGGCGATGGCAATAACAATCGTCTGGGCGGAGGCCTGATCGATACCAGTGGTAATAACTCACCTTTTGGGAACGCCAGATCCATTCGTCAGCAGTTGACTCAGCAGGATATTGAGGATTTTCTCAATCAGCCCGAGCTGTTCAGGCAGCTACTGCAACCTATTCTGGAGCTGGAAGGTCAACTGCGGGCACAAGCTGAACTGGATAATATTAACAACAAGCTTTATGCGGTCATGGATGAAGAAATACCTGATGAGTATCGGCAACTCGTTGAAGAGTACTATCGGGTGTTATCGGAGAACCAGGGGGCAGCTAACTAGGCTTTGGAATAATGCAGTTCACAGAAAACAACCTGCTTCAGGCAATTCAGGACGGGCGATTCACCTTTGCTTATGGCGTAAGCCCGTTAGTTTTTTTTCTACTAGTTACCGCTCTGGTGACTCTGGTCTGGTTCACCTATCGCAAGACTACGCGACCGATCTCTGCCGGCTGGAAAACATTCTTCATCAGCTTGCGGTCGGCGGTGCTGGTCATACTGCTGCTCTGCCTGCTCAGACCCATTGTTACTACTACACAGATAACGCCCCAGGAAACCTACCTTGGGGTGCTGATCGACGATTCGGGAAGCATGCAGATTGAAGATGTGGCCGGGCAGGCGAGAGCGAGTGCGGTCAGTGAATTACTGTACGAAGAAGGATATTTGGAAGAGCTGGCGGAAACTTTCCAGATACGAACATTCCGCTTCGACAAGATGACTAATCGGATCGCGGGTGCCGCGGAGCTACAGGGCAGCGGGACTTCGTCGTCGCTTGAGCAGGCGTTGCAGTACGTTGACGATCAGCTAAACGGACTGCCCCTGGGGGGGATAGTGCTGATCACCGACGGTGCAGATAACACTGACTCCGATCCCTTAACCATTGCCGGTTCCCTGGGTGGCAGGAAAGTACCAGTATTTACCATTGGCGTGGGGGAGGAGAATATACCCCAAGATATTGGCATCGTTGATGTTGGCAGCGCGAAGACTGTATTGGAGGGCTCGGTATTCGATGTACAGGTTGCGCTGAATCACCAGGGATATCAGGGTGTTCCGGTTGAAATTTCCATACTTGATGGCGATGTTGCCGTGGTTAATGAAACCATAACCCTGGGCGAAGAGGGAGTGACGCGGCGATACGATTTGCAACTGACGCCCGAGCGTCGCGAAGAGATCGTCTACGAATTGCAGGTGGCGCTGCAGGACGGCGAAATTATTTCTGAGAACAACAGCTATAGGTTCCTGGTTGACAATAGTGAGAGGCCGCCGCTGGATGTTCTTTATATCGAGGGTCATCCGCGCAATGAGTACAAGTTTATCCGTCGGGCAGTACAGGGCGATAATTCGTTGCGGCTTGCAACCTACCTGCAGACCGGTCCAGAAAAATTCTACCGCCAGGGTATAGATTCGCCGACGGAGTTGAGTGCCGGATTTCCTGCGAGCAAGGAAGAGCTCTATCGCTATGAGGCGATAATCTTGGGAGATATTGAAGCCAGTTTTTTTAATGCTGATCAACTACAGATGATCGATGACTTTGTCGCTCAGCGGGGAGGCGGATTCCTAATCAGCGGCATGGTTGATGAGGGATACCTGGCCTCTCCCGTGGCTGATATTCTTCCTGTGACTATCGTTGAAGAAAGTTTCCTGCCCTCTCATCTGCGAGGAGGTATTCGTCGTGGAGAACATCCAACCGGCGAGTTGTACTTCCCTCGCTTGACCCGGAATGGAGAATTTTCGCCGCTGCTAAGACTATCCAGTGAAGACGCTGCTAATCGTCGTTTATGGCAGGAGCTACCCGAGTTGCAGGGTGTCCATGTAACCGGGCGCGCCAAGCCTGGAGCGACCGTGCTGCTTGAGCACCCGATACTGCAGTTCCAAAATCAACCCTTGCCGATCATAGCGTCTCAGCGTTATGGAAGTGGCCGAAGCGTGTCGCTTAACACAGCCAGCACATGGCGCTGGCAGATGATGATGCCGTCGGAAGATCAGTCTCATGAAACATTGTGGCGGCAGATTCTTCGGTGGCTAGCGGTATCGGCACCGGAGCGCATTTCGGTGGATTTTGATCGAGAGTTCTACAATATTGGCGATGAAGTCAATATTTCTGCGACGGTATTGGGCGACGATTATGAGCCCGACAACGATGCCACACTGTGGATGCAGGTGACAGATCCCGAGGGGCAGGTGCAAGATATTCCTATGGAGTGGGATATTGAAGAAGACGGCGTATACCGGGTGAGCTTCGTTGTGGAAAACGAGGGTGTGCATGAGCTGCTGGTTGATGTCGCCAGCGCTGCCGGCGACGCCGCCGCTGACAGTTCCGAGAAGCGTTCCGCGTTTGTGGTTACGCCCTCATTGCGAGAGTACTCAAACGCCAGTATGGATGCCGGGCTACTCACGCGAATTGCTGCAGCGAGCGGCGGTAAGCATTACGGTTTTGCAGAGGCAGCAAATCTGCTTGATGAAATCGAATACATTCCCAACGCTTACTCGAGGGAAATCCAGGAAGACCTCTGGGACCGCCCCTGGTTGCTGGCGTTACTTATTTCGCTGATGTGCATTGATTGGGTAGCCAGGCGATTAAAGGGATTATCGTAATGAGCATCAATAATAATCGTTCTAATCTGCAGCGTTTCAAAAAAACTCGCGCCCGGTTCATAGGGATTTTGTTGGGACTCCTTTCAGCCAGCACGCTGACCCAGGCAATAGCTCAGCCATCGCAAAGCAATGCAAGTTCAGATTTAGGCCGATTTTTCATTGAGCAGCCAGATACGAGCAAGTACGCAGTAATTCTGACTGGTCCCTCTGTTGGGGACGAGACTGTGGATCGGTTCAGACAATGGTCTTTTTCACTGCATGACATCCTGATCCGGGATTATGGCTATAGTTCCGATACTATTACTCTTTTGCTGGATAGAGGAAAGGACTCCCATCCTGATAACAGTCGAATTGATGGAGCCTGTGACCGAAACACCATCGTCGCACAAATGGCCGAATTGCGGGAGCGCGTGAACAGAGGCGACCAGATCACCATTTTTCTGATTGGGCACGGAACCGGTCGCGACGACGAATCAAAATTCAATATAGTGGGTCCGGACATTACCGGCGATGAATTTGCTGCGGTGCTCGATGAGTTTGATCAGCAGGACATCGTGATCGTTAATACCACAAGCGCCAGCTATGGATTTTCTGCCTTGCTTTCGAGCGAAGGCAGGGTGGTGATATCGGCAACCCGGTCACCGGCAGAGCGGTTTGACCCGATATTTTCCGGTTATTTTATCGAAGCTCTTGAACAGCGTAATGGAGATCGCGACAAGAATAACCGAGTATCCATGCTCGAAGCATTTAATTATGCCCGGCAAAGCGTCGATCAGTGGTATGAAGACCAGGGTCGCCTGGCTTCGGAACATGCCAGCCTGGATGATAACGGGGATGCACTGTTCACTATCAATCCAACAGCGGCAGAAGCTGACGGAAGACTGGCAGAAATTGTTTATCTCGATGTGTTGACGGCTGACACTGAAAACCTCTCTCCGCGCCAACTGGAGTTGAAGTCGCGAGTTCAGGAACTGGAACGTTCGGTATTTATACTTCGCGGCCGCAAGGCAGATTACCTTGAAGATGATTACTGGACACAGATGGAAGAATTGTTGATTGATTTGGCTCGAACCACAGGACAATACAATGAACTACTCGAGAACTAGGCAGTTGGGTGCATTGATTCAGGCTGCTGTTCTGGCAGTCCTCTTGCCGATTGCGGTACTTGCTCAAGACACGGATCCCGCAGGGTCAGATACCGGGGAAGCGCCATTGTTTCGCGGTGAGCAACTCTTTCAATCTGGATCTTTTGTGGCAGCGATAGATGTATTTAAAGCAGCGGATGGCCTGGATCGTAATGAAGGTGTGGTTGGTGCGAGTCGTTCTTACGCCATGCTTGGTCGATATCAAGAAGCGATCGAGATATGCGAGGAGTTGATTGATGGCAATGACTTCGCAGATTTTCCCCTGGTAAGTACGCAATTGGCCGAGATGCTGCGAACGGTAGGTAGATCCGCTGAGGCCCTGGAAATTCTGGCAGCCGTGGTCGATGAGGATTTGCAGATGGCACCTGTTCGGGCGCTGGTGCAATATGGCAGCCTGTTGAAATTCGTTGGCCGCAATGCACAAGCCAGGATTTACCTTGAAGCCGCCGCCCAGCGTTACAACGATGGTCTGGTATTCGCGTCCGAGGACGTGGCTATGGTGGCGTTGGCCAGCTGGCAATTGGATCGTTTTCACGAGGCTAACAGTCTTTTTAACGAAGCTGTGAGGGCCAATCCTAACAATCTGGAAGCCCATGTTCTCTGGGGTGATCTGTTTCTGGAAAAATATAACGCCGCCGATGCGGAACAGAGCTACCAGGATGCGCTGGAAATCAATAATCGCTACATACCGGCCCTGGTAGGCCTTGCCAGAGCGGTCGGCGATCAGCGGTCTCTCCAGCGTGCGATGGCTCTCAATCCCAACTCCGTTGAGGCCTTGCAAACTTATGCCACCGGCATGATGCGCAGTAATCGGAAGGAGGAAGCCCGAGAAGTGCTTGACCAGGCCCTCGGTATAAATCCTGAGTCGCTGCCAGTTTTAAGCACCCTGGCAGCCGAAGCAATGTTGATGGAGCGAGAAGAGGAATATCGGGAGTTGCTGGCCAGGGTTGAGAGTTTCAGCCCCGGTAATCCGGTTTTTCTGAGCAATATCGCTGACGCTTTCGGAAATGCATACCGTTTCACCGAAGCCGTTGAATTCGCCCGCGCGGCTATCGATGCTGACCCGAATTATTGGCAAGCCTATACCCTGCTGGGTTCCAACCTGGTTCGACTTGGCGAAGAAGAGGAGGGGAAAGCCAATCTCGAAATTGGATTCGAAAACGACCCATTTAATGTCATGACCTCCAATATGTTGAAGGTATTCGATACGCTGGCGAACTATGAGACGCTGCAGAGTGAACACTTCAAGGTACACATGAGTGAAAATGACGCCGATATTCTGTGGCCGTACATGGAGCCGTTACTGGAAGAGGCATGGACCACGCTGACTGCCAAATACGGTTTTGAGCCGGAAGCTCCCGTACTGATAGAGGTATTCGAGAATAGCGAAGACTTCGCGGTGCGCTCGGTAGGATTGCCGGATATAGGTCCTCTCGTGGGAATCTGTTTCGGCAAGGTTGTCACCCTGATTTCCCCGGATGCGCTGACCGCCAATTGGCAGGAAATCGCCTGGCACGAATTTATGCATGTTATCACCCTGCAGATGACCGCCAATCGAATGCCGCGCTGGCTATCGGAGGGAATTTCCGTGTGGGAAGAAAGTGAAGGGCGAGCTTACTGGGGGCGCCGGCAGGGCCTGGACCTGGTGAGGGCTGTCGAGGACAACAAACTTTTGCCAGTGAGTAATCTGAATGCGGGTTTTACCAGTGCCCAGAACAGTGCTGATCTTGGTTTTGCCTACTTTCAGTCCTATCTGGTCGTTGACTATATTACTGAGGCTTACGGCTTTGAAAAACTGGTGGAACTGGTGCAACAGTACGCTTTCATCAAGGAAGAAAATGAGATGTTTGAGGAGGTGTTCGAGCAAAATCTTGATACCTTCAATGATGGCTTTGTCGACTGGATAGTTGGTAGGGTAGAGGAGATCAATGTTTACGTGCACTCCGAGGACAATCCGGATGAAGGTGAGGGGCATGGGCATGGCATTCGTGAGAACTCAAGCGCGGTGCTGGCGGAGCTCTACAACAATACTTCGCTCAAGCAGCACATGCGAAATCGAATTGAAGCACAGCCGAGAGACTTCCAGGCCCATCTGCAACTAGGAATCGTACTGTTTAAGGAAGAAAATTTCGCCGAGGCGCGTCTCCATCTCGAAGAGGCTCACGAGTTACTGCCTTCCTATGCCGGCTATCCCAGTCCGCCGCTGGTGCTGTCGCAGATCTATGAACAGGAAGGGAATATCGAGGCGCAACTGGAGCAGCTCAAAATCCTGCTGGATAATCAGCAGCATGACTACGGTTCCGCCATGATATTGGCGCAGGCGGCGTTGGAAGCTGCAGATGTGGAAGGCGCGAGTTATTACATCGATCGGGCGTTACAGATCGATCCCTATCGCATCGATGTGCATCAGCTGAAAGCGGATTACGCCGGATTAATAGATGATTCGGCGCTGGCAGTTACCGAGTATGAGGTGCTGGCCAAACTTGACATTACTGATCCGGTCGAAGCACAAACTAATCTCGCTGAAGCTTATCTGAACAATGGTCAGTTGGACGATGCAAAGCGAAACGTGCTCAGTGCACTGGAAATTGCTCCCAGTTATCAGCGAGCGCAGCAAATACTCTTGCAGTCCGTCGATGGCCCGAACTAGAGGAAAATTGGAACCCGTGCATTCTCCAGATCGGACAACAGCTTTTCCCTTGCTGTTTTTGATGGTGCTGATGGTTCTTGGCAGCAGCCCCAGTCATGCACAAGTCGAGGCGCTGGTATTCAGGGATGGTGAGGAATTGTCCCTGTATGGAACTGACATTACGGAATTTACCTGGGTTCGTGGTCGCTACACCAACTACGGTGGTGGTAGAGGCGGCGGAGGATTTGGATATGGTCGGCGTCGTGGTGGTTGGTGGGACACCGATTATCCTGATTCTGATGAAAATTTTCTGCGAGGTGTACAGCGTTATACCAATATCGATACAAATCCGCGTAACCACAATTGGCTTGAACTGACGGATCCACGATTGTTTGAACACATGTTTCTTTATATGAACTGGAAGCGGGTGCCAATCGGATCGACATTTAGCGGCCCCAATTTCACTCCGGAAGAAATTGAGGCATTGCGAGAATTTATGTTCCGGGGTGGCTTTGTGATGGTAGATGACTTCTGGGGGGATGCTCATCTGGAAGATATGCAAATGGAAATCGCCAAGATTTTTCCGGAGCGAGAATTGGTGCAGTTGGATACCAGTCATGAAATCTTCCATATTTTTTTCGATATTGACGAAGTGGCACAGGTGCCCGGCCGCATGGTGACCTGGGACAGAGGCGGCTACTTCAATCTTGACGATCCCAACTACCCTCCTGCGGTTTACGCTATCTTGGATGATGACGGACGGATAATGATGGTCGCTAATTACAACACTGATTTGGGTGATGGTTGGGAACACACTTTTTATGAGCCCTACCCTACCAAGTACACCAACGAAGCCTACAAGATCGGCATCAATTTTTTGATTTACGCTTTTAGCCATTAACAACAGGAAATACCCATGGCAGAACTAGAAGAAAATATGGAAGGGATTGAAAATCAGGACGACCTGGCATTGGTTAAGAAGATGCAGGATGGACGAGAACAGATTGTCAATGAGATCAAAAAAATCATTGTCGGGCAGCAAGATATTATCGATGAGCTGTTAATTGCGCTGTTTGCCGGCGGGCACTGCCTTGTCACCGGGGTTCCCGGATTGGCTAAAACCCTGTTGATCAAAACAGTAGCTGACATCCTGCAGGTTGATTTCAGCCGTATCCAGTTTACGCCCGACCTGATGCCATCGGATGTGGTGGGTTCGGAAATCGTGACTGAAGAAGACGGCAAACGCGAGCTTCGGTTCGTCAAAGGTCCTATTTTTACCAATATTCTATTGGCGGATGAGATTAACCGAACTCCGCCAAAAACGCAGTCGGCCCTGCTGGAGGCTATGGAAGAGCGCCAGGTGACCGCGGGCGGCACCACATGGCCGATGTCGCAGCCTTTCTTCGTGCTGGCGACGCAGAATCCTATTGAGCTGGAGGGCACCTACCCACTGCCGGAGGCTCAGCTCGACCGTTTCATGTTCAAGATTGAACTGGGTTATCTCTCCGAAGCCGAAGAAGTGCAGGTGGTCAGCAATACGACCCAAATTCGGGATACAGCACTTTCGCACCCACTGGGCGGAGAGGAAATCCTCGAGTTTCAGCGTATAGCCAGGCAGGTGCCAGCGGCCGAGGCGGTCATTCAATACGCGGTGCGACTGGTGCATGCCAGTCGGCCGCAATCCGAGCAAGCGCCAGACTTTGTCAAAGACTGGGTTAGCTGGGGTGCAGGAATTCGAGCCTCACAGAATCTGGTGCTGGCAGGTAAGGTGAGGGCTTTGCTGTTGGGACGCTACAACGTGTCCTATGGTGATATTCGAGCCCTTGCTCCTTCTGTGCTGAGGCATCGAATCCTACTTAATTTCCATGCAGAAGCAGAGAGAGTCACCACGGACAATGTCGTAGAGAAGTTGCTGGAAGCAGTGCCGGAACCGGCTGCGGTTATCTAGGGTTCTCCTATGGCAGAGTCTTTGAACTTTCTGGATCCTAGCGTACTGGCTAGCCTGGACAATCTTGAGCTGCGTGCGCGCGTCGTGGTGGAAGGATTTTTATCGGGCTTGCACAAGAGCCCGAGACGCGGCTTCAGTGTCGAGTTCAATGATTACCGCAACTATTACCCTGGAGATGACATGCGCCATGTAGACTGGAAGCTGTATGCGCGCAGCGAAAAGTTCTACATCAAGCAATACGAAGATGAAACCAATGTCCGTTGCTTCATAGCCCTTGATACCAGTGCCTCAATGGCCTATACCTCGGGTGGCATAAGCAAGTTTGAATATGCACGGACCCTGGCCTCCGCGCTGGCTTACTTCATCATGCGACAGCGTGACGCCGTAGGATTAATCACTTTCGACGATGAGGTTCGTGAGTTCATTCCCGCCAAGTGCAGGCAGCCGCACCTGATTCGAATTCTACGATCGCTTGCACAATTGGAGTCCGGGACTCGAACCGATGTAGTCAAACCGCTGGCTGATCTGGCTTCCCATTTGCACAAGAAAAGCCTGGTGATCCTGATTACCGATATGTTGGATGATGAGTCGCGGGTCATAAATGCCTTACAGAATTTACGCAGTATGGGCAATGATGTCATCACGTTTCAGATTATGGATAACGCGGAGTTGAATTTTCCTTTCAATGAACCTTCGGAATTTATCGACATGGAGAGCAATGAATCGTTCATTACCTCACCGGCGGCAATTCGAGAAGCCTATTTGAAGAATCTCAACGAATTCCTCGAATATTGCCGCAAGCAGTGTCAGAGCAGCGGAGTGGACTATTGCCTTATAAATACCAAAGACCCACTCGATGAGGCACTTTCGTCTTATATTTCCAAGCGAGGGAGAAGTTACTGATGGTATTTCTTTCGCCGCTTTTTCTGTTTGGCCTGTTTGCCGCGCTCCTCCCCGTTGCTATTCATTTAATCCGCAAGGAAAAGCCGCCTAAACTTATGTTTGGCACTATCCGTTTCCTAAAGAAAACATCCAAGAAGCTAGTATTGTTTCAGCAAATACAGCAATGGTTGCTGCTTTTATTACGAGCCGCGCTGATCGCGCTTCTGGTATTTGCTTTCGCGCGACCGCTTATAAATCAGACCATTGCGCGTCTGCTGGATGCCGATCCGGCCGCCGTCGTCTTGGTGTTGGATAATTCCATGAGCATGCGCTACGGCGATCGTTTTGAGACTGCCAGACGAGAAGCGGTGGATATTGTCAACGATCTGCGCCCGGGCGACGAAGTGGCGCTGGTGGTGTTTTCCAATGGTGTGGATATGATTCGGGAACTCACCACGGATCTGGATAGCGTACGGTCCACGCTGCAGAATCTGGGCGAAGCCGGATACGGAGGCACTCGATTCATGCCCAATCTGCGCCTGGCTGACCAGTTATTGGGCAGCTCCAACTATGGCAACAAGCGTGTGTACCTGATTTCCGATTATCAGCAGGTTGGTTTGGATGAGAACGATGCCGACTGGAAGTTGGCACCAGGCGTGGTTTTTTCAGGAATCAACGTCGCCGAGGAAGAAAGCAGTAATCTAGTGCTGACAGATGTGAGGTCTCCCGAGCGTCTTCTTGAAGGGGCAGCTAGCGAAGAGACCATACTGGCGCGGGTGCGCAGTACCGGTTCCGTGTATCTTAATGAAGCCGAAGTCACATTGAGCATCGACGATACCGTAGTCGACAGGCAGCGAGTGGACTTATCGGAGGCTTCCGAGGCCGTAGTTAATCTGACCGGGGATTTTGATGCGACAGGCGTTCGAAGAGGTCGCGTGACCGTTAACGGTGATAATTTTCGGACGGACAATGATTTTTACTTCACGGTGGATGTTGCGCGCAAAATTCGAGTCTTATTGGTGAATGGCGAATCATCTCCAAACTGGTTTGACGATGAGGGACACTGGTTCGGACTGGCAGTAAGCAGTGCAGAAGTTTCGCCTTTCAGTCTTGACACGATCGAATCAAATCGACTGAATTCCCAACTGCTGTCTGAGCACGATGTGGCGGTTTTGCTGAACGTGGGGGATCTCACTAATAGCCAGGCGCAGCAATTAATTCAGTACACGAGAGACGGGGGCAGTCTGCTGATTGCGCCCGGTGATCGTGTGCAGCCTGAACTGTTCAATCAGCAGTTGGCTGATATTAGCCCGGCTTTGCTGCAGTCACCCAGTGGTGAATTCATTGATGATTACCTCGTTATTGCCGATTTTGACCGACGCCACCCAATTCTTCAGCCTCTGGACATTGACTGGACCGCAAGATTTCAACGCCACTGGCAGCTGCTTCCGAGCGAAGATGCGGATGTATTAATGCGGTTTGATAACACTTTGCCGGCGCTGGTCGAAAGGCAGGTTGGACAAGGAAAGGTAATTCTATTTGCGTCGACTATGGATCTTGAATGGAATAATTTGGCATTGCAAGGTATGTACCTGCCGTTCGTTCATGAAACCCTTCGTCACTTGGTGGCACCCGAAACCAGCCAGCGCGCCTATGGTATTGGAGATTCCATAAGCCTGGAGGGTTCGCTTGAAAGTGATAATGGTGCAGAACTGGAAGTGATTTACCCCGACGGGGAAAGGGGTGACCTTGGGGCGGGTACCATCACCATCGAGGCAAATCAACCCGGTTTTACTGCTGTGCGGTCAGGTGAGGAGACGCGCTATTTTGCTGTAAATTTGCCGACCGAGGAATCCAACCTGCTAGCTACAAGCGTCGGTACTGTGAACGACATGATTATCAACCCGGAAACCAGTCCCGTTCAGTCAAGGGAAGTACAGACCGCCCAAATGGCTGCTGAACTGGAACAACCGCAGCGTGTCTGGTGGTGGATAATGTGCCTCATAGTTGTACTACTGATAGCGGAGGCAAAAATTGCCAATCGAACCTACAGATAGCCAATGTTTGAGATTGAAATCGTAAGCCGCTGATTTGAATAAAAACATAGATTTTATTTGTCATGAAAACGTCATAATACTGAAATATTTTGCTGATATCGCGGCCGATAATTGTTGTAAAGCGATAGTAATTGCGCGATATTGAGGGCACAGGAGTTTGCCCGTAATGCAGAGTAAGGGTAGAGGTAAACATCACACAGACCTTCTTTTCGTTCTTGTCTCTATCGCAATGATAGTGGCCCCGAATCCTCTGTTAGCCGATAATCCCCCCGTATCATCTTCCGTTTTGCAGCAAAGCCAGGCTTTGATTGACCCACGACCCAGCAAGCAGGAGTTGGTAGCCAGGCAATTGCAATTGGTAAGCGAATTGGAGACCCGCTTCGGCCCCTACGACATCAGATTGAAAGAGGCGCTCAAGGCACTCGGATTTCAATTGAATAATTCTGGCGACCTGATGGCTGCCAGTGATGCATACAAGCGAGCACTGCACGTTACTCGAGTCAACGAAGGGCTGATCAGTGAGTCACAGCTGGCAATCGTGGAGCGCTTGATTGATGTAGATCAGCAAATGGCGAGATGGGACCAGGTTAATAATCATTATGCCTATCTCGAGCATCTGTACAAAAAATTGTACGAGAGAGATGATCCCAGATTGGAAAAGGGTCTCCGCAAGGTCGTTGCATGGCATTTTGATGCTTCTAATTTCAATCTTAACGGTGCACGCGTTGAACATCTCCGAAAGGCCCACGGGCTTCTCAAGTTAAGACTGGAAGTCGCCGAGTTAACTCTTAGTGGCGAGGATCCTTTGCTCGACTCGCTCAAGCGCAATATTGCCCGCAGTGAATACTACCTGTATCTGAGCTCCGATATTTACCATGAAATGGCTCGAGAAAGACGCCGCTACGCGCGCAGTAGGGCTCTGGCTAACCTTGACTAGTAATCTCCCTGAGCCTCTGACAATTCTGCTTATTAATACCGGACGCGATTCAGATTGGAGTGCGATTTGATGGCCCTCTTGTACCGAATATTCGTGGGCAGCCTTGATTAGCGAAGTGGAATCGGTTGGTTAAGTCAGGGGAATTCTTTCTACTACAGGATCAGTCAAGAAACGCCGACGTGGTGGCTTGAAAGCCGCTCAATGCTATTTATAAAGGGGGGAACAAAGAAAAACTCCCAGGCCCCACCGTCGACTCTTTTCAGCAGAAAAACTTATCCCTTAAGGAGTCCGACTAAAAAGTGCTGAAAATAGTAGCACAGCGGGGAAATTCCTCTGTCTTCGGTTACAAATTGTCACATCAATAGAACAAGGGCTCATCTCTTGGCTTACGGGCTTCAAATTAGTCAGACGTGGGTTAATGCGGCCAATTCTGCTACTCTCATGACACCAGATAGGAAAGGCTGACTATCGGAATTCAACTTACAGATGGAAATTTCTATGAAAGATTTGAAAGATCACGTGGCGATAATTACCGGTTCCAGTAGTGGAGTAGGTGCCGCTACAGCAAGGTTACTTGCGTCGCTGGGCTGTAATGTGGTTGTCAATTACAGCACCAAAAAAGAAGCTGCGGAGGCGGTGGCTGAAGAATGCAGAAAGTTAGGCGCGGATGCTCTGGTTTCTGGAGCTAACGTTGCCCGGGATGACGATTGCCACGAGGTTGTGAGGCAAGCCTGCGATCGCTGGGGACGACTCGACATACTGGTTAATAATGCCGGAACTACTAAATTCGTTGACCATAGCAAGCTTGAAGGATTGAGTGCCGAGGATTTTCAACGAATTTATGCAGTTAATGTGATCGGTGCTTACCAAATGACCCGGGCAGCTAATGAAATTATGCAGCAACAGGAAGCTGGTGGATGCATAGTGAATGTCGCATCGACGGCCGCTGTCAATGGTATAGGCAGCTGTATTGCCTATGCAGCTTCAAAAGGTGCAATGGTTACGATGAGTATGTCATTGGCCAGGGTGCTGGGGCCCAAAGTGCGTGTTAATACCATATGTCCGGGCTTTATCGAGGGTGACTGGCTGCGCAATGGAATGGGAGATGAACGTTACCAGACAGTCATGCAAAGTAATCGCGATAATGCGCCGCTCGGTTTCAATGCAACGCCGGAAACTGTGGCAGAGGCGATCTATCATTTCATTGTGGGTCCTCAGGCAGTTACCGGCGAGACACTGATTGTTGATGGAGGACGGCATCTTAATCATGTGCCATTAATGCGGCGCTGAATAAATTCAATGGGTAAGATTGAAATCGAAGCGGGCGTACTTCCGCTCTCCAGATTATCTGGCAACCGGTTTTTTCTGTAGTTTGCGCTGCAGCGTTCGCCGATGCATTTTTAGCTGTCGCGCTGTAGCAGAAACATTTCCTTCATTCTCGTTCAATACTTTCTGGATATGTTCCCATTCAAGGCGTCGAACAGACATAGGTTCCTGGATCCCTTTGGCGCCGGATGTTGCGGCAGCCCTGTCAAGTAATGCAGCGAGAATTTCTTCGGTATCAGCTGGTTTGGCGAGATAGTTGCTGGCGCCGAGTTTGATGGCTTCAACTGCTGTGGCAATACTGGCATATCCAGTGAGTATGAGAGTTCGTATATTCGAATTCCGCTCAGTGAGTTGCGGTATTAATGCCAGTGATGACTGGCCGCCGAGATTGAGATCCAGGATCGCATAATCAAACGCCTCGACGACGATCAGTTCCCTGGCCGCCGTTAGTGATGCAGCGCAGGTTACCAGATAGCCTCTTTCTCCGAGCGCCCGGGTGACGACCCGCGCAAATACCGGATCATCTTCGACCAGTAACAGGCGCTTTTCCATGATTTAGTTCTCAGTTGCCGGGTTGCCAGCCGAATTGACAGGCAGTCGGATAACGGTCTGTGCACCGCCTTTTTTTTGATTAAACATTTCAATAGCACCGCCCGCCTTCTGCAACGTGGCATTGGCGAGATAAATGCCCAGCCCCATGCTGTCTTCACGGGTAGAATTAAAGGGTTCTCCCATCTTTTCCATTATCTCGTCAGGTATCCCGGGGCCATCGTCCTGAACGGAAATTTCAATCGTGCTTGAAGCTTCATCAAAGGCGTTGAATAAGACTATTGTCCGTGAAGTAGCAGCCTTGATTCCGTTTTCGATAATATTAATTAGCGCGTGATTAATGTTGGGATCTCTGCGGATGCAGATATCCTTAACTGCTTCGTCAATGATGAAAACAATATTGGCAGAAGGGTGTACGTTGGTAACGTAATCCTTTATGTCAGCGACTAATTCGCCAAGGGTAATGACTTTGTCAGTGTTGCTATATTCCTTCATGTAATAATTGGTCAGCTGGTTGAGCGAATGCTTGCAGCGCTGGACCTGTTGCCTCAGGGTAGATAGATCTTCCCTAAATTGTTCGTTGCCAAGATCTGAGGCATTCAGTTTCTCCATCTCCATTAATAGAACGGACATGGTGGACAGGGGTGTTCCGAGAGCGTGAGCCGTGCCGGCAGCAAGGGTGCCAATTGCCACTAGTTGCTCATTATGTATTTCATTTTCGCGCGATTTTGCCAGAGTCATCTCTCGCTCTCTTATCTGGCTTGCCATACGAGTAACAAATACCGAAATTAGAATGGCGCAGACTACAAAGATGGCCCACATCCCCACCAGGTGCAGCTGAAAGCTCATCATCGGATCATTGGATTGATTGTCACTGCGCAGATCGACGATGATGAACAGCGTGTACACAATAATGCATCCAAGCGCAAACAAGTTGGCCTGAGTTCGAGTCAGAAATGTTGCTCCTACAGCGAGTAATACCAGCAAGTAAGATATAAGCGGATTGCTTGCGCCGCCGATCGAAAGCAACACCACCACCAGGAATAGTACATCGACCATCAAATGGGCCAGCAACTCTATCGAGCCCACCACTCGAGTAGAGGATAATCTCCATGTGCCTAGAGAGATGGAAATAAAAATACCAATGAATAGAAGAGTTATTGCCGGGGCCGGTACTGCAGCATCGGTATATGCGTGGTAGCCAATCAGCCCCAGCCCCCCCAGTACAGTGACAAGTGTACGAACTAGCAACAGCAGTGATAATGCCTGACGCGCGGTTGAGCTGCTGTCACCGAGGTAGAAAGTCGCGAATAAACCTTTTAGTCCAGAGTTGTAGATTGATGTTGCCATGGATCCATTTTACCCGAATTGCTTCGCTAATGTGGATTACCCTGTACTGGATGATTTCGGCCAGCGTATTAACACTGGTCAGGTAGAATTAAAGCGTGCCATCATTGCTCCGAATGAGAGCATCAGCTACCCGGATCTGGTTTGAGGCTGATCGCAGACTGGAGTCATTGACCCTGAAATTTTAAAGTGATTACTGTATGAGCAGCGACAACATCTACCAACAATCCCTGGATCGCAATCTGGCAAATTTTGCACCGCTCACACCTCTCACGTTTATAGAGAGGGCGGCCAGCGTGTACCCCCACAGAGTTGCTATTATCCATGGCAATCTGCAACAGACCTGGGCCGAGACCTATCGACGCAGTTGCCTGTTGGCATCGGCTTTAATAAAGCAAGGAATCGGCGAGGGAGACACAGTGTCCTTCATGGCGGCTAATACACCGGAAATGTTTGAAGCCCATTTTGGTGTGCTGATGCCAGGGTCCGTGCTTAATGCGCTGAACACCAGATTAGACGCCAAGGCTATCGCCTTCATTCTGGAGCATGCTGAAACAAAGGTGCTGTTTACCGATCTTGAGTTCAGTGAAACCATCAAGGCGGCATTGGAGATGCTACCCACCCGTCCGCTGGTGATCGATATCGTTGATTCACAGTTTGAGGGTGGAGAATCCCTGGGTGAGATGAGTTATGAACAGTTTTTGGCAACCGGCGATGCGGAGTATTCCTGCTTTCAGGTTCAAGATGAATGGTCCGCCTGCACCTTGAACTATACTTCGGGCACCACCGGTAATCCGAAAGGAGTTGTGTACCATCACCGAGGTGCTTATTTGAATGCCGTCTCTAATGCCTTGAGTTGGGATATGGTTAGCCACCCGGTCTATCTCTGGACGCTTCCGATGTTTCATTGCAATGGTTGGTGCTTCCCGTGGACTCTGGCGGTGGTGGGCGGAACCAGCGTGTGTTTACGACAGGTTCGTGACAAGGCGATATTTGACGCAATGCGGGAGCACAAGGTCAGTCATTTTTGTGGCGCGCCTGTGGTGCTCAATACTCTCATTAATGCTGCAGATGAGCTTAAGCAGGGAATTGATCATAAAGTACATGTCATGACAGCTGGCGCGGCGCCGCCGGCGGCTGTCATAGCGGGTATTGAGGAAATGAACTTTAGTGTGTCTCATGTTTATGGACTTACCGAGACGTATGGTCCATGCGTCGTCTGTGCGCCACAACAGAGCTGGTCTGATTTATCAATTACTGATCGCGCGGAACTTCTGGCCAGGCAGGGGGTCAGAGCCCCATTACAGGATGAGCTGATGGTGGCGAATCCAGAGAATCTGGAGCCGGTGCCAAAGGACGGCCATACCATGGGTGAGATATTCATGCGTGGTAATCTGGTTATGAAGGGCTATTTAAAAAATTCGCCCACAACCGAGGAATCATTTGCCGGTGGCTGGTTTCATTCTGGAGATTTGGCCGTATGGCACGAGGATGGCTATGTCCAAATCAAGGACCGATCCAAAGATATTATTATCTCTGGCGGCGAAAACATTTCGTCTCTGGAACTGGAGTCAGTGTTATTCAAGCATCCTAAAATTCTTGAGGCCGCAGTAGTTGCGGCGCCGGATGAAAAATGGGGTGAGGTACCATGTGCTTTTGTAGCATTGAAACAGGGCCAGGAAATGACGCGTGATGAGCTGATAGGCTATTGCCGTGAAGAGCTCGCCAGTTTTAAAGTGCCCAAGAAGGTTGTGTTTGGCGCCATTGACAAGACATCAACTGGCAAGGTGCAGAAATACAAACTTCGCGAACGGGCCGCTGCTGTCGACCAATGCGGCAATTCGGACTACTTACCCGACCGGAGCAAGACATAGTTATGACACTGATTATACGGATGACTCTGATATGCGGGTGGACCTTATTCGCCAGCGTGGCCCGAGCGGCGGATGCGCCAGATACTATCGAAGTGTCCAGCTATGCATTTCAGCATCGGGGAATTATTCCTCACGTATACTCCAATTACGGTGATAACCGTTCTATCGATATCTATTGGAGTAACTTGCCAGTTGGAACTGTCGAATTGGCTCTGATCTGCGATGATCCAGTAGTAGGCATGTCGCAACCTTTTGTGCACTGGGTGGTATATAACATTCCAGCGACTGCGTTGGGATTACCGGAAGCCATGCCAACCGAATCTCAGCCTGCTGTGCAAGGTCTTGATGGATTAATCAACGGATTAAGCGGGGTCGGGCGTCCAGGTTATTTTGGTCCACGACCCCCACTGGATGGACTGTCCCACGAGTATCACTTCCGAGTTTACGCCATTGATACCGACCTTGACCTACCAGTCGGCCTCGACAAGGAAGGCTTGCTGGAAGCGATCGAAGGGCATGTATTGGCCACCGGGCTGCTGGTCGGTAACTTCCAGCGAACCCGCTAATAATGACGCACGATTTCGCCAGTTACCGATCCTGCCTCGATGTCAAGATCCACGGGTCGGTGCAAGTGAATGTTACCGCGAACCGCAGAACTTGCGTCGATATGAATACGAGGTGTTTTCAGGCGGCCCAGTCTGAAGATCTTATCCCACCATCTTGAATCGTCATACAAGATAATGTCGCCGGTGACAGTGCTTGACGCCTGCAGACTAACATCGCCGGTACGGGTAACTAGATCACCACCTACGTTGCTGCCAATAAGACGGATATCGCCGTTTGCCGTCTGAACTTTATCGGTTACAGAGACACCCTTATTGAGTTCAATGTTACCGTTAACAGTGCGGATAGAATCTCCGATGATGGCATTATCACGAATTCGTATATCACCGTTTACGGTGCCGAGGCTGCCGTCGACCATCACTCCGTTCCCAATCTGAATATCACCGTTTACCGTTTCGGTATTTCGCGCGGAAGACCGTCGGGAGAGTTCTATACTGCCGTTAACCGTTGAGACTGATCCAACGCTGGCTCCGTCCAGGATCTGAACTCTGCCATTTACCGTGGAAACATTGCCTGCCTGTTGTCCCTGCTTGACCTCGATACTGCCATTGACACGTGATATATCCTGGTAGTCCGACTCTGCGTTTGCATCGCCAGAGAATAGGTATGCACCAAGGATAATTGCAAGCATGGTTGCCAGGGTCAGTGGGGCGCTATCATTAAGTTCTCGCATGTCTGTTTCTCCTCTGGGGACTTACATGTATTGACGCACGTAATCCCGAATTAGTTACACCCGTTGAGAGTTTAAAATCTATCTTGTACCGCTATTTGCAAAACACTTGCCAAAAAATAAAGTATATAAATATCAATTGGATAGAATTGGTAAAGCAGTCTCTTAACCCACTGCTGGGTTAAATGGGCGATACATTGGCGAAATTCGCCATGCTCATCGAGTTTAGCACCACTGGTTAATTATGGCTGATCATGCCGATTTGGTGTGCGTCAAAGTGAACTACCCGCTGGGACCTTGAGAAGCGAACTCGTTGTACTGGCAGCGCAGTTTGGCTCGTGGCGCGAGGGATATAATTTTTCTTCTCTCATTGTCATAATTTAGGTAGGATTCCAGCAATAGCCCACTGGAATTGTTGCTATCGGTGGACTGGCAAAATCCATAACAACAATGTTATTCCATGATATTTCCCCAATTTCCTGTGGTCCCCTAAAAAGGAACTTTCCAACTTATGACACGAAGAAGAAGTGCAACATCTCTCGTAAAAATTGTTTTAACAGTCACCACCCTACTAGTCCTCGCGGTAAGCTACGCAGTAAACGCCCATGCCCAGACCGGAAGAGTAGTGGAATCTGATAGCCATCGCTTTACCGA
>Ga0255776_10002372_pt1 | contig 21091 bp, 17 predicted proteins | sample 071ome_19_FD_179974 | JGI IMG/M metagenome (GOLD analysis project Ga0255776, IMG submission 179974) | Coastal salt marsh microbial communities from the Groves Creek Marsh, Skidaway Island, Georgia - 071413AT metaG (version 2) | ecosystem: Environmental > Aquatic > Marine > Intertidal zone >... | reverse complement strand
GAGAAAGTGTCTTGGTTTTAAACAGCCGCAGAAAGTCTATGATGACTTAAAGGCTGCGGCCTAGAGCGAGTGTTGCACTTGCGAGTTGAATTCGCGAATTTGGGCGTTTTTGAACTGTTGAACTTTGTCAGCAGCCTGAGCGCTGATAATTCAGCGCTTTTTTTATGGGAGATACTATTTATGGAAAAGCGGTGGCTTGCTTATCCAAAATCGAAACTTGCCCAAACCGGTGCGTGATCGGAAGGTTTCTCCATACCTCGAATTTCATAATCGACTTCCGCGTCTTTTAAACGTGAAACCAACGGTTCAGTTGCCAAAAGCGTATCAATTCGAAGGCCGCGTTTAGGCGTATCATCAAAGCCTTTGCTTCGATAATCAAACCAGCTGAAGCGATCATTGGTGTCAGGTTGTAATACACGGAACGTATCTTTGAACCCCCAGGCTTTCAAACGGTCAAACCATTCGCGCTCTTCTGGTTGGAAAGAACATTTGCCTGTCTTCAACCAGCGTTTGCGATTGGGTTCGCCAATACCGATATCGATATCTTCCGGTGAAATATTGAAGTCACCCATAACAATAATGTTTTGATCGGGAGAGAATTCATCGTTGAGCTGATTCATCAGATCTTTATAGAACTTACGTTTGGCTGGAAACTTGGTTTCGTGTTTGATGCTTTCGCCCTGGGGAAAGTAGCCGTTACATACAAAGACACTTTCGCCATTAGCGGCTTTGAATTCACCAATGATCCAGCGCTTTTGATCTTCTTCGGAATCGCCAGGGAAGCCTTTTTGGATGCTAACAGGGTCTTCCTTATACAAAAGCGCAACGCCATAGTGACTTTTTTGACCGAAATAGCTCACCTTGTAGCCCAGTTGTTCGATCATCTCTACAGGAAATTGAGGGTCATCAACCTTGGTTTCTTGTAGGCCTATTACATCCGGATTATGTAATTCGATGATCTTTTCTATTTGATGAGGTCTTGCGCGTACACCGTTGATATTAAAGGAAATAACTTTCATTACATTCGTTCGCTGTCGGGATTAGGAAAAGTGGGTTCAGTATGATGCAGCAATTAATCGATATTTTCTACGATCTTATTCCGTGCTTTTAACTGAATTCAGATGATTGATGCTGGCAAGCAAAGGTTAGATTTCTTATTATGCTTTTTTATTTTGAAAACCACAGGGTAGCGGTTTGAAAGGGCGCGTTTTAAAAGAAGAAGGGTTTAACAACCAAACTGCTGATGCAACTCGCTCAGCCATTCCCAAAGAATTTTCCCAGCGATTAATTAAAGAAGGCGTTCTGATTCTGCTAATCGCTGTGTGTGCATTCCTGTTTATTTCTCTTATTACCTACAATGTCAATGATCCAGGCTGGAGTACATCTGCCACGCATCAGGTAGTAAGTAATTCTGGCGGTAAGGTCGGTGCATTCTTCGCCGATATCTTATTGTCGTTTTTTGGTTATATGGCTTACTTGCTGCCTCTGCTCATTAGCTGGCGTGCAGTAAAAATTATCAAGGATAAACAATACGCGCTGGTTAATCCGCTGATGTTTATTCTTCGCTTTTCCGGATTGATCATTTTCCTACTTTCAGGTGCTAGTCTCACTGCGCTTCATTTTCATGTATCACAAGACGTTTTGCTGCATGGCGCTGGAGGTATTGTTGGTAGGGCACTATCAGAAGGTCTGTTTGAACGCTTCAATCTTCTAGGATCAACACTGATTCTTCTGTCTTTATTCTGTATCAGTTGCTCGATGTTTACTGGTGTATCCTGGATTAAATTCTTTGAGAACGTAGGCCGTTTGAGCTTTATGCTGATTGGCTTATTCCTCCGTCAATCTCGTCAGGCTGTCAATTACGGTAATTCAAAGCTGCAGGCCAGAGCCTCGAAAGTTGCTGAGCAAAAACGTGAGAAATCTGAACGTAAGCGCGAGCCCGTGATGATCAGCGGTGTCGCTGAGGGAATTCCCGTTTCCGAACCTGATTTAGGTGATATTGACCGTATTGCCCAAGTGGTAGAAAAGTCTACTGCCTCGGCCGCTAAGCCTGTTCAAGGTCGTACGGAAATCGATCTTGAATTGCCTTTTGAAATTGATGAAGAGAAGCCGAAAGTCGAGAAGAAATCTCTAAAAGATCGTCTTCTTAGAAAAGGTAAAAACTCTGAAACAGAATCAGAGAAAGAAAATAAACCTAACGCTAAAAAGTCAGACGTTCAAAAATCTGATATTAAGGGTGCGGTGAAAACAGCGCCGGGTATTGGTGAAGACGAAAGTAAAGCGCCAAAGATTACCCCGCTTAAAACTGAACAAAAACTGAGTGATCGTACTGAAAAAGAAAAACAGGGCGATCTTTTCCCTGGCGATGTGGTGAGTTTACCGCCGTTATCCATTCTTACGCCGCCCGATGAAAACCAAAAGCACGGCTATTCCCCGGACTCATTGGAAGCTATGTCGAGGCTGCTTGAAATCAAACTGAAAGAGTTTGGTGTCGTTGCTGAAGTGGTTGAGGTATGCCCGGGTCCAGTAATTACCCGTTTCGAAATACAACCAGCAGCGGGTGTTAAAGCTTCGAAGATTACCAATCTGGCTCAAGATCTTGCTCGATCATTAGCGTTAGTAAGTGTTCGTGTCGTAGAGGTGATTCAAGGTAAGACAGTTGTCGGTATTGAAGTGCCAAACGAAGATCGTCAAATGGTTCGATTGAGCGAAGTGCTTGGTTCTAAACGATACGATGATTCCAAATCACCGCTAACGCTAGGTTTGGGTAATGATATTGCCGGTGAGCCGGTCATAGCTGATCTGGCTAAAATGCCTCACTTATTAGTCGCAGGTACCACAGGTTCCGGTAAGTCGGTGGGTGTTAATGCCATGCTGGCCAGTATTCTATTTAAATCTACGCCTGATCAGGTTCGGTTGCTTTTAATTGACCCGAAAATGCTGGAGCTTTCAATTTATGACGACATTCCTCATTTGTTGACGCCTGTAGTGACCGATATGAAGGATGCTGCCAATGGTCTTCGTTGGTGTGTGGCTGAGATGGAACGTCGCTACAAATTGATGTCTAAGATGGGTGTGCGAAACATTGCTGGTTACAACAAGAAGGTGACAGACGCCATTGAAGCGGGTGAACCAATCCTTGATCCAATCTGGAAGCCGGATGAGATGTCCATGACTCCGATAGACCAACAGGAGCGTCCGTATCTCGAAAGCTTGCCTTTTATCGTCGTTGTGATCGATGAATTTGCCGACATGATGATGATCGTTGGTAAAAAGGTTGAGGAGCTGATTGCTCGTATCGCACAGAAAGCTCGAGCCGCTGGTATTCATTTGATTCTGGCAACTCAGAGACCTTCGGTGGATGTGATTACCGGCTTGATTAAAGCCAACGTTCCGACGCGAATGGCGTTCCAGGTGTCTTCAAAAATCGACTCCAGAACCATTCTAGATCAGGGAGGTGCAGAACAGCTACTGGGTCATGGTGATATGCTTTATATGCCGCCGGGTGTTAGTAGTTTGATCCGTGTTCATGGTGCCTTTGTTGATGACGATGAAGTGCATGCCTTGGTAGATGAATGGAAGAGTCGTGGTACTCCGGTTTATATTGATGAAGTAACCAGTGGTGTAGGCGAAGAGGGCATGTTGCCGGGTGAGAAGCCAGAAGGTGGATCAGGCGATAGTGAAGGTGATCCGTTGTTTGATGAAGCCGTTGCGTTTGTGACTGAGACCCGTAAAGCGTCGATCTCATCGGTTCAGCGTAAGCTGAAAGTGGGTTATAACAGAGCGGCTAATTTGGTCGAAGCCATGGAAGCCGCTGGTATTGTGACGCCTATGGGGAGTAATGGTAGTCGGGAAGTGTTAGCGCCTCCGCCACCTCCTCGCTGATTTAAAGCTATCTGTATTGGCACTACGGTGTTAAAAAGCGACTCTAAATGCTCACTTATAATAAATAAGCTGCGCTTTATCGTCGCTTTTCCCTTGTATTGCCTACCTCGATAACGCTTTAACGTTATTTGGATTTCTTACTGATTAAGATAATAGGATATCTTGTGCAGAGTTTAGTTAGTCGTATTGTATTAATTTTAGCGTTCTTTTTTTCTTCAAATATTTTCGCTCAAGATGCGGGCGATCGTCTTTCTTCATTGTTGTCAGGGATGGACGCTTACTCTGCAAACTTTGAACAAATCATTCATGATGCACGCGGAAACATTAAGCAAAGAGGTAAGGGCGAGTTTGCGCTTCAACAACCTGGACGTTTTCGTTGGGTCGTGGAGAAGCCATTCCCTCAGACAGTGGTTTCTGATGGGAAATCTGTTTGGGTCTACGATCCGGATCTTGAGCAAGTCAGTATTGATCAGTTGGATGAGAGAGCTTCAAGAACGCCTGCTGTTTTGTTGTCGGGTTCTTCTGAGGAAATTCGCAAACACTATCGTATTTCTAACAGCCGAGACAGTTTGAAAGAGATGTTCATTTTGAGTCCTAAAGATGAGGGCAGCTTGTTCACCATGTTGGCCCTAAATTTTGTGGACGAAAAACTTGTCGAAATGCAGATCGAGGACAGTCTTGGTCAGTTCACCAAAATTATTTTCACCGATGTGGTTCTGAATCCTGAATTGACTTCAGAGGTGTTTGAGCTCGAATTCCCTGATTATGTCGACGTACTGGATAATCGACCGATCACTCAAGAGTAATCACTCTGATGGCGTCTAACAAAACTAGAATTTCAAACTATGAGTGATCTCTTTTCTTCCGAAGAACAGTTGATGAAGGCCCGTTTTCAGCCTCTTGCGGCAAGGTGTCGACCTTCGACGCTCGATGGCTATCACGGCCAGCAACATCTTCTGGGAGAAGGTAAGCCCCTTCGAAAGGCTATTGAAGCAAACCAACTTCACTCCATGCTGCTATGGGGACCTCCCGGGGTGGGTAAAACCACACTGGCTCGTATTATTGGCCAAAGCTGTAATGCAGAAGTGGTTGAAATTTCTGCGGTGATGTCTGGAGTGAAAGAGATCCGGGCAGCGGTTGATCAAGCCAAAATGCAGCTTTCACAAGGTCGAAGAACCGTTGTGTTTGTGGATGAGGTTCATCGCTTTAATAAAACTCAGCAAGACGCCTTTTTGCCGTATGTGGAAGATGGCACTTTGGTGTTTATCGGAGCAACCACCGAAAACCCGTCCTTTGAAGTAAATAATGCACTCTTGTCTCGTGCCCGGGTTTACAAGCTTCAATCTCTCAATGATGAAGATCTGGAGCACCTTCTCAATCAGGCGTTAAGTACAGACGAGGAATTGCAGTCTTTGAATGTGCAAGTGAGTCCGGAGGCCATTGAATTACTTGCTGCGACAGCCATGGGTGATGCAAGACGTGCCTACAACTTGCTTGAAGTGGCTATTCAGATAGCTCAGGCCACGGAGACCTCTAGTGATTCAGAGTCACTTACCGTAGATTTGGATATAGCCCAACAAGCCTTGGCGAATGAAACGAAACGTTTCGATAAGCAGGGCGATGCGTTTTACGATCAAATTTCAGCGCTTCATAAATCGGTTAGAGGATCATCAGTTGATGGCTCGCTGTACTGGTTTTGCCGTATGTTGGATGGCGGATGTGACCCGCTTTATATTGCACGTCGAGTGGTTCGAATGGCCAGCGAAGAAGTGGGTAATGCTGACCCAAGAGCCATGGAAGTGGCTTTAAATGCCTGGCAGGTACAAGAGCGCTTAGGCAGTCCTGAAGGTGAGCTGGCGGTCGCGCAAGCCATTTGTTACATCGCGTCTGCGCCAAAGAGTAATGCAGTTTACACCGCTTACAACCGCATGCGAGCGATCGTAACGGAAACGCCGGATTACGAAGTACCCATGCACATACGTAATGCACCTACCAAATTGATGAAAGAACACGGTTATGGAGACGGCTACCGTTATGCTCATGATGAGCCTAATGCGTATGCCGCCGGTGAGAATTATTTGCCGGAAGCGTTAAAAGACATCTCTGTATACCAGCCCGTTGAGCGAGGCCTTGAAAAGAAAATCGCGGAAAAGCTGGAATGGTTAAAACAGCAAGATCAGCAAAGCCTTAATAAACGCTACGGTGATTTACATGATAGTTAAGGAAGATCGATGTTAACCAACATGCTATGGGTTTCGTTAGGTGCGATATTAGGTGCCAACGCTCGGTACTTGGTGTCTGTGATGATGGTTCAGTATTTGGGGAAGCCGGGTTATTGGGCGACCTTTTCCGTTAACGTGATTGGTTCATTTCTGTTGGGGTTAGTTGCCGGTTTTATTCTGGGTAAATTGGATAATACCCATCACTATTGGTTCTTGATTGCCGTTGGCGGATTGGGCTCTTTCACTACTTTCTCAACTTTTTCTCTGGATATGCTGTTTTTAATCCAACAACAGCAAGTTATCTATTCAATTTTGTATGCCGCCATGAGTATAATTGCCGGTTTAATTTTCGTGTATTTAGGCTGGATGGTTTCTCGGTTGATATAACAGGGTTTTCCGTATTGAAATCTCGTTTTGAGAACATAGCCTGATAAATAATTTTAAGTAAGGACGTCTAAGTAGGTCGATCATGTTAGATCCAAAAGAACTTCGTAAGGACCCAGCGGCATTTGCTGCAAAACTAGCTAAGAAATACTATGAACTTGACCTTTCAAAATATGAAGCGTTGGAGTCCAAGCGTAAGTCGCTACAAATAGAAACAGAAACCTTACAGGCTGAACGTAATACACGTTCAAAAGCGATCGGCATCGCTGCTAAAGCAGGTGAAGACATTGCACCTTTGAAAGCGGCAGTATCAGAGATCGGTGAGAAGCTGGATCAAAACAAAGAAGAGCTTCGTGTAGTTCAAGAGGAATTCAATCATTTCCTAATGAGCATTCCAAACCTTCCAAACGATTTGGTTCCAGAAGGTAAAGACGAAGACGAGAATGAAGAAATCCTGACTTGGGGTACACCTCGTGCGTTTGATTTCGAACCAAAAGATCACGTAGATCTTGGTGCAGGTGTAGGTGGTCTGGACTTTGAGTCTGGCACAAAGATTACAGGTTCTCGTTTCGCTGTTATGCGTGGTCAGATTGCTGGTCTTCACCGTGCATTGACCCAGTTCATGTTGACGACTCACTTGACTCAGCATGGCTACGAAGAGATTTACATTCCTTACATCGTGAACAGTGACAGCTTGAAGGGTACAGGTCAGCTTCCTAAGTTTGAAGAAGATCTATTCAAACTGCGTTCAGATCATGAGTTTTATCTAACGCCTACGGCCGAAGTGCCAGTAACTAACATGGCGCGTGATGAAATCTTTGATGCCAAGGAAATGCCTAAGAAATTTGCATGTCATTCGCCGTGTTTCCGTTCAGAAGCGGGCAGCTATGGTCGTGACACGCGCGGTATGATTCGTCAACATCAGTTCGAAAAAGTTGAATTGGTACATATGGTTAAACCAGAAGATTCATACAATGCTCTGGAAGAATTGACTGGTCACGCTGAAAAGATTCTTCAGTTGCTTGAACTGCCTTATCGTAAGGTTCGCCTATGTGGTGGCGATCTAGGTTTCTCGGCAACCATGACGTATGACCTTGAGGTGTGGTTGCCAGGTCAGCAGAAATACCGTGAGATTTCTTCTTGCAGTAATTGTGAAGACTTCCAGGCGCGTCGTATGCAAGCTCGTTACCGTAACCCTGAAACCAATAAGCCTGAATTGCTTCATACATTGAACGGTTCTGGTCTAGCTGTTGGTCGTACTTTGGTCGCGGTACTTGAAAACTACCAGAACGAAGATGGTTCGATCACAGTTCCTGAAGCGCTTAAACCTTTCATGGGTGGCCTTGAGAAGATCGAAGCTGCATAAAGTGCTTTATAGAATGCATTAGATGTTAAAGCACCGACTATACTTGAGATATCTCAAGTGGTCGGTGCTTTTTTGTATTTAAACTGTTTGGATTGTTGAGCAGTTAATTTTGGTCGTCAGGAGTATCAATGGAATTCCTTCCTTTATTTCATAAGTTATCAAACAAAATATGTTTAGTTGTTGGGGGCGGAACCATTGCCTCTCGTCGAGCTCATATACTGGCTCAGGCGGGGGCTCAAGTGACTGTGATTTCTCCAGTCGTGGATGAAAATCTGGAGAAAAGCCTAGAAGAAGGGGCGATCAAGTGCATTCGTTCCGTGTTTGATGTGGATGCTATTGAACACATGATTCCGCAGCTCACCCTGATCGTGGCTGCAACCGACAGTGACGTAGTTAATCTGGCGGTGGCGCAATTCGCAGAAGATCATAACATCCCGGTAAACGTGGCTTCTGACGCTTCGAAAGGGGATGTGATTTTCCCATCCATTATCGATCGTTCTCCTGTCATTGCGGCGGTCGCCAGTGGTTCAAAGTCACCTGTTATTAGTCGTCTATTGCGTGGCACGTTAGAGGCTGCGTTACCTGCTCATATTGGTAAGCTAACCGATATAGCCGGTGAATACCGCAAAAAAGTGAAGTCGGTAATTTCTGACAACAATCGACGTCGTGCATTTTGGGAGAGCTTCTTCCAAGGGCCTGCAGGTGCGGCTGCGCTGGCAAATGATCCTGTAACGTCAAAAGAGATGCTTGAAACATCGCTTGAGAAATATGATCCGGATGTTCATCCGGGTGAGGTCTATCTGATTGGTGCTGGCCCTGGTGATCCGGATCTTTTGACCTTGAAAGCCTTACGTTTGATTCAGCAAGCCGATGTGGTGTGTTACGACCGATTGGTATCAAAACCAATTCTGGATTTATGCCGTCGTGATGCCAAGCTAATCGATGTAGGTAAAAAACGTTCTGATCATACGGTACCTCAAGACCAGATTAACAAACTGTTAGTCGAATATGCTCAAAAAGGTCATCGGGTGCTTCGTCTGAAAGGCGGTGATCCCTTTATTTTTGGTCGGGGTGGGGAAGAGCTTGAGGAGTTGGCTGAGAGTGGTGTTCCGTTCCAGATCGTACCTGGTATTACTGCGGCTTCTGGTTGCGCGGCTTACTCTGGTATTCCGTTAACGCATCGTGACTACTCCCAGTCGGTTCGTTTCATTACTGGCCACCTGAAAAACGATACCTGCGATTTACCATGGCATGAATACGCACATGAAAATCAGACGCTTGTATTTTACATGGGCTTAGTTGGTCTTCCGATTATTTGCAGTCAGCTGATTGAGCATGGCATGCGACCGGATATGCCAATGGCGCTTGTTCAAAAGGGGACAACGCCAGATCAAAAGGTATTGTTAGGAACGCTTGAGACCATGCCTGAGTTGGTTAAGTCTAATAAGGTAACACCACCAACCTTAATCATTATCGGTGATGTGGTGAAGCTTCATGATAAGTTGGCTTGGTACCGCGCAGACTAGTTTTTTCATACGATAAATACTCAAAAAAAGGCCAGCTATTATGCTGGCCTTTTTTTGGGGCTATTCTTTTAAAATACGCTTCTATCGGCGAATTTTTCTACATTTTTTGTACTAAAACATTTTTAGCTCTTTCTAATGTTTGCTTTTCTTTTGAAAATTAGTCTTATGTTAGATGATTGAAATTTAGATCTCTAAAGTAAAAAATTGTTGTCTTTGATTGGTAAATTGCTGAAATATAAGTATTTATCACCCGTTTTTTGGGTAGGTCTTGTTAGGTTTATTTACCTTGCTTGAAGTTTAGAGTTCTAATGATTATTATTGAATGGTCATTCAAAAAAGATTTAGTGTCTATGCCAAAAATTGGAATGAAGCCTATTCATTACGATCTCTAGTACCCAAGGACATGGTTAAAGATGTGGCCAACAGCTTAGCGGCCATGATTGAACGTCTATGGTTACGTGGTGCATTAAGCGAAGAGCCCATTGACGGCCTTCAAGCCGCAGCGTTATGCAAAAGAACAGTAAGAGCACTTATTTAAGTGTTTAGTGAGAGTTATTTGATAAACGAGTATTTATGACAAAACCAACTTATCAGTCGTACATTCATGGCCAGTATGTGGCCAGCGCCAGTGGTGAGACTTTTGATGTAGTTAATCCAGCTACGGATGAGGTGATTTATTCTGTAGAACAAGCGGATTCAGAATTAGTAGAGAAGGCCATTCAGTCTGCGCAGGAAGGATTTGAAGCATGGTCTGCCATGACCGGCATGGAGCGTTCTCGCATTCTTTTGAAGGCTGTGGCCTTGTTACGCGAACGAAATGATGAGTTAGCGAAAATAGAGGTGCTGGATACGGGTAAACCCTGGCAAGAAGCATCGGTCGTGGATGTGGTAACGGGTGCAGATTCAATCGAGTTTTTTGCTGGATTAGCTCCCACGATTGAAGGAAATCAACAAGATCTGGGTGGCGATTTCTATTATACGCGCCGGGAACCTTTAGGTGTTTGTGCCGGCATTGGTGCCTGGAATTACCCATTACAAATTGCATGCTGGAAGTCAGCACCTGCGTTGGCGACAGGTAATGCCATGGTGTTCAAGCCTTCTGAAGAAACCCCCTTAGGTGCTCTGAAACTGGCTGAGATCTTCATTGAGGCCGGTGTGCCAGCGGGTGTTTTTAATGTGGTTCAGGGCGACCATAGAGTAGGTCAGCAGCTTACCGGGCATTCTGGTATTGAGAAGGTCTCATTTACCGGAGAGGTCGGCACCGGTAAAAAAGTGATGGCTAATGCGGCTAAGAACTTGAAAGACGTGACGATGGAATTGGGTGGAAAATCGCCTCTGATTATTTTTGATGATGCTGATCTTGATGAAGCGGTTTCTGCCGCCATGCTAGGGAACTTCTATACCCAAGGTGAAATTTGCACCAATGGTACTCGCGTGTTTGTTCATGAAGACATCATGGAAACCTTCAAAGAAAAGCTATTGGCTCGTATTAAGAACAACATTAAAGCCGGTGACCCATTAGATCCGGATGTGAATTTTGGTGCTTTGATTTCTAGGAAACACCAAGCCTTAGTATTGGATTACATCAGTAAAGGCAAAGAAGAAGGCGCGAACTTACTTATCGGTGGCGAAGCGCTAAAACCTGAATCGGCCCCAAATGGTTATTTTGTTGCACCGACGGTTTTCTCTGACTGTTCAGATGATATGACCATCGTTAGAGAAGAGATCTTTGGTCCTGTGATGGCGTTGTTATCTTTCCGTGACGAAGATGAGGTTGTCTCTCGAGCCAATGATACTGAGTTAGGGTTAGCCGCAGGTATATTTACTCAGAACATTCAGCGTGCACATCGAGTGATTCATAAGATCAAAGCCGGTATTTGCTGGATCAATGCTTATGGTGCCTCGCCAGCAGAAATGCCAGTGGGTGGTTACAAGCAATCGGGTATTGGCCGAGAAAACGGCTTGGCCACGCTGAACCACTATACCCAGTTAAAAGCGGTATACGTTGGTATGAATCCTTTAGAGAGCCCGTTTTAGATCATGGTAATGGATAAGAAATACGACTTTATTATCGTTGGTGCGGGCTCCGCTGGTTGCGTGTTGGCGAATCGCCTAACTGAAAATCCAGATGTTTCCGTATTGCTTCTGGAGACGGGAGGGAGTGATAAGAGCATTTTTATTCAAATGCCTACCGCACTGTCCATTCCAATGAATACAGAAAAATACGCGTGGCAGTTTGAAACAGAACCGGAACCGCATCTTGATGACCGGGAAATGCACTGCCCAAGAGGTAAAGTGTTGGGCGGCTCATCGTCCATTAACGGCATGGTGTATGTACGCGGGCATGCCAAAGACTTTGATGAGTGGGCTGATCACGGTGCCCAACGTTGGGATTATGGGCATTGCTTGCCTTACTTCAAAAAGGCAGAAACCTGGGCATTTGGTGGTGATGAATACCGAGGAGACTCAGGTCCACTTGGGGTGAATAACGGAAATCAAATGCAGAACCCGCTTTATAAAGCATTTATTGAGGCAGGGCAGCAAGCAGGATATTCCTTCACTGGGGACTATAACGGCAAACAGCAAGAAGGTTTTGGTGCTATGCACATGACCATTAAAAATGGTCTTCGATGGTCTACTGCCAACGCTTACTTACGTCCTGCTATGAAACGCTCTAATCTTACGGTCGTCACTCATGCGTTAGTTCATAAAGTGTTGTTTAAAGATAAAAAAGCCGTAGGTGTGCAATTTGAGAGAAAAGGTCAAATTGAGCAAGTAGCTTGCTCTAAAGAAGTTATTCTTTCGGCGGGATCCATTGGTTCTCCCCAAATATTGCAGCTGTCAGGCATCGGTAATAAGGATGTGTTAGAGAAAGCCGGCGTTGAACTTGAGCACGAATTACCAGGCGTTGGTGAGAATCTTCAGGACCATCTTGAATTTTATTTCCAGTTTAAGTGTAAACAGCCCATTACCTTAAACAGTAAATTAGATTGGTTTAACAAGTTTTTGATTGGCGCGCGCTGGTTCTTTAAACGCGATGGTTTAGGTGCCACAAATCACTTTGAATCTTGCGGTTTTATTCGTTCGAAGGCTGGCGTTGAATGGCCGGATCTCCAATATCATTTCTTGCCTGCGGCCATGCGCTATGACGGTCGAACGGCCTTTGATGGCCACGGGTTCCAGGTGCACATTGGTCATAATAAGCCAAAGAGCAGAGGTCGAGTGCATACCAAGAGCGCGAACCCTAAAGATAAGCCAAGTATTTTATTTAATTATCTTCAGCACCCTGATGATATTGAAGGCTTTAGAGACTGTGTTAAACGAACCCGTGAAATTATTAATCAAGCAGCGTTTGACGCCTATCGTGATGGTGAAATTCAGCCAGGTGAGGCAGTTCAAACTGATGAGCAGATTGACCATTTTGTTCGCCAGAATGTAGAGAGTGCCTATCACCCGTCTTGCTCCTGTCGAATGGGTGAAGATGACATGGCTGTGGTGGATTCTGAGACACGGGTTCATGGTGTCGAAGGCCTTAGGGTAGTGGACTCGTCTATCTTCCCAACCATTCCTAACGGTAATTTGAATGCGCCGACAATTATGGTTGCCGAAAGAGCTGCGGATTTGATTAAAGGTCAAGGGATGTTGAAACCAAGCAATGCTGACGTCGGGATGACTCAGGATTGGAAAGTTAAACAGCGGGATGGCGTTGCTGAACGTAGGGTTTAGCGTGACCTCTTGTTGGGATCGATTACAAATTAATAACAATTACTTAACGATAACTCAACTCGAAAACCAGGAAGACTTAGATCATGAAACTTAAGGCACTAATGGCATCGATGTTACTAACGGCATCTACTTTATCTCAAGCAAATCAATGTGAAACGGTTCGTTTTTCAGATGTAGGTTGGACTGATATTACGGCAACTACTGCCATCGCTTCTACATTGCTGGAAGGCATGGGATATAAGACAAAAACTCAGTTGTTGTCAGTGCCTGTGACTTATAAGTCGCTTGAAAATAATGATATTGATGTATTCCTTGGAAACTGGATGCCTACCATGGCAGCTGATATCAAAGCGTATCGTGAAAAAGGTACGGTTGAGACAGTTCACAAGAACCTAGAAGGTGCTAAGTACACCTTGGCGGTTCCAAAATATGTTTACGATGCGGGTGTAAAGAGTTTTGCTGACATCGCTAAACACGCTGACAAGTTTGATAACAAGATCTACGGTATTGAGCCGGGTAATGATGGTAACCGTCTGATTCAGTCTATGATTGATCAAGATGCCTTTGGTTTAAAAGGCTTCAAAGTGGTTGAGTCCAGTGAAGCGGGTATGTTGTCTCAGGTTAAGCGCAAGACGCGTCGTGACAAGTGGATTGTATTCCTTGGTTGGGAACCGCATCCGATGAATGCTAACTTCGAACTGAAGTACCTTGAAGGCGGTGATGATTTCTTTGGTCCGAACCTGGGTGGTGCGAGCGTTTATACCAACGTACGTAAAGGCTATGCCTCTGAATGTAAGAATGTAGGTCAGTTGCTTGCTAACCTGACGTTCACTTTAGAGATGGAAAATCAGGTCATGTCGGCCATTCTTGATGAAGGTCAAAAGCCGAATAAAGCCGCGAAAGACTGGTTAAGCAACAACCAAACTGCGCTTTCAGGTTGGTTGGATGGTGTGACAACCATCGATGGTAAACCAGCAGAAGATGCAGTGAAAACCTATCTAGTTAAATAATATCTGTTTAACAAATTAATAGAGCATCGTTGATTTGTTATCTTCATTGGAGGGTCAGCACTGCTGACCCTTCGTTTAATGTCTAAATCAAATTGTGTGTTATGAATTGGATTACAGAAAATAAGTTACCTGTTGGCGAGTGGGCCGAAGATTTCATTGATACCTTGATTGAGCACAGCGGTGCTTTCTTTGATGGGGTTTCCTTTGTGTTGGAAACCATGATTGAAACCATGATTTCAGTGTTATCGTCTATGCCTCCATGGTTAGTGGTTGTGTTGATTGGTGGTTTGGCTTTTTACCGTCAGAGACACTGGGGAACGCCACTGTTTTCTGTGCTATCACTTATTTTGATTTGGAATTTGGGTTATTGGCAAGAAACCATTGAGACCTTATCACTGGTGCTGTTTGCTACCGGCTTTTGTGTTTTGATTGGTGTTCCGATTGGTATTGCTGCTGCCCATAGACCTTTGTTGTATAAAGTCTTAAGGCCGATTCTGGATTTGATGCAGACCATTCCTACCTTTGTTTATTTAATTCCAACGTTAACCCTGTTTGGCTTGGGTGTTGTTCCCGGACTCATATCCACGATTGTTTTCGCCATTGCGGCTCCAATTCGTTTAACGTATCTGGGTATCAGTGAAGTTCCTAAAGAATTACTGGAGGCCGGCCATGCCTTTGGGTGTACTAAACAGCGCTTGCTAACTCGTATCGAGATTCCTGCTGCTATGCCGAGTATCCGAGCCGGTATAACCCAGTGCATCATGTTGTCGCTTTCCATGGTCGTTATTGCTGCTCTAGTGGGCGCTGATGGTTTGGGTAAACCCGTTGTTCGTGCTCTAAATACCGTTGATATTGCTACTGGATTCGAGGCGGGGCTCGCCATTGTTTTAATTGCGATCATGCTGGATCGATTGTTTAAAACAAAGTAATACCACATTGTATAAGTCTTTACTGAAGAGTCGTTTCGATAAGAGTTAGTATGATTAAATTTGAAAATGTAGACGTAGTATTTGGTAAGCAAGCGGAACGTGCTTTACCTATGTTAGATAAAGGATTAAGCCGAGCTGAGATCCTTGATCAAACAGGCTTAACGGCGGGTGTGCGTAATGCAACTTTGTCGGTCAAGAAAGGTGAGATCTGTGTGCTCATGGGGTTATCTGGTTCTGGTAAGTCCAGCTTGCTAAGAACCGCGAATGGCCTAAATCCTGTTACTCGCGGTAAAGTGCTTATCGAAACCGAGCATGGCATGAAAGACTTTATGTCTTTATCTGAGGCAGAGCAGCGCGACTTACGCATGAATAAAATTACCATGGTCTTTCAGAAGTTCGCGCTGATGCCTTGGTTAACGGTTGCTGAAAACGTTGCATTTGGATTAGAGCAGAAAGGACTACCAAAAAAAGAAATTAAAGAGAAAACCGCGCAACAGTTAGCCTTGGTAGGCTTGGATCAGTGGGCGGATAAAAAACCATCTGAGTTATCAGGTGGCATGCAGCAAAGGGTGGGGCTGGCTAGAGCGCTGGCTATGGAAACCGATATCATTCTGATGGATGAACCGTTTTCCGCACTAGACCCTTTGATTCGAACGCAACTGCAAGATGAGCTGTTAAGACTACAAGAGCAATTACAGAAAACAGTGATTTTCGTAAGTCACGATCTGGATGAGGCGCTTAAGCTGGGTAATCACATCGCCATTATGAAAGACGGCGAGATCGTTCAGCATGATACACCAGAGAATATTGTTCTTAATCCTGCAAATGATTATGTTCGAGAGTTTGTCGCGCATACCAATCCGGCAGAAGTGGTAAAAGCAGGGTCACTGAAACGCCCTCTAGAGACCTTGGTCAAAGAGAACAACGAGTTCTTACTGAGTCGTCGCCACGATTATTGGTTGGATAAGCAAGATGCTATTTCTGCCAGTTCAGTACGCTATGGCGATAAGCAACACACCTTACAGCAATGGGATGGTGTTCAAGCTATTGAGACGCTTGCAAAGTTACCTACCGTTGTGTGTGAAAGCACCCTAATGAAAGACGTGATGGAAATTCGATATGTCACAGGACATGGGGTCTTGGTAGAAAAGGATCAGCAAATAGTGGGTTACATTGGCGATAAAGACATTTATCACGCCATTCTTGGTAAGTTGCTTGAGGATGATTAGCTACGAGGTTGAAGTTGCTTCTCAGCCCAGTAAATAGGGCCGAGAAGTCGTGAGTGCATGTCGTTTAGAAACGATCAGTCAATGGTTTCTGCCGTCAGTTCATAAGCGCCTTCAGCGTTATGGACTTCCTTACCGTTAAGAGGCGGATTAAATACACAGGCCATTTTCATCTCTGAGAAAGCTCTTAAAACGTGCTTGTCATGTTTATCCAAAATATAGATGGTGCCTGGCTTAATAGGGTAAACCTTTCCATCTGTTAAGGTTTCTACTTCACCTTCACCAGACATGCAGAACACTGATTCAAGATGGTTTTGGTAATGCATCTCAAAATCAGCTCCTTTATAGATCGTGGTGATATGAAATGAAAAACCCATATTGTCATCTTTTAGAAGTAATCGAGTACTGTCCCAATTACCTTTGGGATCTTTAATGAAACGGTTACTTCCTTCGGCCTCTTTGAGGTTACGTACAATCATCTTTATTCAAATATCTCAATGTGTGTTTAGTCTTAAGCTGCATTGCTGTTTTGAGCGGATTCAAAAAAATCGAACTCTTCAGGAATTTCATTCTCTTTAGCGCATACTTCTTTAATTGCTTGCTCAATAATATCCAGGCCAGTAGCTAAATCCGCGTCACTGATGATTAGAGGGCAGAGTATTTTGACAATCTGATCGTCGGCGCCACTTGTTTCGATAATCAGATTATTTTGGAAGCACTTCTTGGTGATTTTGCTCGCTAACTCACCGCTAACGCAGTTTAGGCCTCGGAACATGCCGCGTCCTTTAGCGGTAAAGTTACCTTCGCCATATTGATCCGCAATCGCCTGAAGGCGCTGGCCAATGTATTTACCTTTGCGTTTGATATCATTTGAGAAAGTGTCATCTGACCAATACGTGTTCAAAGCTTCTTTGGCCGTCACAAACGCCAAATTATTTCCACGGAATGTGCCGTTATGTTCGCCAGGTTTCCATTGATCCAGTTCTGGTTTCATCAATACCAACGCAAATGGAAGGCCGTATCCACCCAGCGATTTTGAAAGTGTGATGATGTCTGGTTCAATACCTGCTTCTTCGAAACTGAAGTAATCCCCGGTACGCCCACAACCCGCCTGAATGTCGTCAACTATGAGTAAGATACCGTGCTTACGGCATACGCTTTGCAAATTACGAAGCCATTCAATGCTTGCTGCATTGATACCGCCTTCACCTTGAACAGTTTCAACAATCACTGCGGCAGGTGAGTTAATTCCGCTGCTTGAGTCGCTTAGTACTTTGTCCAGATAGGCTGTTGTATCAATGCCTTCCCCTAAGTAACCATCGTAGGGCATACGATGCACTCCGTTCAGAGAAACCCCGGCTGCATTTCTGTGATGTGAATTACCGGTTGCTGCCAGAGACCCCAAGCTTACGCCATGGAAACCGTTGGTGAAGGTTACGATGTTTTGTTGACCTGTAACATTTCGGGCAATCTTCATTGCCGCTTCTACCGCGTTGGTGCCAGTTGGCCCTGTAAACTGAATCATGTATTCCATGTTTCGCGGCTTAAGAATGCGCTCATTGAAGGTTTCAAGAAACTCACCTTTGGCTTTGGTGTGCAGATCCAAACCGTGTGTAATGCCATCGTTCTGAATGTAATCGATTAAAGCACCTTTGAACTTCGGGTTGTTATGCCCGTAATTTAAGGTGCCTGCACCCGCTAGAAAATCCAGATAGCGTGTCCCGTCTTCATCCCACATGTGAACGCCATGAGCCCGATTAAATACTCTAGGGAAAGAGCGAGCATAGCTTTGCACTTCAGATTCAATCTCATCAAAAATTTTCATTTACAGATTCCTTGGATTTGTATTCGTTATCAATTCGTAGATGGGCCGTTGATAGGTGGTTCAAGTGCAATGACTTCTGATTGCGTGAACGGTCCAATCTGTACGAGGTGTTCGGTATCGTGTTGACCATTTAAGTGATGAAACTGGTCAAATAAGACCGACTTATTGAGAGGCGTCTTAAGGCTGCTAGCTAGGCGTTCAAAAAGCTTCCATGAGGCTTTATTTTTAGAGGTTATTGAGGTTTCAAGGTACTGAACTTCTGAACAATTTGGTCTTTGTAATAACTCTGTCAACATTTTCGAGGCTAAGCCTATTCCTCTGGCTTTACTGTCGACCGCTACCTGCCAGACAAAGAGTGTGTCAGGTCTATCAGGAATCAAATAGCCAGATATGAAGCCAATCAGATTCGATTGATAAATCGCAGCAATAGAGGTAGCTGAAAAGTGATGAGTTTGAAGCAGGTTGCAGTACATAGAGTTCTGATCTAGCGGAGGACATTCGGCCACGAGTTTGTGCACCAAGGACCCCACACCTGCATTGGGCTGTTTGAAAATTACTTTATCGATATTAATCATTTATATTTCTAAAATTTAGATGTCTAAATAAATGATTGCAGGTATACGCTCAAAAATCAAACATAGTGAGGTCTTTTAGTGCGTTTTTTAAAGGTCATAAGGGCTGAAAGGTACAATGTTGTGCAAAACTCTTGGGGTTGAGCGGGGAGTATCGAGAAATGAAAATGGGTAGTTTATATAGAATACTAAATAATGGTTTTGGATATAGTTAGTTATGATTCTTGTTAATTACAGGTGTCTAAATTTTTCTTTTTGGTAAGTCATCTATGCCAGTGGTCATAACCGGTTTATACTTTAGTTCATTGTTATGGTGAGGTTTTTCAGAGGATACGTAGTTGGAAAAAATTGATGAGGTATTGGTTTCTCTTCGACGTGTGATCAGAGCAACAGATTTACACTCGAAGCACTTATCGAAAACCACAGGTTTGACGGCACCGCAAATTTTATTACTGCATTCAATCCGTGATAAGGGGCAGGTCACTATTGGAGAGCTAGCTTCTGATGTTAGTCTTAGTCAGGCCACTGTAACTACAATTCTTGATCGTCTTGAAAAGAAAGACTACATCTATCGCGAACGGTCTTCGACTGATAAACGTAAGGTTCATGCTTTTTTAACTGAAACCGGGATAGAAGTTTTAAAGAGCGCTCCTACGCCACTTCAGGATCACTTTGCAAGACAGTTCAATGATTTGCAGGAATGGGAGCAAACCATGATTATTTCATCTTTGCAGCGCATCGCTCATATGATGGATGCACAGCACATCGATGCATCACCTGTATTGGATGTGGGTACGCTTGATCGACAAACAAATACTCAGGACGATAAGCCTGGCTTTGAACATAGCTGATTCCTTAGGTAAGGGGTATTGGTGAAAATTGATTCTTAACCTGAGTGTTGATTTCTTAACTACTCAGGTTTTTACGGTCTAGAAAGGTTTTCAGAACCTCTATCATTTCGCTTTTATCTATAGGCTTAGTTAGAAAGTCATTCATTCCCGCATCAATACATCTTTGTTTGTTTTCCTGATATGCATTTGCAGTGAGCGCGATAATTGGAATAGGATTTATTTTTTCTGTTGCTTCTTTAGACCTCATGTCTTCATATTCTCGTATTTTACGGGTGGCTGTATAGCCATCCATTTCAGGCATTTCGCAATCCATTAAAATCATATCGAAATTCTCACTTTGCCATTGATCGAACGCTTTTGCTCCGTTTTCAACGACAGATGTTGTTATGCCAACTGTTTCGAGTATCGATTGTATAACCAGGCGGTTGATGTCTACATCATCGGCGATAAGAATTTTACCCGATAGCTGAATGTCATCGGTTTGATCATTCTTGTAAGATGGCATTAAATGGCTTGTTTGTTTAGAGCTGGCAGTAGGCAGTGTCAGGATTAGAGTGAAGGAGCTTCCTACTTGTAATTGACTTTTTAGGAGAATATTTCCTCTCATTAGCTCTGCAAGCTGTTTACATATGGCTAAACCGAGCCCCGTTCCGCCAGTTTTACGCGTAGTTGATGTATCTGCTTGTTTAAAAGGCTGGAAGAGTTCTTTCTGTGCTTCAGGTGTTATCCCTGGCCCAGTATCAGTAATTTGAAATTCAAATTCATAGGCCTGTTTATTACCGGGTTCATTCTTGAGTTTCGCTTTTGCTATGATGTTGACACTTCCAGATTCTGTAAATTTAATCGCATTGTTGACCAGATTTAGCAGAATTTGCTTAAAGCGTAGAGGGTCACCTATCACTATCAGTGATTCAAGCGTCTGGAAATCAGCAACTAAATCTATGCCTTTGTTTTTTGCCTGGTTTGCAAAAAGTTCGTAAACCTCCCTTACAATTGTGTGGATATTAAAGGGTACTTGCTCAAGTTCTAATTTATTTGATTCTATTTTTGATAAATCAAGAATGTCATTAATAATGAGAAGTAATGAATTACTAGATAACTGAATCACTTGCACCTGTCTTTCTTGATCCTCAGTTAATTTCGATTCGATGAGCATTTGAGTCATGCCAATGATGCCATTCATTGGTGTTCTTATTTCATGGCTCATACGTGCTAGGAAATCTGACTTAAGTCGATTAGCCTCTTCAGCTTTTTGCTTAGCTTGTTCTAATTCGTGGGCATAATTAATGAGCTTGGATTCGGCTTCTTTTAGTTTAGAAATGTCATGGATATTGCTGACGAAGTAACTTTCTCCATCGAACTTCATTTCATTGACACCCAGAGTAATTGGGATAACGTTTCCGTCCTTTTTACGTAAGGACATCTCTCGAGTGGTTCCTACTATCTTGCTGACTCTGCTTTTTAGATAGTTGGCGATGTATTTATTATGTTGAGTCTCAGAGATGGGGGATGGTATAAAAGTAGAAATGTTTTTTCCTATTAGTTCATCTATCTCATAGCCGAGAGTAT
>Ga0255776_10002366_pt1 | contig 21104 bp, 23 predicted proteins | sample 071ome_19_FD_179974 | JGI IMG/M metagenome (GOLD analysis project Ga0255776, IMG submission 179974) | Coastal salt marsh microbial communities from the Groves Creek Marsh, Skidaway Island, Georgia - 071413AT metaG (version 2) | ecosystem: Environmental > Aquatic > Marine > Intertidal zone >... | reverse complement strand
TGGATCATCAGGAGACGCGCGTCACTTGGTGCGGACATCAGTGCCCAAGCCATCAGTCCCGGGAGGATCAGGAGGCCGAGTGCCAGCGGCCAAATATTTTTGCCAATGGTGGTCTCGGGACGCATCAACATGATGCTTAATGGAACAGCGGTCAGCATGACGAACATCGGGACCAATTGTTTAACAGCAACCAGCGGGTAAGCGATCGCTCCCATATAGTCCGCACGCATCGGCGCCCCTGCCTGGTAAAAGACCCATAGTGCGAGCGCGGCGATCGGGAGGCTTAGTAAAAGTAGCGTGCCCCAATAGCGCGGACTCACGGATTTGGCATAAAGCCTTGGAGCGGCGCTTAATTGTTCTATAAGAAGATCGGTCTTGTTCATGGTCCATGCCTTGTTTTAATCCGAGAGAAAAGCTCGAAGTTTTTTTAAACCCCGATGAAAGGCAATTCGAGCCGCGTTTTCACTTATCCCAAGTTCTGAAGCGGTTTGTTTCGCATCCTTGCCTTCGATGCCCATGGCGCGAACCACAGCCTCGGTTTGAGGGTTGAGGGTCCGAATACCTTGCTCGAGATCATGTGCCAGTTCCTGCTGGTGGTTTCGAGGATGCGCGAGCTCCTCAATCGCATCTGAGTTCGCCTCAACGTTGGAAGAGCGCTTTTCTTTTCTAACTTGATCAATCACCCGGTAGCGAGCGACCGCATAGATCCAGGGCAGGATGGGCTTGTCGGGCCGCCAGGTATGACGCTTGGCATGAATGGAGGTGAGAATCTCCTGAATCACATCCTCGCGGAGATCGGGTGTCCAATTTGGAGTCATGGTCCTTATCATATTCGCGAGCATGGGCAGAATAGCCTTGAAAAAGTTCTGATAGGCATTGCTGTCGCCTGCTGATGCAGCCCGCATCAGATTCGCAACTTCTTCGTCCTTCAGTATTCCCAAAAAGCCTCTCCTTATCTCAATCCGATAGTACTGCAGCGAGACGTAGCGTACCTGTCTCAGCAAAATATGCGTAGGTAAGGCTCTTCTTAAAGAAAGATTAAGTCAATATGGCGCTCTTACTCCTGTCGTGATTTATTAAAAAGCAGTCGATCGACGGACCAAAATCCGCCGCCCTGAAGCGTCAGCACAATCAGCGGAAAGATCCAAAACAGGCGCTGGTCGGGTATGAGAGTGGACGGATTGCTGTCGAGTAATGAGCCCAGTGCAATACCATGCCCCGAGACGTCGACGAACGACATGACGAGAATGAATCCCACCATCCCGAGAGCTGCGAAGCGGGTAAAGAGTCCGATGACGATTAACATCGGCAACACGAGCTCAGCATAGCTGCCGGCGATGACGATAGCCCACTCCAGGGCATTCATGGCGGATGGATCATAGCCGACCGTTTCAAAACGGGTGGGTAAGATCTGCGCATAGGCACCAACGGAAGGGGTCCATAAACCGGCAAGCCCATCATCAAATTTGGTGAAGGCAGATTTCCAAAAGAAGGCGAAAAGCGTCACTCCAAAAAGCAGGCGAGCCAGGAGAGGCGATACATCAGCCCCCACTTTCGAAAGCGTGTTGCTCAGAAAAAAGTAGCGATTAGATATCATGACCAGGCGGGGGCTTTTGCTCACATCAGCCTTTCAGGAGAAGAATTCAGACGCATGGAGCCGGCAGATTCAAGGCAGATTTTCATTATTTTTTCGAGGTGTGCTTCGCGCCCTGCGTCGACCATCCACATTGATGCGTCCTTAAGCGTGTGACCCAGTTGAACAAGCTTTAAGAAATGGGACCCCCCTGGCGGGAGCTCTACCTCTTCCACCTGGTCTGCCAGTCTGCGAACAAGCACCGATTCGGCGCAATCAGTGAGTCTTCCTACGGGTTCATCCGACATATTGGCAAGCCAGATGGAATAGATGGGGTAGGGACTCTCAACAACGTGGACAGAAGGATGAAGAATCAGTGATCGATCAAGTAACTCGTCAACGGGCATTTCGTGAATGAGTCGAGGGTTCAGTGGACGGACGTCTGCTGCGTGCAAAGCAATACGTCTCGCATACTCAAGTCGGGCGACATCACCTAAAAAAGGCACGCCCGCAGCTGGCTTAAATTGATCGATGAAAGCTCCAAATGCCTCGCCGTAGAAAGTCATAACTGGAGACGTGGGAAGGTGGCGGGCAGCAAAACCACTGGCCATTCCTTTGAAGAACGCTTCGCCAACTAGTTTGAACACCACTGGATAGCCATCTTTTAAATTGTTGACAAGGCTCGAGTAGACATTGTTCCGGTAGACCTGGAAGCGCCGTTCACTAACCTCCCCCCTTGGGTTTTGCACGAAAACAGGCGCCTGTGTAATAGAAGGCGCGAGGTGTTCTGCAAAGTTAGATTGCCACACGGTGCGGCTCCCTATTGCTTTTGTCGTTCATGAAGCGCTTCGCTTTCATTGCCTCTGCACGGAGCGTTGCAAAATCTGGCACATCATCATCCCACTCCAATAATGTTGGCACAGGCCCAAATTGCTCTATGGCCGAGCGGTAAAGCGCCCAGACCTCATTGGACACTGCCGTGCTGTGGCTATCGATCAGCAGAACATCTCCGTTGTCATCTTGATCGATGGAGTGCCCGGCTACATGAATTTGTGTGACCGCGTGAGCGGGCAGGCATTTTAGAAATTCGTCAGCACAGAACCTTTGATTAGCAGAGCTAACAAATAAATTGTTCACATCAAGAAGCAGTTGGCAGCCTGTTTGCTTTACGACCTCACAGATAAAATCTGACTCACTCATCTCATGATTCGCGAGAGTCACATAAGTCGACGGATTCTCCAGGAGCAGCGGGCGATGAAGCATCTGCTGAACCTCGTCAATGTGATTTACCACGTTCTGGAGGGTGTCCTTGGTATAAGGCAACGGAAGTAAATCGTTAAAAAATAGCCCTCCATGACTGGACCAGGCCAGATGTTCCGAGAAAACAGCCGGCTCCAGCCAGTCCACCAGTTTCTTCAGCCTGGCAAGATGTGCATGACTGAGTGGTTCGCTGGATCCGATGGAAAGGCCGACACCATGACAGGAAACCGGATAATTCTGCCGCAGACGCTCCATCTGATTGCGTAACGGCCCGCCCTCCACCATGTAATTTTCAGCGTGAATCTCAAACCATCCAAGACCATGAGCCGTTGATATGGCCTCTTCAAAATAGTCAGGCTTGTAACTTAAGCCAACTTGCTCTTCAGGAAGCGCGAAATAATCGTGATGATTTTTGGTTCGCGATAGTGGTGAGACGGTGGGCATAACGAAGTCTTTACTTATTTGTGTAGGGCCAACCATGCCGCCCGCTCGGGCGCGGCATGGTTGTTACGCTGGATGGGCAAGGGCGATTTAGCCCGGTAAATCACGGCCCAGTTCCTCCAGTGAGCCAGCCCGTGGCGTGCCATCTGACATGGCCGGAAGTTCAATAGAAGTGCATGTGCCTTTTGGAACCATGGAAAACGCGTTCCCTTGATAGTCAACCGTAGAGCTGCCGGCGCAACTGGTACCCGCTCCCGCTTTACAGTCGTTTTTACCGGCTAACGAGACCCCGTAGCACTTTTCATTTGCTCCAGCGTGAGCCAACGGAGCACTAAGCGCCCCAACAGCGGCCATAGTGGCAGCGGCGATTAACGTTTTATTCAATTTGCTTGGCATATTTTGTTCCTTTTGTGAGGGTATTGATCCTTGACGGCTACCCTTGGGTGATATCCAAAAGACCTCTGTTGTGGGTCCTGTATTTCCGTCACTTTCTCAATACGCATAAAGCCGGGGAAATATTTCAGGTCCCTCAAAAAAAGACGGAATCAGCACGCTTTAACCGATAAGCAAAAGGGCGCCTGGCCCCACATCGACCAGTTTTTAAGGCGAATAAATGGCGTATTGAAAGAAAAAGCGCTCCAAAGCGTATTGGAAAGAAAAAGCAAGGAACAAGAAATGGAACCTTTAAGTGATCTCTTTATCCAGGCGGCCTGTATCGCGATATGCGCATTGCTTGCAGGCTTACTCTTTCCGTCTGGTCTCGCGTTGGTGACAGCGCGGTCTCAACTCCGAGAGCGAGCAGAGTTGGAGGCCCGAGAGGATGCGAAGCGGGGATATTTCCATAGACCCAAAAAGGTCAAATGGTGCGATGTCATTCGAGAGTGCTTTGTCCCGTGCCCGGAGTGCGGATGACGTCTTGAGGAATTACTCGTCACTGCCGATACGAGTCCTGTGTTTATTCAGAACAGGGGAACTGTCCAGACCGGGGCTTGAAATATGATGAGGTCAAAAGTCAAATCTCAAAACTAAGACTAAAAGGACTTAAGGTGGCAATAAAAAACGGTCAGAAGACTTTTAATTTCGGAATCAAGGTTCCGGATGCAAAAGCGGAAGAAGTCGAGACGGCAATTCGAGATCACGCTCAATGGATGCGCGAGACGCATAGCCTCGATGAAAGCAAGATCCAGCTAGTGCATTACTACGCATCCAAGTCACCGGACTTCAAGAATCCGATGAATCCAGAAGAGGGGACAACAGGCCATGTTGTCTTCTCCATTAATGAGGTTTATGTCGCACCGGAGGGGATTGGAGAGCACTTGGCCGCCGCTCAAGAATGGTCAGGATTTCCAAGTTTTTTCAGCATGCTCTCAACGTATGGAGACGTCCTGGTATTGAGTGGGGACGTTATAGAGACACTCTAGTCCGAACGAGAGATTCAGAACTAAAAAAGCCCCGACAAGCGGGGCTTTTTTTGGGCGCCGAAGCAATCAATAACGATCGTCTGAATCCGTCGACATTTCGGCTTTCTTGTAACCGTCCCCGCCTTCTCCACCGCTACAATTACCTGCGCTTGCATTCTGAGCAATCGCGAAAACGAATGTAGCAGCAATAACTGAAATCCACTGTTTCATAACACTCTCCTGTTGTATGAGCGGACTTTAGGGCAGGGGCAGTCATGGATTTGTCTAAAAAAAATGAATAAAAAGTGAAAATCAGGCTCCTTCAAAAGTTCTCGATCAGGGCAGCAAAAGATGACTGAGGTAAATTTGGCGGATTACGTCTATCGAAAGATTTTCGAGATCTTTCTAGACGATTTCTTTCGCATTATCGAAAGCGAGCGCCAAATCAGTGCACCGATGTCGCTTGAGGGTTTACGCAAAATTGAGTTAATGCGACACGAGCTTCTTGAAAAGATAACCACGACCCTCGCTCAGGATGAGAAAATTTTGGCCCACCCGCATTCCACACTAGGACCTGAGATCATCAGTGAGACTTTCGAGCACTGTTATGATGAGCTTTGTCGTTTTTCAGAGGCCACAGGCGGAAATTTCCTGCAAGCGAAAGAGCAGTTACGGTACTTCATAACTTCACGCCTGCAGTAATCTCGGGCCCGGTGACCCTGCATTGACGTGACGGGAGGGAAAACGTCTTTTGGGTCCTCATATGTTTCTCGCGGATCAAATATTCCGCGTCTATTTGAGAATCTCCGTGCTACAAAGGCACTACAAGATCAGCAAAAACATCTATTTGCATCTAATTCATAAGAATCCTGTTTACGTTCGTTTGAAAAAATAAAAAGTGCAAATATGTTCGAAGGAGCATAAACTGATATTCGAACGAACTTCGGTTCATCCCTCTGTGCTGGCGATAAACAGTAATGGAAAACCTATCAGACCGGCAGGTCGAGATCACGGCGCTGCTTCGCGACTGCGATTTTCTTTCTGTTGAAAACCTGTCCGAGCGCTTTTCGGTAACCGCTCAGACCATCCGGCGCGACCTCAACACCCTGTGCGAAGCGGGGCTGGCGCGGCGCCGGCACGGCGGCGTTGAAAAATCACTATCGGCAGAGAACCTTGCCTATGGGTATCGACAGGTTCTACTGCGCGGAGAAAAGCAGGCGATCTCTCGAGCGGTTGCTGCGCAGATCCCAGATGGTTCTTCTTTGGCCTTTAGTATCGGAACCACGCCCGAGCGTGTTGCGGCTGCTTTGCTCCAGCACAAAGATCTCAAGATTTTCACGAACAACCTAAACATTGCCCTGCTGATGTGCTCAAACCGGACCTTTGAGGTGAACGTTGCCGGCGGTCAAGTGAGGAACAGCGATGGCGACATCCTTGGGCCGGGCATGGAAAAGTTTCTGTCTTCATACTTGTTTGATTTTGGCATTTATGGAGTTGCAGGCGTGGAGAGTGACGGTACGCTTGTGGATTTCAGTGAGCGCGAGGTCCGCGCGCGAGAGTTAATTCATGAAAACAGCCGCACGACGATTCTTGTTTTAGATCACAGTAAATTCGGCCGGGTCGCCCATGTTAGAGGAGGCCATCTGACTCAAGTGGCAAAAATATTTACAGATCGTGAGCCTCCCAAAAATATACGTGACCAGATTGACGACTCAGAAGCCGAGCTGATCATCTGTGAGGAGGGCCTCTCGTCGTGAGCGAGTTGGTCATTAAACACCTCGTGAAGGCGTGGGGTCCGACCCGGGCGGTTAACGATGTCTCGTTTGTCGCAGAAAGCGGAACCTTGACGGTGCTTCTTGGCCCGTCCGGCTGCGGTAAATCGACCATTCTCAGGATGGTGGCAGGACTGGAATCGGTCGATCAGGGCGAAATCTTAATTAATGGCCTAGATGTAACCCAACAGGATCCCGCTTTGAGAGGGGTATCGATGGTGTTTCAGTCATACGCTCTCTTTCCGCACCTTGATGTCCGGGAAAACATCCTGTTTGGGCTGAAGGTTCGCAAGGTGCCCCCGCTTGAGCGGGAGGCCCGATTGAAGGAAGCGGCCGACATGGTAGGCCTAGCCGAGTATCTCGATCGGAAGCCTGCACAACTTTCAGGAGGGCAGCGCCAGCGGGTCGCGCTCGCCAGGACAATCGTTTCCAAGCAGCCTATCTGTTTAATGGACGAGCCGTTATCAAATCTTGACGCCAAATTGCGTGCGGAGATGAGAGATGAGATTCACCGGCTTCAAAAGACCTTGAATCTCACCATGATTTACGTGACCCATGATCAGACCGAGGCCATGTCATTGGCCGATCAAGTGATTCTGCTTCGAAGTGGGAAGATCGTGCAGATGGGAACGCCTCTGAATCTGTACGAACAGCCCGCAACAGACTTCGCTGCCCAGTTTGTGGGCACGCCCCCAATGAACGTGGTCGATCGATCAGGTCTTGAGATGGATATGCAGGTCAAACCCAATGCGGTTTTCGTCGGAATCCGGCCAGAAAAGATACGTTTTTCAAATACGGGATTGCCGGCCGTGGTGAGCTCGATCGATTACATGGGAGCGGAAACGATTGTTCGGGCTAAACACCGCGAGAGCGTGATTTTCGCCCGACTTGAGGGCCGCCCGGAGGTGTCTGAGGGTGATCACATCTGTCTGGAGTGGGATGCTGCGGACCTGCATGAGTTTGATCGCGACGGATTAAGAATTTTAGGTGGCCCATGACGCTCGGTCTTTGCATGATTCCATGTAAAAACCGCGAAGGAAAAAACGGAACAGATACTCATACGAATTTAGGAGGGCATGAGAAGACGAGGGGCTTGCTCGTGCTTATCCGTAGAACCCATTAGCCCCCTTTTGATTCATAACTGAAACGTTAAATGCAACCCTAGAGGAGGAAGCAAAATGCTATTAAAAGCAAAGCGAACGCTGGTCCAGCTCGTAGCTGCGACTTGCCTCAGCTTAACCGCCGTAATCGCTCATGCGAAAACGGAACTTACGATGTACTACCCGGTGGCAGTGGGTGGCCCGCTCACGAAAATCGTTGATGGACTGGTCGCTGATTTCATGAAAGCCAATCCGGATATTGATGTAAAGGCCATCTATGCCGGTAACTACAACGATGCGCGCGTAAAGGCGCTCGCGGCTCTCAATGCAGGGCAGCCGGCGCAGCTGTCGGTCATGTTTTCAATCGATATCTACGAGTTGATTGAGCAAGACGCGATTGTCGCGTTTGACGATATCGTTAGCACCGACGAAGAACGAGCCTGGTTGAACTCTTTCTACTCGACGCTGATGGAAAACGGCCGTACGGCCGGCAAAACTTGGGGAATTCCGTTCCAACGCTCAACCATCGTGATGTACTACAACAAGGATGCTTTCCGGGCTGCTGGATTGGATCCAGAAAGCCCACCGGCTACTTGGGAGGAGCTTGTTGCTGCAGGTAAAAAGCTGACCAAGGCTGACGGTTCGCAGTGGGGCGCCATGATTCCGTCGACAGGGTATCCGTACTGGATGTTTGGTGCGTTGGCCATGCAGAACGATCAGGTGCTCATGAACAATGCAGGCGATACGACGTATTTTGATGCGCCAGCCACGGTTGAGGCGCTTCAGTTCTGGAAGGACCTTGGCTCTAAGCACAAGATCATGCCTGAAGGCACTATCGAGTGGGGCACGTTGCGGAAAAACTTCCTGGAGGAGAAAACCGCCATCATGTGGCACTCTACGGGTAACCTCACAACGGTTAAAAAGAACGCAAAGTTCGATTTTGGTGTGGCTATGCTTCCAGCAAACAAACGGCGGGGCACCCCGACCGGTGGAGGCAACTTCTATATCTTTAAGAAGACCAGCCCTGAAGAGCGAGTGGCAGCCATGAAGCTGATCAAGTTCATGACGAATCCAGAGCGCTCAGGCGAGTGGTCTATGAAGACCGGCTACATGGGCGTCAGTCCTGCTGCGTACGAGACGGCCAAGTTGCAAGAATATGTAAAAGGCTTCCCATACGCCGCTGTGGCAAGGGATCAGCTTGAATTTGCTACGGCAGAGCTTTCAACCTTTCAGACGGGACGCGTCCGAAAGGCTCTGGATGACGCGCTTCAAGCTGCGTTAACCGGTGCGAAGACGCCCGCCGATGCGCTGGGTGATGCTCAGGCAGAGGCGGTCCGGCTATTGAAGCCTTACCAATAAAGGTATGAGCCGGCGGCGGGGTAGGACCCTCCGCCGGCTTTCTCTTTACCCAGACAAAGACAGTTGATAATGAATCCGGCGATGCGGCACGTGTATGGATGGCTGCTGCTAACCCCAGCCGCTATTTTGCTGCTTGCCTTTACCCATTTCCCGACCGTAGCAACGCTTTTCGAGAGCACTTTTTCAAAGGGCAACATCGTCCGACCGTCGCGGTTCATCGGGACGGGTAACTACGAAGCCATGATGGCCGATCCCATTTTTTGGAAGGTGCTGGTTAATAATTTCTGGTTTGCGGTCGGGACTATCCCAGCGTCGATCGCGCTCGCGATCGCAATGGCTTTATTGGTGAATCGCGCGCTTCCTGGCCGCCCGTTTTTGCGCCTCGCCTACTTTACTCCCACGATCCTGCCGATGATTGCGGTTGCCAACATCTGGCTTTTTTTCTATTCGCCGGATATTGGCTTGATTGATCAAGTGCTTTCCGCCTTCGGCTTCTCAGGACATAACTGGCTGGGGGATCCGTCGACCGTTTTACCGGCCATCATTGTCATGACCGTGTGGAAAGAGGCCGGCTTTTTCATGATTTTTTATCTTGCAGCGCTCCAGAATCTATCTCCTGAGCTGGAAGAGGCCGCGCGTCTTGAGGGCGCGTCGCGGTGGTACTTTTTTTGGCGAGTGGTTTTCCCGCTCCTGATGCCCACCACGCTCTTCGTTCTGATAAACGCCGTCTTGAATTCATTTAAGCTGGTCGATCATCTTTTTGTTCTGACGAAAGGTGGGCCCGATAACGCGAGTAATCTCCTGCTTTACTACATCTATGAGAATGCGTTCTCTTATTTTGATACCAACTATGCCGCTACGTTGACAGTGGTACTGCTGGTGCTCTTGGCACTGATGTCGTTGGTTCAGTTCTTCCTATTGGATAGACGCGTTCATTACCGATGAGTGATCTCGCAATAAGGAGACGGTACTCGGCGATCTCGACAAGCCTCGAAACGGTGGCGGCTTGGGTGCTGGCTATTCTTTGGATATCACCGTTGCTGTATGCGGTGTGGGCTGCGTTTCATGCCAGTGAATATGCCATCAACTTCGAGTTATTCGCGCCTCTGACGCTGATTAATTTTCAAGAAGCGTTGGAGCAAGCGCCGTTTCTTCGTTACGGTTTTAATACCTTTGTTCTGGTTACGATGCTGCTGATCTCACAGCTGTTTGTATGCACGCTGGCCGCTTATGCGTTTGCGCGATTTAATTTTGCAGGCAGCAGTGTCGCGTTCGCGCTGGTGCTGGTGCAATTGATGATTGCGCCTGAGATCTTAATCGTTGAAAACTACAGCACGCTAGCGAAGCTGGGCTTTATAGACACCATCACGGGGATCGGTCTGCCGTACATGGCCAGCGCCTTTGGCATCTTCCTGCTTCGACAAGCCTTCAAGTCGACGCCAAAGGAGCTTGAAGAAGCGGCCCGCCTTGAGGGCTGCGGACTGTGGGGTGTGCTCTGGCGGGTCTATGTACCGCTCGCGCGACCGACCTACCTTGCGTACGGACTGGTTTCCATCAGCCATCATTGGAATAACTTTCTGTGGCCGCTCGTGGTCACGAACTCTGTTGAGACTCGGCCATTGACTGTGGGTCTTGGGGTGTTTGGCGCGCCGGAGTCGGGCGTGGATTGGTCCATCATTTCAGCAGCAACGTTATTGTCAGTTGCCCCGTTGTTGGTCGCGTTCTTGTTGTTCCAGAGGCAATTCATTCAATCGTTTATGCGCTCGGGGATCAAATGATCCAAATACTGTCTTGGAATATTCAGAATGGCAAAGGCGTCGATGGCGAGATCTCGCTTACAAGAATCGTTGAGCAGATAAGGGCGATGGGTGATCCGCAGATCATCTGCCTGCAAGAAGTGTCTCGGGGGCTGCCGTTGATTGAGGGACAGCCTGCGCCGGATCAGGTCTTGGAACTGTCGGATCTTTTACCTGAATTTGAATGCGTATTCGGAGCCGCCATTGATGCGGCTGGAACTCATGGGCGTTGGCAGTTCGGAAATCTGATTCTTTCAAGGCTGCCCGTCGAGTCTCAGGCGACCCACATACTGCCTAGGCCGGGTGACCGGGACCGTAAACAGATGACTCGTCAGGCAACGGAGGTGGTCGTTCGTGATGGCGCTTTTCGATGGCGCGTCATCACCGCCCACCTTGAGTTCCACAGTGCGGCGCAACGATTGGCCCAGGTCCAGCGACTGCGTCAACTTCATGAGGAGGCGCGCGAGGAAGACCTCATGCCGCCGATCACATCGGGTGAGGGTCCCTATCAGTCAATACCGCGCCCAACAGATGTGATCATATGTGGCGACTTCAACATGCTTGCCGGCTCCGATGAATATCGAACGCTAGTCGATCCGAAGAAGAATGCATCGACAGATCTTGCAGACGCCTGGACACTGCTTCATCCGGAAGAAGACTACCCTCCAACCTGTGGGGTTCACGACCGAGAGCAGTGGGCAGAGGGTCCACATTGCCGGGATTTCTTCTTTGTTTCTGGCCAAGCGCGTGCGGGACTAAAACGCATCGTGGTCAACACGACAACCGATGCGTCTGATCATCAGCCGTTGATGATTGAGCTTGAGGCAGACAGCGATACAAAGTGAGAAGCGGTTAATGATCCCGATCAATAAGGCGGCAAAAGAGGATTGGCGGCGCATTCGATTTGTATTCACCGATATAGACGATACGCTCACCGAGGAGGGCTGCCTAACGGCATCCGCTTACCAAGCCGTTGAGAATTTACAGGCTGCAGGCCTTGCGGTTATCCCTATCACCGGACGGCCTGCGGGCTGGTGTGACCTCATCGCGCGATTGTGGCCGGTTCAGGGGGTCGTTGGTGAGAATGGAGCGTTCTACTTTCGGTATGACCGGGCGATGAAAAAGATGGATCGGTTTTATGCTGATTCCCCTGAGGAGCGGGAATCAAAAAGCATCAAACTCGCAGCGCTTGCGCAAGAAATCGTACGCGCAGTGCCAATGTCGGCGATCGCTTCAGACCAGGCCTATCGTGAAAGCGATCTGGCAATCGACATCGCCGAAGATGTTCCGCGAGTGCCTGAGCCACAGGTCAGAGAAATCGTATCGCTATTCGAACAGGCGGGAGCCACTGCCAAGATCAGTTCGATTCACGTGAACGGTTGGTTTGGCGATTACAACAAATTAACGATGACGAAAATATTCGCCATGCGGTGTCTCGGTTTTGACCTCGATGCCGATAATTCGCAAGCCATCTTTATCGGGGATTCCCCTAACGATGGCCCCATGTTCGACTTTTTTGACCAGTCCGTCGGGGTGGCGAACATCCAGGCATTCTCTGAACAGCTTCGGGTCCTGCCGCGATATGTTACTCAGGGTTTCGGAGGCGCGGGTTTCGCCGAATTTTCCAGAGCACTGATAGCGATCCAAACCCAAAGCCCAGAGTAGCCATGTCGGTCTTTGATCTGTTCATTATTGGGGGCGGCATTAATGGGTGCGGTATTGCCAGAGATGCGGCCGGTAGGGGGCTCGCGGTGGGCCTTGCTGAAGCCGACGACCTTGCTTCGAAGACGTCTTCCGGATCTACTAAGTTAATCCACGGCGGCCTTCGCTATCTTGAATATTACGAATTCAATCTGGTTCGTAAGGCGCTCAAGGAGCGCGAGGTGCTGTGGCGCCTTGCACCGCACATTATCTATCCGATGCGTTTTGTGTTGCCTCGGCTCGCGGGGATGCGCCCTTTCTGGTTGCTAAGGCTTGGACTGTTTATCTATGACCATCTGGGGGGACGGCAACATCTTCCAGCAACGCGAAGCATCTCGTTTTCCACCGACGTTACCGGCCAACCATTAAATAAGGACATTCGCGCCGGGTTTGAATACTCGGATTGCTGGGTAGAGGACGCTCGCCTGGCGATCCTCAACGCTCGCGACGCAGCTGATCGTGGGGCAAGTATCCTGGTTCATCATCGCGTCATTTCGGCGCAACGCAACAACGGTCTTTGGGTTATCCGCACCGAGTCATCGGACGGCAAACAACAGGAATTTCAATCGCGTGTCTTGGTCAACGCGGCAGGTCCGTGGGTTGCCGGGTTGGCAGGATCGGTAATAGCGGGAACAACGCATCGAAAGCTCAGGCTGATTCGAGGTAGCCATATCGTGGTCAAAAAGCTTTTTGATCACGACCGCAGCTACATCTTGCAGAACCCCGACGGACGGATCGTGTTCGTGATTCCCTACGAACAAGACTTCACCTTAATTGGCACGACTGATGCCGAGCATGAGCAAAGTCTTGAGCAGATTAAAATAGCGGACGATGAAGCGCGTTATCTTTGCGATGCCGTGAGTCAATACTTCAAGGAGTCGGTTAGCACAGACGATATCGTCTGGTCTTATTCAGCGGTACGCCCTCTATTCGACGATGGTCAGTCGGATGCCAAGTCGGTGACCCGCGACTATCAGATCGTTACGGAATCGGACGAGGGAAGCCCCCCGCTGGTTAGTGTGCTGGGTGGAAAAATAACCACCTACAGAAAACTGGCCGAGGATGTGCTGGACGAGGTCGCACGATTTATTCCTAACGTGCCGCCGACCTGGTCGGCATCTGACTGCTTGCCGGGCGGTGATTTTCCGCACCAGGAGTTCAATCGGGAGGTCGATAAGCTGAAGCAGGCCTATCCCTTTCTTTCTGAGGCCCACGCGCATCGCCTGGCTCGGCTCTATGGTACTCGAGCAAAAAACATTCTCTCTGATGCGAGGCGTATCGAAGATCTGGGCCGTTTATTCGGCGGCAGCCTGTACGAAACTGAGGTTCGTTATCTGATCGACCACGAGTGGGCGCGATGCGCCGAGGACATCCTTTGGCGGCGAACCAAAGAAGGATTAAGGTTCTCGACAGGGCAGACAGATGCGTTAAATGACTATATGAGCGCCAACGTGATTGCGCTTTCTCGCGAAGCTGGCCCCTAACCAGAGGTGCGGCGCTACGGCGCATGCCGCAAGGCGTTTTCTGCTCGGCAGCCTCGAGTGCTAAGGCAAATTGACCTTGTATTCCTGGATTGTGTTTCCGCCGTCCACAACGATCATCTGGCCAGTGATATAGCTCGCTTCTTCGCTCGCAAGGAACGCGACGACGTGACCCACCTCCTCAGGTGTGCCGGGTCGACCCACCGGCGTGAAATGCCCAGCGGCGATTTCAGCCTCGCCGCTTGAACCGGTCTGAATCCAGCCAGGCCCGACGCAATTGACCGTGATGTTCTTTGTGCCCACCTCAATGGCGAGCGAGCGCGTCATTCCAAGCATGCCCGCTTTTGCAGTCCCGTAAACAGAGCTGCCGGCGATGCCGACCAAGGGACCGGTGACTGAAGAGATATGGATGATTCGACCATACTGCCGCGCGATCATGGATGGCAGCACCTCCCGGGTCATCTTGAAAGCCGAAGTCAGGCTCATGTCCAAGCTGTAGCGCCATTTTTCGTCAGACATCTCTGACAACGGTGAGCTCGGTTCGTCTCGCCCGATCTGCACCATGCCGGCGTTGTTGACGAGGATATCGACAGGTCCAAGTTCGCTATTGATCCGTTGGTGTAGTTCTGTGACTGCATCAGACTCGGTGAGATCAGCCGCCCAGGCGTACACCTCGTGGTCTGACCCGCCCAGCTCGTTTCGTCGATCAAAAATTCGATCGGTTGTGGAGGTGATGGCCACTCTTGCTCCGGCCCCCTTTAGAAGCTTCGCGGTGGCAAACCCAATGCCATTCGGACTTCCTGCCCCCGTCACGAGCGCCACGCGGTTTTTTACGCCGTTCATTTGAGTGTTTACGCTGTTATTAATGAGTGGGTCAAAGAAAGAGGGGCGCGATGATTCAGGCTATAACGCCGCAAGAGAGGTCGCCATCATGTCTAGGGCCATATCTGCATTTTGCCGATTGAAAATTAGAGGGGGGCGCATCTTCAGGATGTTTCCGTGTACCCCGACGGTGGAGACGAGCATGCCTTCCTCCTTTAATAACTCGATGAGGCGTTTTGCCTCCAAAGACGCGTGCGCCTTGGTTTGTCGATCTCGCACCAGATCTACGCCAATAAATAAACCCTTGCCTCGGATATCCCCGATAAGGTCGTGCTGATCTTTCAGCTTCTCGAGTCCCGCGCGAAAGTACCGTCCGGTCTGATGAACACTTTTGAGGATGTCGTTTTCGTGGATGTAATTTAGGACGGCGATTCCCGCCGCAGTGGCTACCGGATTACCGCCAAACGTATTGAAGTAATCTGTGGTTTTCCCAAACGCCTCAATCACACTGCGCCGCACGACTACCGCAGCGAGGGGATAGCCGCATCCAAGCGATTTGCCCATGGTGATGATGTCGGGCACCAGGCCCGAGTTTTGATAGGACCAGATGTTCTCGCCCTGACGGCATAGACCGGACTGCACTTCATCAAAAACAATTAGCCCTCCCGCAGCACGAGTTTTGGCGGCTATCGATTTAAAGTAAGTTGCGTCTGGACAGAACAGCCCCGGATTTTCGAAGGCGCCTTCGATGTAGAGGGCGGCGACATCATGGCCGTCTCGCTTAAGCCGTTCGACGGCGTCGTCTACCGAATCACTGTCGACCGAGCCTCGGTAGGTGTCCGGCGCGGATATCTCTTCTATGAAGTCAGGGCAGGGGTGAGATCGCCCTTCCCCTGGCGACAGTTCAGCCACCAGCGTCGAATTTCCATGATAGACATTTTCTGTGATGATGACTCCCCTACGCCCCGTGACCGAAGAGGCAATTCGATACGCAAGATCATTGGCCTCCGTCCCGGTGCAAACAAAAAGCGCCACGTAATCATCTTCTGGCATAGTGGCAGTCAGCATTTCACTATATGAGACGATGTTCTCGTGGAGGTAACGCGTGTGCGTGTTTAAGGTTCGAGTCTGCTCGCAAATCGAATCAACGACCTGAGGATTGCAGTGCCCGACCGATGGCACGTTGTTATAGCAGTCAAGGTAGGCTCGTCCGTCGCTGTCGTACAGCCAGATTCCTTCGCCGCGCACAATATGAAGTGGCTTTTCATAGAAATGGGTATAGGTTGGACCCAAGGCCTGTTTGCGCCGATCAAGGAGTTTTGAATAAGCATCACTCACAGGACTATCCTTGGGTCAGGAGTTAAGAGGCCTGATATTTGAGCACGTGCTCTGAAAAACGTTCCCGGTCGAATCGAAGAAAGCGCTGCGCCGCACTAACGCCTCCAGCCGCATCCTCCTGGCGGAGTTTTTCGGGATCGTTTCTATGATGTTGGGCCCGGAAGTTAAGCAGTTGTACAGAAAGAATATAGCTCGCACACAAGGCATCGTAGAGTAGTTCCAGCATAGCCTCTGACAAGGGCACGTATTCAGTGTACCCCTGCAGCATCGCAGAGGTGGCCTCCAGGATAGAGCCGTTGTGGCGGAGGGCGTTCGATAACGCAACCGAAAGATCCATGATCACGGGCCTGCGAAGCAAATCGCCAAAATCAATAACGCCGGTTATCCGAGCCGGGTGACCAGGCTCGCAAATGATATTGCCTGGATGCGCATCATGATGAATCACCTGGCTGGGAAGCGCTTTTATCCTGAGTACGCTGTCGGCCTCAAGACGCTCCAGATGCTGTTCTGCGAGGGGTCGAATGACTTCCGGCAGGTAGCTATCTCGTAGTTCCCTTGAGAAAATAATCCCGTTGAGCGGATCCCAGGGCATGAAGTGCATCGCCGCCGAATGGTCAAAATCTTTAAGCGCTGCGCACAATCTTCCCGCTACCTGGCCGATCGATTGGATTGTGTTGGTATTCAGTTGATCATAATTGTCGACCGGTTCGCCCTTGAGAAAGCTTACAAGTCGGACCCAGTGCGTCTGACCGCTGCGGTCGTGCAACACGCTGGCCTGTCTGCCGAACCGGTCAGGTATTTGACGCGGCACCGATAACTCCGGATCGACTGTTTGCAGGTGCAGCAAAGCCTGGATCTGAAAATCAACAGTTTCTAGGGCCTCGTCAGGACCCGATATCTTGAGTACGAATTGCTCGCTGCTATCAGAAATGACCAGGGTGTTCTGATCACGCTCGCCGGCGAGGTGCTTCAATGAGCCCGTAAGGCCATATCGATCGGAGAGAATCTCCCTTAATACCTTCTCAGGAAAAACCGGTGGATTAAACCTCAACCGATCCGAATCGAACGTAATGGTGTCGGGCACGTGGATAATCTACTGGCTTAGGGTCGGGCAATCTAAAGATGGCACAGCCCATATTCTCATCAGTGGTTTACACGAATCAACAAAAAGCACCCTACTTTTATTCTTAAATAGGTGGCTTTCTTAAAAAGTCAACGACAACGTGGCCCGGAAGATACCGGTCGGATTTAACTGAGAAAGTTTGCTTGGCCGCTATCAGGTGAAATCCCAGAACTAAGCGCCCAGCTTCTGCGATATAGTGAACCTATGAGCGAAAAAACCATTGAAGCACGCGTGCTGCAAGAGATGCGCGTCATCCTGACAGATATTGCCCGGGAAACCGCTCCGGTAGGGAATAGGCCGAGGGTTCTTTCACCGCAAACCGTCAGCCGAATGCAGGATTGTCTGTCGCTGATAAGCGCCCGTGAGCGTGAGCTGAACGAGGAGAGAGGAATCGAGATGACCTCGCGGCCTAGACTTGGCGATCAGAAGGGCGCTGCAAAGAAAGTTCACTTTCTCAACACAAAATCAGTGGATAAGAAGTAGCTGCTTAGCGTTTTACGTGATCGCGGATCTTAAGAGAATGGTATCCGCGATCAGTTGGCTCGCGTCTTTTCTGAAGGAACTCTGCTCCACTTGGGCTCCACCGCTGACGTGATTGAAGACGCTCCTGAACCGGGGCGGTCTCAAATCACTGATAGGAGTGATGAAAGATGGTGGGCCCGGAAGGACTCGAACCTTCGACCAAGGGATTATGAGTCCCCTGCTCTAACCAACTGAGCTACAGGCCCTTAAAAAAATTATAGCAAAGCGTGCGGGGCAATTAGTCCCACCACGACGTTTTGGCTTATCCAACGCAGGCGGTTGTGAGCACCGGCATGCTCACAAAACCAAATCGGCCCTCCGCCTCAGATTGCGTCAGTTGCTTTCGCCATTCGTCAATCTCGTCCTGTGAAATACCCTGAGATTGGGCAAAGCGAGTTATCACCTCAGATGCAAAATAAGCAAACGCGTTTTCGTGCAGGGCGGTGTTTAAAAACCCCATTGGCGTTGAATGGATGCCAATAAACCCTTGTTCTTCAAGCAAGCCCTCTAGCGAGAGCGGAAGATTCTGATGATGGCAGTGGGCTTTAAAGGCCTCATGCAGTTTATTGTTGAGTGCGCCCTCAGGGCCATGGAATCGCCAGTGATCCCATAAAACCGATACTGTGGCGAAGCGTCCGCCAGGCTTCAAAACCCGCCGCACTTCTTTTAAGGTCGACGCAACGTCCGAGATGTACTCGAGCACCTGAATTGAGGCGACCGAGTCAAAGCTTTTACTTTCGAAGTCTGTCTGGGTTGCTGAACCAGCGACGAGAGTGACATTACCTAGATCCTCACAGAGGGCTTTTGCGGCGTTAATCTGATCTTCGCTTGGATCGATACCAACGGCTTCGCCCTTAGGACCGACAGCAAGCGCGAGTTCCCGTAGAAGAGAGCCGCCTCCGCATCCAAGATCCAGAATGCGTTGCCCAAGGTGGATATCTAAGGCTTCGAAGGTAGCCTTTCGCCGGCTCATACCTTCCTTGGTTTGCGCCATGCGGCGCTGTACTTCTCCAATCGGGCCTTCAATCTTCATGGCTTACTTGGGCGTGAATGTTTACGTTTAGGTATAAAAAATCCCGAGCGGGCTCGGGATTTTTCCAGTGGACTCTGTTTTCAGTCCAAGTAGCTTCGCAGCTTCTCTGAGCGCGTGGGATGGCGCATCTTACGTAGCGCTTTGGCTTCGATCTGACGAATGCGCTCTCGGGTCACGTCAAATTGCTTACCTACTTCCTCGAGGGTGTGATCGGTGTTGAGACCGATGCCGAAGCGCATGCGGATCACCTTGGACTCGCGCTCGGTGAGACTATTAAGGATAGAGTCTGTGGCGCTGGTGAGGCCCTTCGTGAGCGCGGCATCCTCTGGCGCAAGGATATTCTTATCCTCAATGAAATCTCCCAGATGTGAATCTTCATCGTCGCCAATCGGCGTCTCCATGGAGATCGGCTCTTTGGCAATCTTCAACACCTTGAGGATCTTGTGCTCTGGCATGTCCATGCGCTCGGCGAGTTCTTCAGGCAGGGCCTCGCGACCTTTCTCCTGAAGAATCTGCCGCGAGACCCGGTTCAGTTTGTTGATCGTCTCAATCATATGAACTGGAATACGAATCGTACGCGCCTGATCAGCGATTGATCGTGTGATCGCCTGACGAATCCACCACGTGGCGTAGGTTGAAAACTTATATCCCCGGCGGTACTCAAACTTATCCACCGCCTTCATCAGACCGATATTGCCTTCCTGAATGAGATCGAGGAACTGCAGGCCGCGGTTGGTGTACTTCTTGGCAATGGAGATCACCAGGCGCAGGTTCGCTTCGATCATCTCCTTTTTGGCCCGTCGGGCTTTTGCTTCGCCGATGGACATGCGGCGATTGACTTCCTTGATCTGATGAATACGAAGGCCCGCCACATGCTCAAGCCGCTCCAGCCGCGCGCGCAAAGACTCCAACTCGTCCGCGTGCGCTTTCAATATTTCTTTATTGCCTTCCTTGCCGCGCATCATGCTGCGGATCCAGAACGGCTCTGACTCTCGCCCGACGAACTTGGAGATGAAGGTTTTTCGGGTGACCCGGGCTTTCTGCACGCAGATCTTTACGATGGCTTTCTCGATAAGGCGAACTTCGTCCACGATCTCACGCATCACTTGCGACAGATAATCAATCTGACGGGGCACGAGGCGGAACTCCATTAATTCGTTGGACAACTTGGTCTGATGTTTTTCCATCTGCGGCGCGCCCAGGCCATATCGGGCCTGGCAGCGCTCAAGGCTCTTTAGGCCTTTGCGAATTCGCTCGAAGCGCTCCTTGGCCTCCGCGGCGTCGGGTCCGGCAGGTGCGCTGCTGGTGTTGTCGTTGTCGTCGTCATCGCTGTCCGAGTCGGAGTCGGAGTCAGAGTCGGAGTCTGAATCAGAATTGGAGTCGTCCTTTGAGGATGAGTCGTCGTTCGCTGCGTTGTTAGGCTGAGGAATTTCTTCTTCGTCCAGCGTCGCAAGGTCGACGAATCCGACGACGAGCTCGGTTAATTTCAACTTACCATTTTCGACACTGTCGGCAAGGCTCACCAACTCGGTGACGATGACCGGCGCTGATGCCATCGCGCTGACGCTCTGGCGAATGCCGTCTTCGATTCGTTTTGCCAGACGAATTTCGTCCTGCCGCGTGAGCAACTCAACGGTGCCCATTTCTCGCATGTACATGCGCACGGGATCGGTCGTGCGACCGAATTCGCTTTCAACGGCCGTGGTAAGCACCGCCTCAGCTTCTTCGACGACTTCTTCGTCGTCGCTGTTAGCGGTTTTGAGAAGCAGCGTGTCGGCATCCGGTGCCGCGTCGTAAACCTCGATCCCAAGGTCGTTGATCATGTTGACGACGGTCTCGATCTGATCCGTGTCGTTCATGTCCTCGGGCAGATGATCGTTAATCTCACGGTAGGTCAGGAAGCCCTGTTCCTTACCTTTAATGATCAGCCGCTTAAGCTCAGACTGTTGGCTTTGGGTATCGATAGACACGAAGGCCCCCTAAAAAAAGAGAAGGTGTACGAAATACTGCGAAAAAGCGCCCAATTATAACACGCTGGGGCGCAAATTAAGCCTGAATTTCAGGGCGTGGGGCTTCGCTCCCGCAGTTTCTGGCGTTCGCTGTAGAGATCCGCCAGTTGCCGCTTGGCCAGCTCGTCCAGTTCCTCGACCGCCGCTCGCCGGACCAATCCATCAATCAACTCACCGATGGCCTGGTCCTGCAGGGTGCAAAGCGTTTCCTCAAAAAATGGCTTGAAATCACCATCTGTTAGTAAATGATCCTTGGCGGCCAATCTTTCAAGGGTTGCGAGGTCGGCATGGTCTCGAAACCGCTCGAGCAGCCCAGCGGTTTTGATCTGCGGGTTCGTTCCAGCGATGTCGTGGAGATTTCTTAAGAGGCCGAG
>Ga0255776_10002348_pt1 | contig 21209 bp, 20 predicted proteins | sample 071ome_19_FD_179974 | JGI IMG/M metagenome (GOLD analysis project Ga0255776, IMG submission 179974) | Coastal salt marsh microbial communities from the Groves Creek Marsh, Skidaway Island, Georgia - 071413AT metaG (version 2) | ecosystem: Environmental > Aquatic > Marine > Intertidal zone >... | reverse complement strand
GAAAGGAGCAATGCAGGCTCGGCATCAGCCCACACCATCTCATCACCAAGCGTGCTCGCCGCCGATGACGTGAACACGAGAACACAGCCCAACACCAACGTCACCGCAACCAGATAGCGAGCTAACTGTTCAACCAACGAGTGGGACTTGAGCCTTAACATCGACGCATCATAACCATAATGTCCATTACTAAGACAGTTTTTATGACCATTGGTAACTTAAAATCGATTCGCGAGGTTCATGACCGCACGGCGAATCACTGACTCCGGATCAACGGCGAACATGACAACCTCAGGAGCGTCGAGCCGGCACCGCCCGCCCGGACGAGGAGAGACAAGCGCTCCCAAGAACGACACCCATCGACTCCACACACGGCTCGTCGACGATCTCATCGTCACGGACAGACGTCGGGGGCTCCCCCGTCACATCGAGGGAAAGATCGAAGCAGTCCAGGACATGATCCGTCTTGTGATGGTGAGTGATGCCTTTCCTGACGAGTGGGGCTAGCCCTACCGAGACGCTGAAAGCGTTGGGGAGTCCTTTATCTCGTTCATCTCGATGAAGATGCACTCCCCTGGGCAGATCTCGGCCGCTTGCACCACGGAATGCTCAGCCCGAGGCGTAACCCACGCCAGACTGCCGGAACCACCCGGGTCGTTCAGCGCGACACCCGCTTCCACCACGTATGCAATGCCGTCATCGAGCAGGGTGAACACATCGGGCGCGTGATCGACACAGAGCCCATCTCCGGTACAGAGATCTTGGTCGATCCACACGCGCACGCCTCCGACGCTACCCCTACCCTGTGAAGCGTGCCCCAACGTGCTGGCGACCCGCACCCACCACCGCGACCACAGCGCCGCGCCCACACTCATCATCGCCCCACTGGCGATGTCACCGATCCCTATGCCTGGCTGGCCGATCCCAACGACCCCGCCGTTCTTGCGCATCTACGGGCAGAGAACGAGCACACCTCGGCGCACCTCGCACATCTCACCGAGCTACGTACCGACATTGTCGATGCCATTCGCGCACGAACCAACGAAGACGACATCAGCGCCGCCACGCGATACGGCGAATGGTTCTACGCCGCGCATTCCAGCGCTCAATCGGCCTACCCGGTCATCCGACGGGCACGCGACGCCGACGCTGCTCGAGACCCGAACCGCTCCGCCCTTGTCCTCGACCAGAATGCAGAGGCGGCAGGGTGCACCCACAGTGAACTCGGTGCAGTGGAGCCATCACCAGATCACCGACTGGTCGCCTGGGCCCATGACACCGACGGCGACGAGCACTTCACTCTGCGCATTCGTGACGTCGCAACCGGTGTTGACCTCGATGACGTAATTCACGACGTTGCCTGGTCAGGTGTTGCCTGGACTGGCGACGGACAACACATCGTGTACGTGGTCCCCGATGCCACCGAACGCCCGCACCGCGTCATGGCGCATCGACTTGGCAGCGACAGCGGCGAGGACATCATCGTGTGGACTGAGGATGACCCGCGTTTCCATGTGGCGATTGGCGCCACCCGCAGCGGCCGGTGGATTGTCATCCACTCCGCATCGAAGACCACCACCGAAGTGCACCTCATCGACGCGTCGGCACCAACAGGTGATCTGTGGTGTGTTCATCCTCGCCGCGATGGGGTGGACTACAGCGTGGAGGACTGGGGAGACCAACTCCTCATCTTGCACAACATCGACGCACCCGATTTTGCGCTCGCCGTCTGTGATGGACCCGGACATGACTGGCACCCGTTCATCGATCATCAACCGGGTCGGCGCCTCGTGGCCGTGGACCCGTTCGCCGATTTCTGCGCCGTGCACGCATGGGACAACGCGCAACCACAGATCTGGCTCCTTGATCGCAACGGGGACGCCGTCGGGAAGGTCGATGTGGGTGATGGCCCCCACGACGTCGAGTTCGGAGCAAACGAGAACTGGGACAGCAACCAGTTGCGCGTCGTCTACCAGAGCCTCGCGCATCCTGCCACGACCGCCGATGTCGCCGTGGGTGACATGACCGTCACCACCGTTCATCAGGTCGCTGTCGAATCCATTGATCTCGCGGACTACACATCTCGCCGTCTCTGGGCGCAGGCCGCCGATGGCACCGCGCTACCGATCGACCTTTTCGGACGGTGCGACACACCTCTTGATGGCACCGCGCCGGTGGTGTGTTACGGCTACGGGTCCTACGAGATCTCACTGGCTCCGTGGTTCTCAACGGCGCGCACGGTGCTAGCGGATCAAGGTGTGTTGTGGGCGCTGCTTCACCCCCGTGGTGGCGGCGAGTTCGGGCGCAATTGGTACGAAAGTGGCCGCTTGCACAATAAGCAGAACACCTTCGGTGACGTGATCGCCTGCGTGGAATACCTGCGCGACTCCTATGTGGATCCCGCACGCATCGGTCTGCGCGGCGGCAGTGCTGGCGGTGCACTGGTCGGAGCATGCATCACGCAACGACCCGAGCTGTTCGCCCTTGGCATCGCTGAAGTTCCCTTCGTTGATGTTGTCACCACCATGAGCGACCCCACCCTTCCCCTCACCGCAACCGAGTGGGAGGAATGGGGCGATCCGCGCCGCGTGGATGCTGCCGAATGGATCGGTGCATGGTCGCCGTATGACAACACCCACCCCGCTGCATACCCAGCCATGTTCGTGACCGCAGGCCTCCACGACCCTCGGGTTGGGTATCACGAACCAGCGAAATGGGTAGCTCGACTGCGCGACATGACCACCTCGACAGCCCCAATACTTCTGCGTACTGAATTGGACGGCGGTCACGCCGGCCCCACAGACCGCTATGCCGCATGGGCCGACGAAGCCGACATCATCGCCTTCACCCTCGACGTCTTCGGCATCGCCGTCACCGACCACCACACCGCGCCGGCTACTACACGCTGATCGACGCAACCCCGGCGGCCACGATGAGGCCTGCGTTACGCAGAACGTCGCGCCAACTCACAGGTCGGGTGCTGAATGCACCAAAACAGGCACACACCGGCGGCGACACCGCCCGCATCCGTGTCACCAACCACGCCGTGAACACCGCGAGCAGTGCAATGAGCACCAACGCGGACCACGGAATCGCAATCCGCGCAACAACCGCCGCGCCGAGCACACACTCCAGCCAGGGCAGAACCGCCCAGACAACGCGCGGCACACCCATGCTGCGAGCCGATGCAGCCCACACATCGCGTGCCACAAGCTTTGTTGCACCGGCCACAGCAACGACACCCCCGGCCGCCACACCGGCGATCACCACCAACGCCTCGTTCAGGTCGCGACCTCCATACACATGCCCTCGACGGCGACGTCGATCCGAGGGCCATCGTCACCGGCGAGCTCCCGCACGTGATCAACAAGAACATCGAGTTCATCGTCGCTGCGTTGAGGGTCATGGTGAAACAGCACCAAGGTGCCCACCGCGCACTCTCGGGCAATATCGAGTGCATAGCCATAGGTTGAATGCCCCCAGTGAGCCCGGTGCGCGAACTCGTCATCGGTGTACTGAGCGTCATGGATCAACACGTCAACACCCTCACAGAGTTCCCTCACTCCTGCTGAAATCGATCGGTCAGCCGGCTGTTGATGATCACTCACATATGCCACCGACCCAGTGACACCATCCACTCTGAAACCAACGGTGGGACCCACATGGGGAACCGACCTGATGGTGACCGTCGCCGAGCCGAACTCCACTACCGAATCCGTGCAATCGACAAACTCAACAGTCCCGGGCAGGTCGGCAAGCGCCACTGGGAACAACGGTGGCCGGATGGCCTCTGCAATGACCTCGCTCACCGACCGCCCATCACCTGGAGGTGGTGCCAGCACCCGCAGTCGCCCCTCAGGTGACAACAACGGTGGGAAAAAAGGCAGGCCTTGCACATGGTCCCAATGCAGGTGGCCAAGAAGACACACCCCATCGAAAGTCCCGCGCGCAGCTGCGTGCCGGGCACCGGTGCCGATATCGAACAAGATGGGCGGCGCACCCGTGACATCCAATGTGACACAGCTGGTGTTTCCGCCATGGCGTTGCACATCGGGGCCGTGGCACGGCGTCGAACCACGCACACCGTGAAAGGTCAGTCGCATCGCTCCCCCATCGATGGCCAAACACTACCCGTGGGGCCGACTCCCCTGCCCACCGAACCCCGGTCCCGCCATCACTCCGCGCACCTCAACACATCACCCTGTTGGCGAATGAGACCATCGGCGATCAGCGAGGCGATGATCCTTGCTGCCACGACATTGGATCGATCCATCACTGCCGCGGCGTCGCCGATCGCCACATCGGCTGCGACAACAGCCCGCAGCAGTTGACCACGCGCTTCGCGGTCACTACCAGCAAAACGCGACTGCGGCCGCGACACGCCTGCGGATCGCGCGGCCGGATCGGGCTCTGGGCCACCGGCCCAACGACACTGCGCAGCAATCGGGCACCCGTGGCATTGAGGACGAGAGGACGTGCAGATCGTCGCACCGAAATCCATCAGCACCTGATTCCACATCCACGACTCACCCTCCGGCACGAACACGTTCGCAAGTTCCTGCGCTTCTGCAGGGCGCAGGGCCCGACCGGTGACCCGCGCGAGAAACCTGCCGACGTTGGTATCGACCACCGCAACATGATCGCCATAGGCGAATACCGCCACAGCGCGCGCCGTATACGGTCCAACACCGGGAAGCTCCATTAACCCCGAAATATCGACCGGCCAACCCTTTGCCGCAATCTGTGTCGCGGCCTCACGCAGTGCTGTCGCACGCCGCGGATACCCGAGGCCTGACCAGATTTCGAGAATCTCAGAGAGGGCGCCTGCAGCACAGTCGGCAGGTGTTGGGAAACGCTCCATGAAGGCCTCCCATTTGGGCACCACCCGATCGACCCCGGTCTGCTGGCTCATTACCTCGGAGACCAGAACCGCCCACGGGTCACGGGTGCGACGCCATGGGAAGTCGCGTAACCGTGGGCCACCCCACGCCAGCACGGCCGCAACGACCGCATCGGTATTGACCTGGTCACTCACCCGAGTGGTCATCATCGAGCCGATCGTCACCGGAAACAGGCCGAGTCGGCCCATTCGGATCGATCACCGACGATGCCTTACGGCGACGCGGAGAACCCCAGGTTGTATGCGCCGGGCGAATGAATTCACCGGTCATATCGCGTGCAGGAAAGCGCAACTGGAAGTCGATCTTCGACTCGCCGCGCTCGGTCTCCTGCTCGGCAAGTTCCCGCAGTCGCATCAGGTTGTCGCGGCGTTCAATACTCCAAGGGCCAATGCGCAACGACGCATACAACACGCCACCCAAGATGATGGGAAAGAAAAACTGCGCGAATCGGTACGACGCCACACCGAGCGTCGCTGTGCGCAAGGGCACCCCGAACACCCCCAGCATGCCGACATAACTGGTGTCGACGTAACCAAGTCCGCCGGGCGTGATGGGGATGGCCGCGAGCACATTGGCGATACCAAACGAGATGAACAACGCGTCAAGGCCCATCGACACGCCGAAGGCTCGAATGAACACCCATAGGGCCAACGCATCGAGCACCCAGTTCACCGTCGCCCAGAAGGCCACGCGTCCAAGCAACTGTCGGTCGGTGATCAACGCCTCGAGGCGCTCGGCGAGTTGATGCACGACAAGAGCGGCGCGTTCCTCATCCACGTTGACCTTCCGTGCAACCCACCGCACGAACCGCTCCGCGCGACCCTGGCCTTCCATCAGCCCGAAGATCAGCGTTCCCGCGAGCCCCATGACCACAATGCCAACGACAGCCGCTGACCCATACAGAGCGTTCACCCCACGAATCGGAATCGACACGATCAGCCCGAGCCACAAGATGAGGTTCAGCACCACGGCAGAGCCCAGACCCACCGTGGCAAGCGCAAAGCCGGCATCAGGCCCCGACACCCCCGACAGGGTCATCAATCGAAATCCGAGTGCTGATGATGCCGCGTTGCCGCCCGGCACGATGCTCGACAATGCCCGAGTGCTCATCTGGATGCGAAACAGACGCCAGCGCGACAGCCCAAGGCCAGCATCACCCAATGAGGCCTTCACCAGCGGGGCGTAACACCACAATGCGGTGATCTCGAGCACAAGGCCGAGCGCCAGCAACCGCGGCTCGACACGCTGCACCTCGTCGAGCGCGGCACGGAAATCCGGCACCAACGGAATGACGAACAAATAGACAACAGCGACGACAACCAACAGTTTCAGCGTGAGACGAAACCGCCGACGCCGTCGTACGGGTGGTGTCGTGGTCGAATCCTCGCTCATGGTCTGCTTGCCGCGCGCCTATCGCATGAGTGGCCGGCAGGCATCACACTAGGCCGACGACACAACCTGATGGACGACACGACGCCTCGTGCGACTCGCCTCAGAAAGAGGTCGCCATCGCACGCACCAGGCGTTCAGCCTGTTCGGCAGCTCGCGCGCGCACCTCATCAACATCAACCTTGGTGGGCATGCCGTTGGCGAACACCACCTCGCCGTCGACGGTGATGTGCCGTGGCGTCACGCCCGTCGTGAATGCAAGGTCCCATGCGTCGCCCATCGGCCGCGACCACTCCACGCGATCGGTCCGCGACTCCGGTACGAGATCGCGCGCTGTCTCCACCCACTGCCACGCAGTTGCGGCGTCAAAGGTGACGTCATTTTCTCGCGCGCGTGCGTAGGCCACACGGAAATCATCGAGAACGTCGGCGCCGATGCCATCGGATCCCAGTGCCACCGGTGACGTAAACCTGACCGGCCGTGCATAACCAACCCCGTTGTTCATGTTGGATCGCGGGTTGTGCACAATCGTGCCCTGCAGGCCGTGGTCATCGGGCAGGCGCACACCGTGGATGAGCAACCACTCCGGTGCGGTCAATCCTCGCAGACGCGACCAGTGCTCGTCGTCGGCCGGGCCCTCCGACACATGGATATGCACACCCGTATTCGCGTCGCGAGCAAGTTCGGCGGCCGCAGCCAACGTGTCGTCGTTGCAGGTGAATGCGGCATGTACGCCCACCATGGCCCGCCCGCCGGCGGCCAAGAACCGCCGGTTTTCCTCAAGTCCACGCCGGGCACCATCAGTGCCGTGTCGATCGGTGACGCCGTACGAGCACACAACACGCACACCGACCTCAGCGCAGGCATCAGCGATCACATCAAGTGATCCCTCGATGCAATTCGGCGACTCGTGATGGTCGATGAGGGTGGTGGTACCGGCCGAGAGCGCCTCAACCGCGCCGAGCATGGCTGACCAACGGATCATCTCGGCATCGAGCGCCGTGTCGAGCCGCCACCACACCGAGCGGAGAATCTCGGCAAAGTCACGCGGTGCCGATACCGGGCCGGGCACCTGTCGGGCAAGGGTCGAGTACAGATGATGATGGGCACACACGAAACCCTCAGTGATTTCAGCAGAGGTGTCGCTGACCTCACTCATCGCCGCTGCACACCCCGACTCTCCACAATGGCGCCATAGACCTCGGGGCGGCGATAGGTCGAGAAGTCGAACAGCGTGTCGGTGTAGTGCCGGCACAGATCAAGATCGCACCGTGCCGAAATCACAAGGTCGCCGCTGACCGTGGCCTGGGCGATGACTTGACCCGAGGGGGCAATGATCTGCGAGTGCGACAGCGACTCGACACCTTCTTCGATCCCGCCCTTGGCAACACCAACAACGAAGATGCCGTTCTGATACGCACCCGCTGCCATAACAAGATTGTTGTGGAAGCTCTGCAACGGGTTCTGATCAGGGTCTGGTGCGTAATACAGCGGCGTGTTGTAGCCAATGAACACCATCTCCGCCCCGAGCAGACCCAACACTCGATACGTCTCAGGCCAGCGCCGGTCATTACAGATCGCCATGCCCACCGACCCACCAAAGGCATCCACCACACCAAACCCATCCGGTGACTCCTCGAAGTACCGCCGTTCGAGATGTTGGAACGGTCGCTCAGGCTGGTGGTCGGCGTGACCGGGGATGTGCACCTTGCGGTACCGGCCGACGATGGCGCCGGTGCCGTCGACAAGAACGTAGGTGTTGTACCGATGCCCGTCGGGGGTCAGCTCGGCGTACCCCAAACAGAAACCGCAGCCGGTGCGTGCAGCATCGTCAAAGAGCGGCTGGACGACATCGTTGGGCATCGAGGTCTCGAAATAACTGTCGTGGCCATCGAGGTCGGGGGTGTACCACCTCGGGAAAAAGGTGGTGAGTGCGAGCTCGGGGAAGACCACCACATCACATCCGACGGCAACGGCCTCGGCGTGCAGCCGGCGCAATCGTTCGACGACAAGTTCGCGTGACTCATCGCGAGCAATCGGGCCCATCTGCGCTGCGCCGACGGTCACTGTCCGGGTCATCATGCAATCCCTTCATGTTCGAGATGACGATCTGCGGCAAGATCCAACATGACATCGGCGAGAAGCTGACACCCCAGCGCTAGGTCGGCCACGGAGGTGTCCTCGGCGGGATTGTGGCTGATGCCCCCGATGCTGGGCGTGAAGATCATTGCGGTCGGGCACATACGCGCCAGCATCTGCGCATCGTGACCAGCACCAGACGGCATGACGACCGGCTCCTCGCCTCGTCGACGAGCAGCCGCCACAACGGTTGCCACCACACGTTCATCGAAGACCACCGGTTCGAAACGGGCCAGCGTCTCAGTGCTCACACTCACACCCTCGTCCGCAGCAACCCGGCGCAACTCGTCATCGACACGTTGTTCGACCTCTCGCAGCATCTTGTCGTCGGTGTGGCGGACATCAATGGTGAATGTCGCCGATGCCGGAATCACATTGATCAGGTTCGGGTGCAGTTCGACCCGGCCCACCGTTGCCACCTGCGGCGCGCCGATCTCTGTCGCGACCGACCGCAGAAACGCAGTCATATGACCAACGACGAACATCGGGTCGCAGCGCATCGACATCGGTGTGGTGCCCGCATGATTTGACACCCCGCGCAGCTCAACCGCAGTCCACGAGATTCCCTGCACACCGGTCACCGCTCCGACACGCCGACCCATCTGCTCGAGCACGGGGCCCTGCTCGATATGCAACTCGACAAAAGCGTGCGGTGCCGGTCCAGGGCAGGGTGCGGCGCCGAGATAGCCGATGCGTTCAAGCTCGGACCCTACGGTCGCACCCGTGCCATCAACAGCCACGATGCGCTGTGCCGCCTCCACCGCCATGCCTCCGGCATACACAAGGCTTCCGAGCATGTCGGGAGGGAAGCGTGCCCCCTCCTCGTCGGTGAAGAAGGCAACGGCGAGCGGCCTCGGCAGTTGTACCCCAGCCGACATGACCGACTCGATCACCTCGAGGCCGGCGAGAACACCCAAGTTGCCATCGAAGCGACCGCCAGTACCCACCGTGTCGATATGCGATCCACACATGACCGGAGCCAGCCCCGAATCGCTCGGCATCTGGCCCACCACATTGCCAATCGCGTCGACTGTGATGTCCAGGCCAAGGTCACGCATCCATGTCATCACCAGATCCCGACCGAGCCGGTCGTCATCGGTGAGCGCGAGCCGTGAACTCCCTGCATGACCCCGCGGACCGGTAATTGCACCAATCTCAGCGAGTTCATCCACACGACGCATGAGGCGATCGGGGGAGATCTGGATGTCGTTCACCACGTGAACCATGGGCGAAGACTACCGATCAGCATGCGCCGACATCGCTGTGGCGCACACCGCCGGAGATATTCAGCCCACCACGTCAAGAACGCGATCTAGGGCGGCGATGAGACCCGGTGCCTGGGACCGAGGTGTGACACCGAAATGCACCAAGGTGATTTCGCGCTCTGGCCACACCACCACGAACTGGCCCTCGAACCCGTGTGCGGCGAATAGGCCGGGGCGGTGCGGCCAGGTCCACCAGTGTCGGCCGTAGCCAAACCCGTCGGGTCCATCACCGTCAGGATCGTGAGCGATAGTGGTACGCGCATGATCACGCCATGTGTCGGGTAACAGTAGCTGTCCATTGCCGGTGACGCCCTTGCGGCGGTACAACTCACCAAATTCGACCCACGAACGCGCGGACATAAACATGAACGACGACCCGATGAGCGTGCCGCTGGCGTCGACACGCACCGACCAATCATCGATGCCGAGCGGGCCCGTCAGCCGCTCAGTGACAAAGTTCGTTACCGCCGTAGCGCGAACATCAGGCGGCGTTGTCGCTGCAGGTCCCGCCAGCAGATCGCCAATCGCTCGGCACACGATGTTCGTTGACCCCGATGAGTAGTTCCACAGCCGACCCGGCTGGTCCACGACATCACGCGCCGCGGCGAATTCGCCCATGTCGGGCACGCCAGAGGCGTCATCGCCGGAGAACAACATCTCAATGCAGTCCGATGGTTGGCCAATCTCGTATTCCTCGATAAAGGCCAAACCGCTGCGCATCTCCAACAGGTTCAACCACGTGATGCCCGAACGCGCACCGCCCGACAGCCCGATCGGCGCGTCAAGGTCCACCCTGGCGTCGGCGACGAGCACTCCCACAATGGCGTGTACCACCGACTTCGCAACCGACCATGACAGCAACGGCGTGGACGCGTCGACAATGCGTTCTTCACGTAGTGCATTGCCGGGGATCACCCCGTACCTCTCCACTACGACCTCGCCCGACACGCTGACGACCACCGCGGAGGACACACCGGCTGTGGCATCACGAGCCATCAACGTTTCAACGGCCGATGTCACCGACTCACTCATGATCGACGATCGATATCGGTCCACTTCGGGGCGACAGCAGGCCCGGGTGCTGCCGCCATCGCCACCGCGACCACCGGATCGGCGGCGGTACGGACCATGGCCCGATGACGTTCTTTCACTAGCCCGTCACCGACGGCCCGATCCACAAGGTCGATTAGGGGCTGCCAGTAGCCGTCATTGGCGCAGAACACCACCGCAGCATCAATGAGTGCCAACTGGTTCCACGTCAAAATCTCAAATGCCTCCTCCAGCGTGCCGAAGCCGCCGGGGAGAACAATGAACCCATCACCGAGAGTGGCCATTCGCGCCTTGCGAGCATGCATATCGGGCACCACTTCGAGCTCGGTCACTCCGCGGTGCCCCACCTCACGGTCAAAGAGTTGTTCGGGGATCACCCCGATGACCTCTCCCCCACCAGCCAGTGCCGCATCGGCCACCACTCCCATCAGCCCCACGCCACCCCCGCCGTACACCAAGCGGTGCCCGGCAGCGGCGATTGCTGCGCCGACATCGGCGGCGAGTGAGCGCTGCAACTCGGTGCCATCCGAGGATGCGCAGAACACGGTGATTGAGCGATACGGAGATGACACCGCCGCGACTCTAGAGGACGACGACAACACCGGATCTGACACGAGCACGGATGGGCGGGAAACCGTCACCGAGGACTACTTTGTATGCCTGTGAGCAGCACAGCGACCGACATGATCACCACGGCCGAGATGGTCGACCTCGCCGATTCCATCGTGCATTCCGCAATTGAGCAGTTGCGTACCGGTGCAGGGCCCGACGTCGACCAGGTGCTCGCCTACGACGTCGCTCACGCCGCATCGGCAGCCGCGACCGCGCGCAGCATGCTCGACTACGGCGCCAAGGGAGAGACCGAAGCCGCTCTGGCCTGCGCCTTCTGCGCCGAGATGCTGGCCGATCTCTCCGCCCGCATCGTTGGTCGCGAATCGCTGTGGGGCGTCGATACGGACGCGCTTCGTCCGGCCGCGTCCTATATGGCCGCCTACCGAGACCCGGCGTTTCTGGCCGGACTTGCCACCACTCCCGGCCCGCTACACCTCAGCGATGACATGGACATGGTGCGTGACACGTTCCGCGCCTTCGCCACCGATGTCGTGGCACCGCACGCCGAACATGTACATCGCACGAACGCCGATGTCCCCGAGGAGATCATCACCGGACTTGCCGACGTCGGCGCGTTCGGCCTGAGCGTGCCCGCCGAGTACGGAGGGTTCAGCGAAGGAGGCCACGACGAATACGTGGCGATGGTGGTTGCCACCGAAGAGTTATCGCGCGCCAGTCTCGGTATTGGCGGCTCGCTCATCACACGACCCGAAATCCTCACCCGGGCGTTGGTGAAAGGTGGCACCGAGGAGCAGAAGCAGACCTGGTTGCCTCGACTCGCGGCGGCCGAGGTCATGCCCGCTGTTGCGGTCACCGAACCCGACTACGGCAGCGATGTTGCCAACATCAAAGTCACGGCCACGCCAGCGACCGGACCTAACGGCGCAGACGGCTATGTGATCAACGGCGTGAAGACATGGTGCACCTTTGGGGCGCGCGCCGACGCCCTCGCGTTGCTGGCACGAACCGATCCCGACCGTTCAAAGACCCACCGCGGCCTCAGTTTGTTCATCGTGCCGAAGCCCCGCGGCGACGCCCACGGCTTCGTGTTCACCCAAGATGCTGTCGCTGTCGATGGCGTTGATCGCGTCGGCCGCATGGAGGGTCGCCCCATCGACACCATCGGCTATCGCGGCATGCACTCCTATGAGATAGCCCTCGAGGATTGGTGGGTGCCCGCGAACCATCTCGTCGGCGAGTCAGACGGTCTCGGGCGTGGCTTCTACTACCAGATGGAAGGCTTTGAGAACGGCCGCCTACAAACGGCCGCTCGTGCTGTCGGCGTGATGCAAGCCGCCTATGAAGCAGCTCGCGATTACGCCGAGAACCGCCGGGTGTTCGATACCTCGGTCATCGATTACCAGTTGACCCAGGCGAAACTCGGCCGCATGGCCACGGCCATTCAGGCGGCGCGTCAATTCTCCTATGCAGTGGCCACATTGATGGGCAAGGGCGAGGGCGCCATGGAAGCGTCGATGGTGAAGGCCTATGTGTGCAAAGCAGCCGAGTGGGTCACACGTGAAGCGATGCAGATCCATGGCGGCATGGGCTACGCCGAGGAGTATGCGGTGAGTCGTCTCTTCGTTGATGCTCGAGTTCTCTCGATTTTCGAAGGGGCCGACGAAACGCTGTGCCTGAAGGTCATCGCACGTCGCCTCATTCAGAACTAACCCCACCAGCACCACGAAGAACGCGCTCAGCTAAAGAGGTCAACCACCTCGAAGAGGCTCGAAATGCAGTGAGCGGCAGCATCGGGGCTGTCGTCAAACGGATCGATCAGGACCGGGCGTAGACCTGCTGAGGTCGACCCGTTGACGTCCATGGTGACCGAGTCACCGACGTAGGCGATACGTGACCGTTCGTGCTCTGTATGAGCGACGGCGGCGAAGTCGAAGATTGCCGGGTCGGGTTTGGCCACCCCGACGACATGGGAATCGATGATGGTGCGCATCGTCACCCCCGCACGCCCATCGACCGAACACACACCGGCATGAGCCAACGCCCACTCGATCTGCCCAGCGGCATTCGACACGACCGACATCGGCACACCACGCGCCGCTAACTCGGCGAGCGCCGTCACGCTGTCGGGAATCGCCCATCGCCATAGATCTGCCGATCGCGTGCGGCCCAACAACCGAGCCGATCGAGACACCAGATCGTCGTCCACACCCACAGCGCGGACATAGGCCAGGTCGTAGATACCCCAGTCGGCTTCGACGGAGTCGGCGCGCGACTTGGCTGCCATGCCCGCGTAATGAGCCCGACGATGATCCTCGACATCAGAGCTACCGCCGTACGGAGCCAAGAGCGGCCCGAGGACCTCGGGATCGGGGAGCACCAGCACCCCACCGGCATCAAACCACACCGCATCCACATCACCCGGGCGCAAGGCCGTCATCGCAAGACCGCCGGACGATCGCGACGCAGGAAACGACCACGTCCCACACGGCCATGCAGACCATTTGCGTCGACAATCACTTCCCCGCGAGAGATCACCGTATCGATCGCCCCGTCCACGGTGATGCCCTCCCACGGTGAATGATCCATCGCCATGTGATGCTTTCCAGCGCGACCCAATGTGGTTGTCCGACGCGGATCAAACACCACGATGTCGGCATCGGCGCCGGGCACGATTTCGCCCTTTCGTGGATGCATCCCGAACACTCGAGCGGGAGTGGTGCAACAGGTCTCCACCCAACGTTCCAACGTAATCTCACCGGTCACAACACCCTGATAGATCAGCTCCATGCGGTGCTCGACACCACCGATGCCGTTCGGAACCGCTGTGAAGCCCTCCGCGATGCGGTCCTTGCCGTCGACCAAACAGAACGGACAGTGGTCGGTTGCCACGACTGCAAGGTCGTCACGGCGCAGTCCCGCCCACAGATCTCTCTGGTGATGCTCATGACGTGACCGCAGGGGCGTGGAACAGATATAGGAAGCACCGTCCACGCCGGGTCGAGCGAGATGGTCCTCCAACGACAGATAGAGGTATTGCGGGCAGGTCTCGGCCAGGACGTTGCGGCCCGCGTGACGTGCGCGCGCAACCTCCTCCAGCGCCTGTGATGCCGACAGGTGCACGATGTACAGCGGGACGTTGCCGGCCACCTTCGCCAACTGCACTGCGCGATGGGTTGCCTCGGCTTCCAACTCTGGCGGACGGGTGAGCCCATGGTGAATGGCGTCGGTATCACCAGCGGCCATGGCCTGTGCGCGCAACACATCAATCGCGATGCCATTCTCGGCGTGCATCATCGTGAGCATGCCGGCCTCTCCTGCCACCTGCATGGCACGCAGGATCTGACCGTCATCGGAGTAGTAGGTGCCCGGGTAGGCCATGAACAATTTGATCGACGAGATGCCCTCGCGTTCGATCAAGGTCGGAATGGCGGCCAGCGATTCGTCATCGACGCCGCCGATCGTCTGATGAAAGGCGTAATCGATGACGCATTGGCCCTCTGCCTCCGCATGGCGCGCCTCCAGGCCGTCGAGCACTCGTTCACCCACCTGCTGCGACGCAAAGTCGACAATGGTGGTGACCCCGCCCCACGCTGCCGCTGCGGTCCCGCTCGCAAACGTGTCTGACGATGTCAGGTCGCCCATGGGCAACTGCATGTGAGTGTGCACATCCACACCACCCGGGATCACGTAACACCCCGTCGCATCGACCTCTGCGACCTCACCAGCGGCGGGCAGCACCGCAGCATCCGGCGCCGCTACTGCCACGATGCACTCATCGTCAATGAGCACATCGGCGCGCCAGCGTCCCGATGGCGAGACCACCGTCCCACCGCGAACCACGATCCGACCCATAGGCGCACAGTACCGGTACCGTCATCGCTGTGGGGTTCTGGAAGTGGGCCTTTGGCCGTCATGAGGTTCGAGGTCCAGATGCCGAGCGCACCTGCGAAGCCGCATGGCTGCCCCTATGGCAGGCGCAACTTGTCTTACACGAACTCTGGGAAGCCGACATCCCAGCAGTGATGGCCGAGGACTTCACCTCGCACCTACGGTTCGGTGCGCGTGAGCCGATGGCGCGCATCTTTGTGATGGAGCCAAGGCTGAGCGAGGCCATCGACATCATCACCGGGGTGATCGGCGAAGAGCCAGCCACCCTCCACGGCCACGACTGGCCAGGCTGGGTGCGACACCGGATTACACCGCCGAGCGACGAAGTAACTCAGGTGCCGGACGACAGCACTTCCCCGGATCACCCACCTTCGTGATGTTCGGCAGCGGCCGAAAGCTCCCGTCATCAGGATCGGCGATGCCGTAGACCTCGCATTGAGATCCCGCTGATCGACGCGAACGAACACATTCGATGAAGCTGACCTCATCAAGGTGGGTGAACGGCATACAGAGAACCACCGCCCCCTCCTCAATGGGCTCGGCAGCCGCCAGCGCGGCGCCACCAGACGACACCGCGAGCACGACAATGGCATCACTGTCGTCCTCCGTGGATGACCCGTTCATGCTGTCGTGGGTACCACGCTCAGCTGCCGCGATCAGTTCCAACAGATCCAGTGCGAGGGATTGCGGATCGATCGCCCCAACGAGTTGGGCACACACCCATCGCAGCATGGCGGCATCACCACGGTGCTCCACCACTCGTCGCCCCACCACCAGGATTTCTGCCGGTGCGAAATGGCCGTCTGCGATCATCGACAGCAGATCCCACGCTTCGCGTCGGCCATCGCCTCCGTGATGCCGCGCGATGGCACGCAAGTATTCGAGCGGATGCACACCGTCACGGTACCGGTGCAGCCGGCGTCGTGTCCTGTCGTTCACAACTCACCTGGACGCGATGGGACTTGTTGGCGATATGGGGTGACCTTGCATGTCGATGGCTACCATCTGGGCTGTGACCACCCAGCTCCCCGATGATCTCGTGCTCACACCGTTGGGCGCTCAACCGCGCCCACTACCGGAGTGGCTCACGACGTTCCATATGGCATCCGTGGTTCTCGACCCGTACACCAACGAGAGTTCCTGGGTTCTGAAGACCGCCGTTCGCATCCTTGAAGCTCTTCGAGGTTGCCATGCGCGCGTGAACTTCATCGTGACCGCAGATGCTGACGACACTCGCCGCTTCCTTGGTCCGATCGCTGATGACTTCTTGGTGTTCTGTGATCCAGATCGAACAATGGTGTCGGCACTCGGTCTGACATCTGTGCCCGCTTTTGCGTTCGTCAGGGTGGATGGCGCCGTCGCCGCGAGCGCGCAGGGATGGAGCCCTGCCGAATGGCGGGCCGTTGCGGACGAGATCGTGAAGGCGACGTCATGGTTGGCGCCCACGATCCCTGTCGCGGGCGATCCGGTCGCCTTCGCGGGAACCCCGGCACAGGGTTGACCCTCACCCCCGATTCCGCGGGACACCTCCCGATCTCTGAGATCATCGACGACGTTGTCGGTGCGACTCTGCGCGAGCGCCGATGTGTGGTGGTGGCCCCACCAGGAGCTGGCAAGACCACGGTGGTTCCCCTCGCCCTCGCCGATGCCATCAACGACGACACGATCTTGGTGCTTGAGCCCCGGCGCCTTGCCGCACGTGCCGCTGCCCGACGCATGTCCGATCTCATCGGTCAGCAAGTCGGCGGCATCGTCGGTTACCGCACCCGCGACGAGGCAGTGGTGAGCAACGCGACGCGTATCGAGGTCATCACCGAAGGCATTCTCACTCGCCGGCTCCACAACGATCCCGGTTTGGATGGCGTGGCCGTTGTCATCTTCGACGAAGTGCACGAACGCCATCTCAGCACGGACCTCGGCCTCGCACTCACGCTCGAGACCGCCGCCGTGTTGCGCACAGATCTGGCGATCGTTGCCATGAGCGCCACACCCGACACCGACCGTTTGAAGCGCCTTCTCGACGATGCCCCCGTGCTGTTCAGCGATGGCCGCCTCCACACCGTTGAGACCCAATGGCGCCCTGCCCCAGCACGCGCTGACATCGCTGCGGCAACAGCTGACGTCACGATTGAAGCGGTGCACAACACCGATGGCTCTCTTCTCGTGTTCCTCCCCGGTGTTGGCGAGATTCATCGTGTCGCCGATCGCCTGACCCCGGACCGGCTCCCCGCAGGCGTCACGGTGGTGAAACTTGCCGGGGCATTCGGCAGTGAGAGCAACGATGCTGCCCTCGCCGATGACGGGCAGCGGCGCATTGTTCTCGCCACCGACATCGCCGAGAGTTCACTCACCGTGCCCAATGTGACCGCCGTCGTCGATTCGGGCCTGTGCCGACGCCCGCGACTCGACACTCGTACCGGCATGACCCGACTGGTGACGGTGGCGATCAGTCGAGCAAGCGCCGACCAACGCGCCGGCCGGGCCGGCCGCACGCGACCGGGAACCGCGTACCGCCTCTGGTCGCAGGTCGACCACGGCGCCCGACCGGCACACACCGACCCAGAGATCACCGACGTCGATCTCGCCGGGTTCATGCTCGATGTCCATCGCTGGGGAACGCCGCTGGACGAGCTTCGCCTGCCCACAGCACCGCCGCCATCGTCAGTTCGCGCGGCAGGCGAGCTTCTTCGCTCGCTCGGGGCTATCGACGACACCGGCAGCGTCACCGATGTAGGTCGTGCGATGGCGGATATTCCTTTGCACCCTCGCCTTGCTCGAATGATTGTGGATCACCCCGAGCACACCAGCGTGGCCCTTGCCGTCCTCATCGACGACCGTGACCCATATCGCGGCCCGGTGGAGCAACGACCGGCAGATATCGCCGAACGCCTGGCCGCACTCAACAGCGACGACCCACGATTTGACCGGCGCGCGATGCGTCGCGCGCAGGACCGCATCGTCACCCTCGGTCGTCGACTCGGCATCGCCACGTCAGGTCCCGTCGCCCCACAGCGTGCCGGCGCCCTGCTGCTCAGCGCATTCGCCGATCGGATCGCCATGCGTCGTAACCGGGGACGTTTCCAGGCCACCACGGGAACGGGATGCTGGATGCCCGCCGACGACGACCTCGCCGATGTGGAGTTCCTCGTGGCCATCGACCTCGATGGTCGCCGTGACCGCGCCAGAATTCGCCTCGCTGCTGACGTAAGCAGCGATGACGTCATCGAGCATTTCGCCACACGTCCCGAGGTGTTCTCGGTGACCGAACGCTTATCGTGGGACGATGACCGCGACGACCTTGTGCGGACTGTCGAGCGCCGACTTGGCGCATTGCGACTGGGCAGCAGGGATGAACGCGCCGAGCCGGGCCCCGCGACCGCCGACGCTCTGCTCGCACGCGTCCGCGATACCGGCCTTGCTGTGTTGGGCTGGACCTCGGCGAGTGTCAACCTTCGCCGCCGCATGTCGTTCTGCCACGCCGCAATGGGATCACCGTGGCCATCGGCCGACATCAGTTCGCTCGTCGCGAATCTCGACGACTGGCTGGCCCCCTACCTCATCACCGCCACATCACGTCATGATCTCGAATCGATCGATCCCGGACTTTTGCTGCGTGCCCTGCTGCCATGGCCCGAAGGAGCAGACCTCGACACGATCGCACCCGCACTGTTGACGCTGTCGAACGGCACGACTCTCCATCTGGACTACCACGATGATCCGCCAGAGGTCACCGCACGGGTTCGCGTTCAGGACCTATTCGGCACGGCTGCGCACCCGATTGTTGCCAGAGCGCCAGTCGTGCTGCATCTCTTGAGCCCTGCCGACCGACCCATCCAAGTGACATCTGATCTGCCTGGCTTCTGGAGCGGGTCGTGGGAAGCGGTGCGGCGCGAGATGCGCGGCCGCTACCCCAAACATCGGTGGCCTGCCGACCCGGCTGCCGCCTCCCCCGGTCGCCTGGGCCGCGACGACTCATGATCGCCTGGGCCGTGGCTGGCATCGACTGGCGCCTACTCGTGGTCGCCGCGTTGGTGGTGATGATCGGTGCCGCCGTCCAAGCAACCGTGGGGATCGGCCTGGGCATGCTCGCAGCGCCGGTGCTCGGCTTGATCGACGAGGCTTTCTTGCCAACGGTGATCATCATCGTGGTGATTCCCTTGAGCGCCGCGGTTGCGTGGCGTGAACGACACGGGATCGCGTGGGATGACGTCGGGGTGGCATTCATCGGCCGCATCCCCGGCGTCACGTTGGGCGCACTCGTGCTGAGCGTGATCAGTACCAGGGCGCTGCAACTCATCGTTGCAGTCCTGGTGCTCGCTGCGGTCTACGCCACCAGCGGCCGCCTGCGCTTTCGCACCACGCGCCGCAACCTCCTGATCGCCGGTACTGCATCCGGGCTCTTCGGCACCGCGGCGGGTGTGGGTGGCCCACCGATTGCACTGACGTACCAGCGCTCCGACCCCGCGGTGTTGCGACCCACCTTGGCCGCCTTCTTCACAATTGGATCGGTCATGTCGCTCACCGCGCTGGGGGTCGCCGGAGAGATCGACCGCCACCGCATGGCCCTCGGAGCACTCATGCTTCCGGCGGTCATCGCCGGCCTCGTACTGTCTGGCCCTGTCATTACTCGCCTTCCTCAACGCGCCGTGAGAACCGGCATCCTGGTGCTCTGCACCGTGTCGGCGCTTGCCCTCGGAATTCGGGGCATCATCGGCTGAGGCCATGTGGGCCGCTGCGGACACCCGGGCGTATCGTGGCCGACATGAGTGACCCCACATTCACCGAACTCCTTCCCCTCGGGCCGGACACCACCGAGTACCGCTGCATCTCGACCGACGGGGTGCGCACCGTCGACACCCCTTTTGGCACGATGCTCGAGGTTGATCCGGCGGCAATCCGGTTGCTCACCGCGGAAGCCATGCGGGAGATTGCGCACTTTCTCCGACCCGGTCACCTGCAGCAACTGCGCGACATCCTCGACGACCCAGAAGCGAGTGAGAACGATCGTTTCGTTGCACTCGACCTCTTGAAGAACGCTGCCGTTGCAGCCGGAGGGGTCCTTCCGATGTGTCAAGACACCGGTACCGCGATCGTCAAGGGCAAGAAGGGACAGCTCGTGATGACCGGGGGTGGCGACGAAGCGGCCATCGCTGCGGGTGTCCAGGACACCTATGCCACCTCAAATCTTCGGTACTCACAGATGGCACCCATCGACATGTACACCGAGCGCAACACCGGCACGAACCTTCCTGCTGAAATCAAGATCGCGGCCACCGACGGCTCTGAGTACAAGTTCTTGTTCATGGCCAAAGGCGGTGGTTCCGCGAACAAGAGCTACCTCTTCCAAGAGACCAAGGCCCTACTCAATGAAGCCACGCTGTTGCCGTGGGTCTTCGACAAGATGCAGTCCCTCGGCACCGCAGCCTGCCCGCCATATCACCTTGCCATAGTCATCGGTGGCACATCGGCAGAGTTCGCGGTGGAGACCGCAAAATTGGCATCGGCCCGGTACCTCGATGCGCTTCCCACCGCAGGCAGTGAAGCCGGTCACGGATTCCGTGACCTCGATCTGGAGGACCGACTGCTCGAATTGAGCCGAGCCACCGGTATCGGCGCCCAGTTCGGTGGCAAGTACTTCTGTCACGACGTTCGCGTCATCCGACTTCCCCGCCACGGTGCGTCATGCCCAGTCGCGATCGCGGTGTCATGCTCGGCAGATCGCCAGGCTCTGGGCAAGATCACCGCTGACGGCATCTTCTTGGAACAACTCGAACACGATCCGGCACGTTTCCTGCCTGACACGTCTGATAACGACCTCCCGGATACCCCTGTGGTCCGCATCGACCTCGCCCGTCCAATGGACGAGATCCGAGCCGAACTGTCACAACATCCGGTGCGCACTCGGGTGATGCTGAGCGGACCAATGGTGGTCGCTCGCGATATTGCCCACGCCAAAATCGCCGAACGACTCGATGCCGGCGAAGAGATGCCGCAGTACATGAAA
>Ga0255776_10002347_pt1 | contig 21210 bp, 18 predicted proteins | sample 071ome_19_FD_179974 | JGI IMG/M metagenome (GOLD analysis project Ga0255776, IMG submission 179974) | Coastal salt marsh microbial communities from the Groves Creek Marsh, Skidaway Island, Georgia - 071413AT metaG (version 2) | ecosystem: Environmental > Aquatic > Marine > Intertidal zone >... | reverse complement strand
TTACTGAGGTATTTCACAGGATAGCCATTCCAAGTCCCCCAACCCCACCACCATACACCGTAATGCGAAGCACCAGCATTGACGTGATTTCGACCTGCCAAAAAAGTTGCCCAGTAGCCGCCATTGGAAAAGCCAGCTGCAAAGATATTGTTCTTATCTACCTTCGGATCGTTTTTCATTACTTCGACGATTTCGACAAGTTCTTTCTCTATGTCTCTTCTATATTTAGTCCATGTATCGAATCTGTTGGCCTTCGTTATTTTATGCCTAGTAAAAAAGTCTGGAGCATAGGCTGCATAGCCTCTTTGAGTATAAGGCTTCAGCTGATTTAGAACTGTGTAAAATCCACCACTGGTATGAAGAAGAATGACCGCAGGGAAAGGACCATCACCTTTTGGATATCTCTTTTCATGAAACAACGGTTGTGAAAGAGCCTGAGAGGTAAAAACTAAGGAGATAAAAAGAACACACAGCTTCAGAAATTTCTTCATGCGCTGCTCCTATTTTAAAAAACCACAACAATCACTGCTGCACCGGGCAACAGATCTGATGTAGGTGTTGTGCTTACAAAATAAGGGTAAACTGAAAAGCTCCACCACTGTAATACTTAATCACCCACCATCTTAACTATCCATTTGTGCAAGACATCGATTGGATAGCCCTCACCATATCCCTGCCCAATGGTTTTGCCCGACCAACCACCAATGGCGTCTATGATATCTGGAGGACATTCAACAGCGCGCAAGCGATCTCGCATTGAGTGCCTAAAGGAATGAACTACGCAGTCTTCAGGTACATGTGACTTCATCCATTTATTTAACGCAGCACTTGCTGAAGCGGCATTACAAGCTTCTTCAGTTGTGTATCTCGGAAAAGCAAACTGACCAGATTGATTTTCAACTGCACGTCTAGCGCCCCATAATGCACTTCCTGCCAATGGAACTAACCGTTCACTAGAACGCGTTTTTAATGGTCGCCACTTGTGAGGCTGAATATTTAGATACGGAATCGGTCCATCAAAATGAATGTCTGCAATAGATAGCCCAGCAGCTTCAGCTAGTCTCAAGCCTGTATCAGACAGAATTGCCAATAACCAACGCAAATCATCATCCAAAGACCGGCATAACGATTGCACCTTTCTAACATCAGATAATGGGATTGGCTTACGACGTTTCCTATCATTTAGGTTAGGCATGAACGTATTGCTGAAGGGATTTTTATAGATCAACCCGTGCTCACGGATCGTCAAATTTATCATTGCCCGTAATGCAGCGAAGCATCGCTTCACTGATTCAACCTTTAATCCCTTGGCTAAAAGCCAATCACGTAATTTGGTTGCATCCTGCGCAGTAAAGCTGGCGATTGGCCTATCGCCGAGTGCCTTAACAGCATAAGCAAGATGTCTCTCGACACCCTGATGAAACTTCTTTGAACGGCCAATGCCCTTCAAACGCAGATAAACATCTGCTGCTTCTGACAACAGAGGTGCATTCTGTTCTAAATATTCAGTATTCGTATCAGGTCTTAGGGTCGGGATAGCAAGTTTCTCAAGCCTTAACCCCATCCAAAATGCATCAAGCTTCTGGGTTATGGAGTTCGCAGCACGGATAGCAGCCGTTTCAGAGCTAGTACGGAGACTAAAATAAAACCGATAGGCTTGATGCTTATTCCTTAAATCAGGCGGAATTCTTCGCACATAATAATAAATACCATCACGTTTAGTGAGGTGTTGGGGGCCTAAAGTGTTGCGCACTTTGTTCTACACCTTTCATCAAGCCGACGAAAAATGCCTTCTAAAACAAATGCTTACCCCTAAATGAGCCCCTCTTATGGCGGAGGAGAGTGGGAGTCGAACCCGCCAGGAAACGCCTAACGCCCCCTCACCGGTTTTGAAGACCGGGGCCGCCACCGGACGACATTCCCCTCCATTTATCAAGATGGCGCAATGTACCGGCCGTATCAAGTTATCATTAACAGCACGTATAATCGTTTTTTCATGGTTTAGTTCTACTACATTCAGTGAACTTTGCTGATGTAGCCACTTTTCCAGGGCAGAAATATTTTAAAAAATATTTCTGCGTTTTATTGTGGCCTGCGATACTAAAAGTTTATGTTGTAGCCTCAGAAAAGGCCCAAGGAAAATTCCATAAATGTCAAATACGCTGCACAGCCCAACCGGGCTGGAAGCCCAATCAGGTGGCGCCTTGCAAGGAATTAAGGTTGTTGACCTTACTCGCGTTCTAGGCGGCCCCTACTGTACTATGATTTTAGCAGACCACGGAGCCACGGTCATTAAGGTAGAACCTCCCCGGGGCGATGAAACCCGCGACTGGGGGCCTCCATTTAGAGAAGATGGCGAAAGCGCTTATTTCCAAGGTGTAAACCGCAACAAACGCTCTATTGGCCTGGATTTAGCAACAGAGGAAGGTAAATCTGTGCTTTCGCGGCTTTTAGAAAGCGCTGATGTACTCATAGAGAATTTCAAACCGGGTACTCTAGAAAAATGGGGGCTAGGTTACGATGACGTGCTCTCCAAGACATACCCCAGGCTAATTCATTGCAGAGTAACTGGATTTGGATCAACGGGGCCCTTGGGCGGCTTTCCTGGTTACGATGCAGTAATTCAGGCGATGAGTGGTATGTTAAGCGTAAACGGCTCTCCTGACTCAGGACCGGTTCGGGTTGGAACCCCAATGGTAGACATGGGCACGGGTCTTAATGCCGCGATTGCAATCTTGATGGCGATCGTTGAACGGTCACGCTCCAACCGAGGTCAGTTCCTCGATATCACACTTTACGATAGCGCAGTGGCATTGCTTCATCCCCAAGGCAACAATTACCTGATGAGCGGAAAGGCCCCCACCATCACTGGTAATGCCCATCCAAACATATACCCCTACGATACCTTTAAGTGCATGGATAAAGAAATCTTTCTCGCAGTAGGCAACAATGGCCAATGGGCAAAACTTGCAGAGGCTCTTGGAGCTTCAGAACTAGCCAACGATCCTCGCTTTAAAGACAATCGAAATCGGTCAGAAAATAGAGTAGCCGTCAAGCAGGAGTTAGAAACTAGGCTGAAGCTCTTCAAATGCGATGATCTTGCTACCAATTTACTGGAAAAGGGAGTGCCCGCAGGTCCAGTTAACTCAATACCTGAAGTCATGGAGCATCCTCATACACTGCACAGGCAAATGAAAGTTAGTGATGGCAACGGTTACAATGCACTTGGCGTTCAAGCAAAACTTTCAAGAACGCCAGGCAGTGCCCGAAGACCACCGCCTTTCTATGGTGAAGACACAAGAGCAATCCTCTCAGAAGCGGGATACGGTGATGAAGAAATCAACCATCTCATTGATAATGGAACCGCTCTTATTCACCGTAAAAGCTAGCGAAGATTTTTAGTGGCCGAAGGCCACATAATGGATTGTTGCTAGCTAACAGATCGCTCAGCACCTCACGCAGTGGTAAACGCACCGCTTTTTTCTTCGCTTAATAAAGACGGCAGTTTATCGCAGCTTATGTGATATCTAGCGATCTTCTCACATACACCCGTAAGGTGTAGAAGAGAACAACGGTCGACCTTAAGGTCACACAAATTTTAAAACAGCACACGGAAAATTTATGTCAAAAGAAGATCTAATCGAGTTCGACGGGGAGGTAGTAGAGAAGCTGCCGAATGCAATGTTTCGAGTAAAACTAGAGAATGAGCATGAAGTGATTGCTCGTCTAGCAGGCAAGATGCGCAAGTTTCGTATCCGCGTGATGCCAGGAGACAAAGTTTCAGTCGAAATGACCCCTTACGATCTTACAAAAGGTCGGATTACATTCCGCCATAAGTAACTGCCAAAGATCCAATCAGCATCAAGTGCAGAGCGCAATTCCAATTAGAATGAATTCAAATAAGCAATCACGGCCTTTGAAAGGACTGCAATACTAGTCACGCAAATCATCCCAAAGGGCTTTAGCCTTGGCAAAAAAGCCCTCCGTCTCTGGATGATTTCCATCGCTTTCGCCTGCAAACTCTTTGAGAAGCTCCTCCTGACGCTTAGTTAGGTTTACTGGAGTTTCAACAAATGCCTCAACAATCATGTCTCCGCGGCGATTGCGTTGATTCAATATGTTCATACCTTTGCTGCGCAGACGGAACCTTTTACCAGTCTGCGTACCAACCGGGATGGTAATACGGGCACGACTTCCATCGATAGTTGGGCACTCAATCTGTCCACCTATAGCAGCGGTCGCCATTGGTATTGGAGCACGGCAGTATATGTCTGCTCCCTCACGCTCGAAAAGCTTATGAGGCCTTACGCCAATGAAAATATACAAATCACCGGCTGGCGCGCCTCTTAAACCAGCTTCCCCTTCGCCAGAAAGTCGAATTCGAGTGCCATCATCGACACCAGCTGGTATATTCACATTCAAAGTTCGTTCACGACGTACCCTGCCCTGGCCACCACATGACCTACAAGGGTCTGAAATGATTTGTCCTTGGCCACTGCAACTATGACAAGTCCGCTCAACAGTGAAAAAACCCTGACTCGCTCTAACACGCCCTGTACCCTGGCAAGTAGGACAACCTATTGGTTTTGAGCCGTCTTCTGCACCCGAACCATGACAACTCTCACACTCGGCAAGAGTGGGCACTCGGACATCTACTTTGGAACCCTCGAAAGCATCCTCTAAAGATATCTCTAAATTATATCTGAGATCCGCCCCTCTTTGACCCTGTCGACCTGCACCACCGCGCCGGCCCATATCACCAAATACTTCATCAAATATATTTGAGAATGATGATGTAAAATTGAAGTCAAAGCCACCAGCCCCGGCGCCTCCACCTCCGGCTTGGCGCTGAGTAAAGGCTTCATGCCCCAGACGATCATATGCCGAGCGGCTATCGGCATCCTTCAAAACTTCATAAGCCGCGTTTAATTCTTTAAACTTTTGCTCTGCCTCTTTATCACCCGGATTCCTATCGGGGTGATATTTCATAGCAAGCTTCCGGTATGCAGACTTCATGTCTGCATCACTGGCACCCCGAGCTACTCCAAGGGTTTCATAAAAATCTTGAGCCATAGCTATAACGCCCGAATGCAACGTTAGCAGGCGAAGGCATCGCCCTCGCCCGCTTTACGAATGCATAAATTAGGCCGACTTCTTTTGGTCGTCGTCCTTTACTTCTTCAAAGTCAGCATCCACTACACCATCATCACTGTCGGTCGCGGTGGTACCATCCTGTCCCATATCAGGATCCATACCTTCGGCCTGGCTGGCCTTATACATTGCTTCCCCAAGCTTCATTGATGACTGAGTGAGGGCTTCAACCTTTGATTTAACATCTTCTGGATCACCCGCCTCTTTTGCATCCTTAAGCGCTTGAAGGTCAGCTTCAATTGCTGATTTATCCTCAGCCTCAAGTGCATCCCCGTGCTCAGCAAGATTCTTCTCAACAGTTTGGATAAGGCTATCAGCCTGATTGGCCGCTTCAGCTTGCTCACGACGCACTTTATCTTCAGCGGCGTTTGCCTCAGCCTCCTTCACCATGCGATCAATCTCATCGTCCGATAGACCACCTGAAGCTTGGATCCGGATTGTCTGTTCCTTATTGGTTGCTTTGTCCTTGGCCCCTACCTGGACAATTCCATTAGCATCAATGTCGAAGGTGACCTCAATTTGAGGAATACCCCTTGGAGCAGGAGGAATGCCTACCAAATCAAACTGACCTAGCATCTTATTATCCTGGGCCATTTCTCTTTCACCCTGGAACACCCGGATAGTGACCGCGTCCTGATTATCTTGGGCTGTCGAAAATACATTACTTTTTTTGGTTGGGATTGTTGTGTTGCGGTCGATCAACCGAGTAAACACACCGCCCAAGGTCTCGATACCTAATGACAACGGCGTTACGTCTAAGAGTAAAACGTCTTTTACATCACCCTTAAGAACACCCGCCTGTATGGCAGCACCGACGGCTACAACCTCATCGGGGTTAACGCCTCTGTGTGGTTCTCGACCAAAGAAACCCTTAACGGTTTCGATAACCTTAGGCATACGGGTCATACCGCCAACGAGAACGACCTCATCGATTTCATTTGCCCGTAAACCCGCGTCTTTAAGCGCTTTTTTGCAAGGCTCTAGTGTACGTTCAACTAAAGCACCAACCAAAGCCTCGAGCTTGGCTCGCGTAAGATGAATGTTAAGATGTTTTGGACCGGATTGATCTGCCGTAATGAATGGGAGATTTACGTCGGTCTGTGTAGAGGACGATAATTCTATCTTGGCCTTTTCTGCTGCTTCCTTCAAACGCTGCAGGGCCATACGGTCCTGTTTCAGATCGATGCCTTGCTCTTTCTTAAATTCTGCAGCGAGATACTCAATGATTGCGCCATCAAAGTCTTCGCCACCTAAGTGTGTGTCACCATTCGTGGACTTAACTTCAAAGACACCATCACCAATCTCAAGGATCGACACATCAAAGGTGCCACCACCAAGGTCGTATACAACGATCATCCCGGTGTTTTTCTTATCAAGCCCGTAGGCGAGAGCAGCTGCCGTGGGCTCATTCACGATGCGCAAAACGTCCAACCCGGCTATCTTTCCCGCATCCTTAGTGGCTTGCCGCTGAGCATCATTGAAGTATGCAGGGACTGTAATCACCGCTTCTGAAATTGTATCTCCTGTAAAAGCTTCTGCAGTTTCTTTCATTTTTTGCAGAATAAAAGCTGAAATCTGACTGGGCGCATACTTCTCACCCGCAGCTTCAACCCAGGCATCTCCATTGTCACCCTTAACGATTTTGAACGGTGATACTCCAATCTCTTTCTGCACGATTGGATCATCAAAACGACGTCCGATCAGTCTTTTAATTGCGTAGAGAGTATTGTCTGGATTTGTAACAGCCTGGCGCTTTGCAGCTTGACCAACAAGCCGCTCACTATCCTTCATAAATGCTACCATGGAGGGGGTAGTCCGCGCGCCCTCAGCGTTTTCAATGACGCGGGCGTCTGCACCTTCCATTACAGCAACGCAAGAATTTGTAGTGCCTAAATCGATACCAATAACTTTGGCCATGAGTTCCCCCTTTAAGGCAGGTTTCCATGAGACCGCCCGCACCGGCACGGTCATTTGGAGCCCCCGTTTGCTTTACCCAGAGATTAACAATTAATTGCTCAACTCAAAGAGCCAAGCCTTGCAGAAGTTATATAGGAAGGGGCTGATCGACCCGCAAGCTGACTCTTGAATATTAAAAGGCGACGGGCCGCCGCACCAAAGTGATCTTCGCTTTAGATTTATTTGTCCTTATCTGAATGCTTGCGCGCTGTCTTATCGTAGCTATCTAAATCTTGGTCCGGACGGTCTATGGCGAAAACATTATCAACTACGGAGTAGTCCATATATCCAAGGCGAGAAAGTGGGCGGTAAAGCTCCATTTTCACTCGGCCGTCAACAATGATGGAGTCATCAATATGGATACCCACTACTTTTCCAAAAACAGCATTATTCTCAGCTTTTGGATTAGTTGAGGGTAGGCGCACGCGGAACATGAATTCGCACTCAAGCGCGGCCAGAGCTTCCTTGACGCGAGGTGGCTTTACATTGACCGACGGGGCAGGTGTTAAACCTGACAACGCAAACTCATCAACCTCAGGATCAACATGAGCAGAGGAAGTATTCATCTGATCCCTCAGGTCATAATGGCATAAATTCACAACGAACTGATTGGTAGCCTCGATATTGGCGAGGGTGTCCTTGCGTCCTCCACCGGGCCTTGGATTATTAGGTGCGAAAACAATCGTAGGAGGAAACTCTGCCATAGCATTGAAAAAACTATACGGAGCGAGGTTGAGCACTCCTTCCGTATCTTGACTGGAAACCCAGGCAATCGGCCGGGGGGCAATTATGGCTTTGAATGGGTTATACGCAAGGCCGTGATTGCGTGGATCTTCGTAAAACATGAAAGGCTCCTCTGGCGCGGAAGGTTTGACTCCTCCAAGGTAAGCTTTCTTTATAACTTGTAAAAGCAGGGAAAAAGAAGCAGGTGCCCAAAGTAGAAGACCGATTTATCCTGCAGGATGCCGTAACTTCCGCAGCAGAGGCAGAAATTAAGAATGCTTTAACAAAAGCGTTAAAGTTCACTACGCCACTACCGACCGGTGAGATGGTCTGGCATGCGTGGGGAAAAGGTTCAGGCAAACCCTGTTTGTACTTGCTTCATGGAGGGTATGGCTCTTGGATCCACTGGATAAGAAATGTAGATGCTCTTGCATCCCATTTTACAGTCTATGCTGGAGACATTCCTGGCCTGGGAGATAGTGATGCCCCTCCAGACCGCCGCAATCCTGATGAAATTGGGCGGCTCATCGCCAATGGCATTGAACTACTTACACCCACAAGCGAACAAGCACGTCTTATGGGCTTCTCATTCGGAGGAGTAATTAGTGGATATGTAGCCCCATACTTAGGCCCACGGCTAAAGAGCCTGACACTAGTTGGCGCCAGCGGCATGGGACTTCGCCGGGTAGAGTTTTTGCCGCTTGCACGGTTTGAAAGAGATATGGACCCAAGAGCTATCCGTTGTCTTGCCCGCCGCAATCTAGAACTACTGATGGTTCGTGACCCAAAGACAGTGGATTCGCTAGCTCTACACATGCAGGTGATGAATACTACGCGAGCGGTAACGAAAAGTCGTTGGATTAGTCGACTGCCGTCACTGGTCGATAAATTGCCTAAATTAACATGCTCAATATCTGGAATATGGGGTGAATTTGATTCAACTAGCTTTCCGTACCTTGCTGAAAGACGAAATTTTATGGCTAAGTTGCCAACCTTCTCTGGATTTGAAGTCATTCCGGATGCAGGACATTGGGCAATGTATGAAAATGCCAAAGATTTTAATAATGCGGCTATCAAGCTAATCACTTAAGCGGATTTAAGCGCAATGAATATCACTCGCGAACTACAAGTACTCGCAAATTGGACCACTAAAGACCTACATGCGGATAAAGGCTGGGTATTCCCTCTTACGGAAAAAGAAAGCCGGCACCTGCGTGATATTACTCTCGCAGCATTCGATCCAAATCGTGATCTATTCGAATATAGCCTCTCAGAATTTGAACTTGGACCAGCTGAAGCAACCTTAAAAAAAGCGATAAAGCAGGCGCATCATGGGCGGGGCGTAGCTCTCGTCAAAAATTTACCTCGACAAGATATGAATGAGGATCAATTTAAACTTTTGAATTGGGCAATTGGCCTGCATATTGGCGTTGCTCGCCCTCAAGGCAAAGCATCCCAGTATATCTCACCTGTTAGAGATGCTGGCGTAGACTACAGGGCAGCGTCCGGCCGAGGCTACTCGTCGAATGCAAAGCTTGATTTTCATGTTGATGGCGCGGATATGGCCACTCTGGGGTGCTACAATGCGGCAAAGCTAGGGGGCTCAACAATGTTTACTAGTGGGGTATCTGCATTCGCCGCATTGGAGGCAGAGCGACCAGACCTAGCAGAACTTGCAAAAACTGACTTTTATTTCAGCCGCCAAAATGAGGAAGCAGAAGACGAGGGCCCATATTACGGACAGCCACTGATCGACTTTTGTGACGGGCGCCTTTTTGCAAAGTGGAACCGAAACCGAGTCCAAAGCGCCCAAAGATTTGATTCTGTCCCAAGGCTTTCTGCCTTACAGCACGAAACAATGGATGTGATGGATAATATACTCCGCCGTCCCGAGTACATGCTTACCCTCAACCTCCAGCCTGGAGACTTACAGATCTTTAATAACCACTGCATGTTGCACAGTCGCACCGACTATGAGGATTTTGCCGAGCCTGAAAAAAAGCGACTTTTGTGGCGTTTATGGATCGCCCCACCCGACAGCCCTGAACTTCCAGAAAGTTGGGGGGATTTTTATAGGTCCACAGTTCCCGGAACCGTGCGGGGAGGCATACGCGGCCATAACCACGGCATAAAAGAACAGGATTTTGACGCAAGGCACGCGGCAGCTTTGGGTATGCCGACGCCCAAAGGCGTGTAAATTTGGTGGGCCCGGCAGGATTCGAACCTGCGACAACGCCGTTATGAGCGGCGCGTTCTGACCACTGAACTACAGGCCCCAGAATCGTTTTATAGCCTGAATTGTAGGCGTCGCACCATCCTGAACAAATAATTCCTCAAAATTAATAAAATTTTTAAATATATTCATATACTTAATAGAAAACACGCTTGCTGTTGAGCTACTGAAATTTTACCGACACTCACATTTTAAGAAGCGGTAAAAAGATTCATTTTTCATAAATTAAACCCAGCTTTAAACTCACGCTGCGAGGGGCGCTGTAGCACCCTTGATTTGAGTGCGGTGCATAATTCTTCGAGCATCAGCATCAAAAGGGTCTCGTCGATGAAGGGTGGCACGATTATCCCACATCAAAAGATCACCCACACGCCAACTGTGAGAGAATACGTATTCTGGCTTCGTCGCATGAGCCCAAAGCTGATCTAATAAAGCTTCGGAAGCTGCAAGCTCCAACCCTTCAACATAAGCTAATCTTCGGCGGCCGAGATAAAGGGCTGGTTGGCCTGTTCTTGGATGCGCACAAACTATGGGGTGATACGCGCCAATGCTTTCACGTGGATCCTCTCTGACCTCTACGCCCGCGCGCTTGAACCCACCAGAGTTAAAGGTACCATCGTGTTTTATTCGTTTGCCGCGAATTTCAACTTTGAGTTGATCCGGAAGACCTTCGTAAGCAGCTGACATACCGGCAAGCCAAGTATCCCCTCCAGTTGGTGGAACTTCAAGAGCATAAAGCATGGATGCATCTGGAGGGTTTTCCAAATAAGACATGTCAGTATGCCAAACAGCCTCGCCCGCACCTAAACTTCCTATTGGCTTCCCATCTGTCCCAAGAACATTAGAGACAACGTATATTTCCGGGTACCCTGGCACTGGAGTGCGACCATTTTCCATCACGGGGGCAGCCTCTAGTTCACCAAAGCGAGCAGCAAAATCTACGAGAGCATCATTTGAAAGTCTTTGATCTCGGAATAAAAGGCCACCATGAGAGTCCCAAGCCTCAACAAGACAACCAAATTCGGCCTGAGTGATGTTGTTGATATCCAAATCGACAATTTCTGCGCCAACTGCAGGATTTAGCTTTCTGACTTCCATTTTTTTCTCCAGCAAATTTAAGGGGCAGGCGTAACAGTTGCGAGTGCACGACAGATGGCGCTCATTTTTGCAATTGGATGCTCAGTAAAGAGCATTACAGTCTCCCTGAGGTGATGCTCAATTGCAGGTTCAAGGCTTTTATCGCTAACGGACATAGCTGAAACAATTTGATTAGCATGAGCACGACCGGCTGCTCTAGCACCACTAATTGCCGCCCCAAGCCGACCATCTTCTGCTAACGACGAAAGCTGTGCCCATATAATGGCAAGATAACCTGGCCAATAAGCAAGATGACGGTACATACTGGCAATGACACGACCGTCAGTTTCACCAAGGTCATTTAATATTTCGATGAGACTGCGTAGTTGAGGATCCAGCACATCCAAAGATGGCAATGGTGGTAAAGACGGCAGGGCCGGCTCTTTTATCGACTGGGATAACACAGGTTTTACTCCACTAGCGCCATCCAAACATGCAAGTAGCGCGCTCAATCCGACTAAATTCATTGCATTAGTCCGATCATAAGAATCTAAAATCGCCCTTATGTTATAAAGCCCAAGGCTATCGACCCCTGCAGCGGCAAGTGCTGCTTTGGGAATTAGAGCCATATCTAGTGGTCGAAGCCCACGTCGAAAGGCACGAGCCTCAGCGGCAATAATACCTGACGCATAGGCAGGCCGAACGATATTCCAGGCATAGGGCAATGCGCCTGGGACAGTTGCCAAGCAACGCCACACAAGATTGACTACGCCAACTCCTGTAACCTCCCTTATATCCTGATATAAGGTCTTAATCTCTCCTGTTGCTTCAGCTTCTGCAATTGCAGGGATAGGATCAGCTTTTGACATATTCAAAGTTTTCTCCAGCGTTATAAAAGTAGGATAAACGTTCTGCTGCGGGACGTCCCGGTGGAAGAGCAAGGAAGAATTAATTAAATGGCTGAAAAAACACTGAGTGTAAGAGATCTTATGGGATATGCCCTGAGTAATCTATTCACGCGCTTTGGAACACTTCTAACCCTTTGTACTCCCTCACTACTGGTCCTTGTACTCTTTGCCGTGATGGCTCGATTGGCAGTGCCCCCCGCAGAGAGCACCAAAGGTTTAGAATCAGAATTGCTGACAATTATTGGTCACATGAGCTTCGGTTCACTCTTCGCCACGTTAGCACTGGTGCCTGCATTTACTGGTTGGCATCGACTTCTAGTAACTGGTGAAGTGCGACGCGAAAATGGGCGCCTTTTTGGATGGGATATTCGTGAATGGCGCTACCTTGGGAGGCTTATAACAATTTGGCTTTGCATGATGGCCATTAACATCGTAACCCAGATTTTTGCTCCTGTGCTTATGGCCAGTTCTGTATTTGGAATGATTATAACCGCTGTTTTTGTGATCAGTGGATATGCCTTCATTTGGGCTAAACTTGGCTTAGCAATGCCAGCTGCTGCATTAGGGAACCAAACAGGTTTTGTAGATGCAATGGCTTTGGCAAAGGGTAATACCGCGCAAATTGCACAGGCATTAATTGTAACTTGGTTAACTCTAGGATTCCTTGGAGCCATACTTGTTATGGCTTTGACAGCCTTAGGAACTGCGGTAGGTAGCCAATACCTCGTATTTGTAGGTGTATTGCTTTTTTATTATCTCTCATTAGTTGCTTCGGTTGGCGTCCTAAGCCGCGCCTACTCTGCGTTAAGAACATAAAAATTAAGAAAAGAAAAACGGCAGCGTCATAACAATGACGCTGCCGCTGCATAATTTAGTATCTCTTTAAGTTTTAATCTTCTGAAGCACTTATGGCCGCCAGAACTTTAGGTGGTGCCATTGGAAGCTCCGTCATCCGACGACCGATCGCATGCGAAACCGCATTCGCGATAGCGGCCAGAGGAGGTACGATAGTGGTTTCACCAACACCCTTAACACCGTATGGGTGCTTATCGTTTGGCACCTCGACCATTATTGGGGTGATGTTAGGAAGATCACTGGCAACCGGAATTCGGTAATCAAGGAACCCAGCATTATCTACATCACCGTTCTTTGCATAGATGTACTCTTCGTTAAGAGCCCAACCAATACCTTGAACAACTCCGCCCTGGATCTGACCTGCACAATAGTCCGGATGGATCGCACGTCCCACATCCTGTGAGGCTGTGAAACGAAGAACCTTCACATGCCCAGTTTCTGGATCAACTTCCACATCCACCATTTGGGCTGCAAATGAACCCTGATGACCTGTTGCATTGATCGATACTGACGCTGCAATAGGCTCTCCACCAGCACCGGCAATATCTTCAAGTGTCAGAGGGTCAAACTCGCCCGCATTTTGGCCAGCTGGGCGAGCTTCGCCATCTGCCCACTCCACGGCCTCAACATCAATGCCCCACTTTGCGGCAGCTCTAGAACGCAACACGTCGATGACTTTACGTGTGGCCTGGTTGACAGCCATACCCGACGCAAAAGTTACGCGACTTCCGCCGGTGACAGCACTTATGCCAACCGCATTGGTATCTCCGATCTGAGCTCGAACTTTGCGGTAGTCTATACCCAAAAGCTCTGCAGCAATATTGACCATGGATGCCCGGCTACCACCTACATCTGGGTGACCAGTGATAACGAGGGCTGTCCCGTCTTCATTAATATGAAGCTGGGCACTGGATTCGCCACCCGCGTTACCCCAGTAGCCAACAGCAACCCCACGACCTTGATTCGGACCGAGAGGGATCTTGGCATTAGGATGTTGCTCAATCGCCTCAATACATTCCAACATGCCGTGAGTGCCAATCTTTGCACCAAAGAAAGTTGGTTCATCTGCCCCGATCATGTTCTTTTTACGCAATTCGAGAGGATCCATGCCAAGCTTATCAGCTGCCTCATCAAGCGCGCATTCAAGAGGATAATTGCCACCAGGCGCTCCAGGAGCACGGTAAGCATTAACCTTTTGGCGGTTCGAGACGACGTCAAAACCGCGAACTACTGCATTATCAATCTTATAACTGGAATATGGGAAATACACTGCCCTGGCTACTGGAGACCCAGGCCAAGCTCCTGCTTGATAATAGTAGTCGGTCTCGACAGCCGTTATCTTTCCCTCTTTAGAAACGCCCAACTTTATATGGCTTACGGAGCCAGAAGTTGGACCAGTCGCACGGAATACTTCCTCGCGAGACATCTGCATCTTCACAGGGCGCCCACACTTCTTTGAGAGCACCATTGCCAAAGGCTCGAGATAAACAATGGTCTTACCGCCGAAACCACCACCAATCTCTGCTGGAATTGCCTTAATGTCGCCAACTGCCATGCCAGTAAGCACAGAAGTTACGTAACGGACCATGAATTGTCCCTGGCTACTCGACCAAATTGTCGATTGTCCATCCTTGCCGTAATGGACCGTGCATGCATGCGGCTCAATGTAAGCTTGGTGAACAGCGGCTGTTTTAAAAGTCCGCTCAATGATAACTTCAGCAGCGGCAAAGCCTGCCTCAACATCGCCTGCCTTTTCTGTAAGAACCGAAGCTATATTTGACGGTTTTTGAGGTGCTGGCTCCACGCCAGAAGTGCGGATCCAATCGTGTACAATAGGCGCGTCTTCTTTAATGGCGTCTTCAATTTCAACCACATGAGGTAGAACTTCATAATCTACCTTTATTGCAGCAAGAGCTGCTTCTGCAATCGGCTGCGAAGTAGCTGCAACTGCTGCCACGGCATGGCCCACATACATGGTTTTGTCATGAGCAATAGTATTGCGACAAACCCAACGCAGATCCTGTGGACCCATCGGGCGCGGGATATCAAGCGGGAGAACTGGGAGGTCATCACCAGTCATAACAGCCAACACACCCTTCATCGCTTCCGCGGCAGATGTGTCGATTGACTTAATTTTTGCGTGAGCATGGGGACTGCGCAGAACCTTTCCCCAAACCATACCGGGCATATCTCCGTCTGCACCGTAACGGGCCATGCCCGTAACTTTATCGACGCCGTCGGGACGGATCGTGCTTTTACCAATCCATTTATTATCTTGCGTTACCGCGTCCATGCCGTTGCTTCCTAACTAGTTAGCAGTTGATCAATTGTCGCTCCCAAACCCACGCCTCCATTATCCCGGATGTGTGGACGGTATGCGGACTCCTAAATCCTTAACTTCTTATGTTAGGTGTTATACTAGGCCAAATTCAAGCTGGCACCCCTAAAAAGAGAGAATAAAATGAAAATAGGCCACGGAATCCTAGAAAAAATTTCCGTCATAGACATGACAGAGGGTGTTGCAGGCCCCTATGCCGCCATGGCTCTTGCTGATATGGGAGCCGATGTAATTAAGGTTGAAAGGCCTGCTGGTGATTGGTCCCGCCCTGCAGACCACAACGAAGTGGATGGGCAAGAGAACGGGCAGTTTATTTCTCTGAACCGAAACAAACGAAATATTGGCCTAAATGCAGGAACAGTGGAGGGAGCCAAAATTCTCTCTCGCATGATCCGCCAAGCAGATATTTTGATCTCTAATTATCGTCCCGGTGTGATGGCAAAATTAGGTTTTGATTACTCCAACTGCCAATCCATAAATCCTAATTTGATTTATTGCATTATCTCAGGCTTTGGATTGGAAGGTCCTTACGCGCAGCAGCCTGCGAGCGATACCATTATTCAGGCTATGAGTGGGCTGATGAGCCTGGTTGGGGAACCAGATGGCCCCCCAACAAGAGTAGGTTTTCCGCTAATAGATATGGCCGCCGGAAATGCCGCCGTGCAGGGAATTCTTCTTGCACTTTATAATCGCTTATCAGGTAACGGCGGTGCAAATATTGAGATAAGCCTTATGGCTGCAGCGCTGGGAATGATGACCGCAGGCTACACGCGTTTCCTTGCTTCTGGCGTTCCTCCTAAAAGGCAAGGAAATTCTAATATGAACCTCGCACCAGCTGGTGCTTACAGAGCGGGCGATGGTCGATATATCTCTATAGCTATTCTGAGAGACTCCCACTGGGCTAAATTTTGCGGCGTGATGGGACTGGAACACTTAATTGATGATCCAAGCTATCGAACTAATGCTAATCGGGTAGCAAACCGAAACAAAATTGATGAAATAATTGAGCCAATGCTAGCTTCAGCATCAGCAAAAGAATGGATAGAGAGGCTCCAAGCTGCTGACATTCTTGCCGGACCAATTAATGACTTTGGTGACGTTGCATCTGACACTGCAATTACAAATTGGCTGCCTATAGTAAAGACAATGGCGCCTAACGCACCGCTTGCTATGGGAACGCCCATAAAACTGAATGGAGCTTATGCTGAAACACGATACCCAGCCCCTGCTAAGGGGGCAAATACAGAAGAAATCTTGGCTAAGTTTGGGTTTTCAGATGAAGAAATTCGTAACAGCCTAGATTCAGGCGCCGTATTTAGCCTCTAGGTTCTTTTTCAGTACCATCTTAGTCAGCTCACATAGCATTAACTATGAATCGTAATAATGGATTTCAAGAAGCATGCAGCCGCCCTCGGACTTAAAGGGACCGTGATAAGCTCCTGGCGGTCGGCAAGCGTATGTATTCGGATCACACTTTCTACCGCCATTGCCTTGCTGATCATTGCCAACCCAAAGATCTCCCGAGAGGACATATACCTCTTCCCAGTGTTCATGCACGAATGGCTCTGTTGTGAAAACACCGGGATCAAAACGCAGAAGCCGGGTACGGCTACCTGATCTCTTTGTATCATCGAGAGATCCAGCAAGAATTTTCTGTTTGATACCCGCGGGATATCCTGCAGGGGTCTCCCAACCTTCACTCATATCAGGAACAACAAACTCAAGATGTTCTTTAGAAATAGGCATTAATTTATCCCCTAAAATTTTTTTAACCTAAATTCATATTTTAAGGCTATTGCTGCAGGAAACTCGAAGCTTGTCCCCTCAGATGAACTTAGCTGACAAAAGCCAACTTTTTTCTTGGTTGAAAACACCAAACAATTTCAGCTGAAGATAGCTTTTGTTACTTTTGCCGTGGCAGAGCCTTTTCTACAAGCTGCGCCCAATAGCTAGCCCCCCACGGCAACGCTTCGTCATTAAAATCATATCGGGGATTATGAACAACAACAGATCCAAATTCACCTGGTCCTCCATTGCCCATCCGTATGTAACAACCGGGCTTTTCTTGTAACATAAATGAAAAATCCTCTGACCCCATCACTGGCCGGGCATTAGCGTTCACGTTATCTGGGCCTGCAAGATCACAAGCCACCTCAGCACAAAATTTTGTTTGTTCCGGATCATTGACTGTTGGTGGGTAGCGACGCTCATAATTAACGGTAACATTTGCATCAAAGGCCTGGGCAATTGCCGCACATTGCTTTCGCATTTTGTCTTCAACTAGATCTTGGACCTGGGGGGAAAAACACCTAACCGTGCCTCTCAGGATCACCTGCTGCGGTATCACGTTCCAGGTGTCGCCTCCGTGCACCTGCGTAATAGAGAGGACCACGCTGTCCAATGCATCAGTTTGCCTTGATGCAATAGTTTGCAGTGCCATAACAATCTGCGCCTGAATAATCACAGGATCAACACCCTGATGCGGACGGGCCGCGTGGGTGCCATAACCATCAATTATTATTTCGAATATGTCGTACCCTGCCATCATTGGGCCGGATCCCATAGTGATATGGCCAATCGGCACACCCGGTGAATTGTGCATGCCATAAACAGCTGTCATCGGAAACCGATCAAAAAGACCGTCCTCAACCATCACTCGGCCGCCGCCCTCATTCTCCTCCGCAGGTTGGAAAATGAAATATACTGTTCCCCGAAAATTTCTCGTTTCAGCCATGTATTTGGCTGCCCCAAGGAGCATCGCAGTGTGACCATCATGACCACATGCATGCATCTTGCCTGGGATTTTTGATTTGTATGAAACGTCATTTAATTCAAGGATATCGAGCGCATCAAAGTCAGCGCGCAGACCTATTGCCGGCCCCTCTTCCTGGCCCCTCAAAACTGCGACAATGCCTGTTTTGGCGATGCCAGTATGAATTTCGTCCATGCCAAAGGTCTCTAGGCGTTTGAGTATAAACGCGCTCGTCCACTCCTCTTCAAAAGCTGTCTCGGGATGCATATGCATTTCTCGACGCCACTCGGTCATTTCCTCCTTCAGTTCGGCTATGCGATTTATAATAGGCAACTTTTAACCCTCCTATTCCAAACCTGCACGCTTCCGAGCAAGCGCTGCTCCTTCACACATTACCTTTAACTTCTGAAAAGCCTTAGCTGGTGACATTGGCGCAAGACCGCAATCAGGAGCCGCCTGGATCTGTTCTGGCGACAAGGCTTCTGCCGCTTTTAACAGTCTGTCTGCAACATGTTCAGCTGTCTCCATCACTCCATCAGAATTGAAAACACAGCCAAACAAAACGGTCTTTGTTGGGCATAATTTTAAAATTTCTGGATTGAGTGTTGAACCCTCAAACTCCAAGGCAAGCTGATCAATTTTAGAGTGTTCAAGCGCGGCAACAACTGTTGGATAGGCGTCCGGTATAGGCCGTTCCAAGCCAGGTTGGGGATATCCGTAACAAATATGCACTGCTGTTGTTACAGATAGGCCATCGACGCAACGATCAAGCGCTTCAATACCCCAATCTGCCGCTTCGTCTGGATAACGAGAAAAAACTGGCTCATCAAACTGGATAACATCGGCACCAGCCGCCTCTAAAAGCCTTGCCTCTTTATTAATTTCCTCTGCCCATGCAAAAGCAAAAGACTTAGGATCACCGTAGAAGTCGTCATTAATACTGTCCACAATTGTCATTGGTGCTGGCAAGGTTGCTTTGATTTTACGATTTGTGACGCTTTTAAGAAATTTCACATCGTCAACAACTAAAGGCCTGGTATGTTTTATCTCTCCGATGCAGCGACCAGCCAATACTTTGCGACGGCCTGCTCGCATGGTTTTTTCCTTTAATGATTCGAAGTCAAAACCATCTAAGCCTCTAACTACTGTCGTTACATAATTAGTCCGACGTTGCTCCCCATCGGATATAATATCGATCCCTGCTTGCTCTTGCTGAGAGACAACGACGCGTACAGCATCATCTTGTGCTTCAGAGAGTGCCGTGCCTTCCAAAACCCACTCGGGGCCCTTGCCAAAATGGTCCTTTTTACCATCCAAGGCTATTCTATCTCTCATCAGCCAGGGCCGCTTGGGCATTGATCCTATAACGGTTGTCAAGAAAGCTTTTGGCATCGGGATTTTGTCTCCATGGACTTGTGAGTCGTCGTGAGGATAATTTATTGCTTATGAATGGCCAAACTGTTCGGACGCAACTTTGATTGATTGCAAGTTCTGGTCGCGATATACCGCCTGTAAAGTTTATTCTCATACTTTAGGAAGCTAGCAGCCAATGACCTACGTCGTCACAGATAACTGCATTAAGTGCAAATACATGGATTGCGTGGAAGTATGTCCTGTAGACTGCTTCTACGTCGGCGCAAATATGCTTGTGATCCATCCCGACGAATGTATTGACTGTGGTGTGTGCGAGCCAGAATGTCCAATTGAAGCTATTAAGCCTGATACGGAAGTAGGGGCAGAGAAATGGGTAGAGTTTAACAGAGACTATTCAGAGTCTTGGCCTAACATTACCCGAAAAGGTGACAGTCCCACCGATGCGGATGATTGGGTGGACGTTAAAAACAAACTAGAAGAACATTTTGATCCAGCTCCAGGTGAGCCGTGATTTTGATATAGCCAGGGTTAAAGTTCAGCGGCTCTATACGCCGCGATAAACTAGTCTAAATTTCAGCCAATCTAAGGCCATAGATGCAAAACTATCCATTCACATCACTGACTGCATCATTGCCCTCAACCGTGCCGTTCGTTGGACCTGAAACTCAGGAGCGGCAAATAGGCAAACCGTTTCAAGCTCGTATAGGAGCTAATGAAAGCGTATTTGGCCCATCACCTAAAGCTTTAGAAGCCATGCGACTAGCTGCTTCTGAAGTGTGGCGTTATTGCGACCCGGAGAATTATGACCTGAAGCAAGAGTTGGCTAAGTTGCATGGAGTACGGCCCGATAACATCGTAGTTGGCGAGGGCATCGATGCTCTTTTGGGAAATCTAGTTAGGTTGATGGTCTCTGAGCAGACCCCAGTAGTAACCTCGCTGGGCGCATATCCAACCTTTAATTATCACGTAGCAGGCTTTGGGGGACGACTAGAATTAGTACCCTACAAAGACGACAAAGAAGATCTCGAAGCCTTACTTGCTGCATCTATGGCAAACTCTGCAGCACTAATTTACCTAGCTAATCCAGATAACCCAATGGGAAGTTGGCATAACGCAAATTCCGTTCAAACAATGATTAACGCTGTGCCAGAAGGCTCGATTCTTTGCCTTGATGAAGCCTACATTGAGTTTGCTCCAGAGTTAACGGCGCCTCCCATCGATGTAGACAACCCACGGGTTATTAGGTTCCGCACATTTTCTAAAGCCTTTGGTATGGCTGGTGCGAGAGTAGGCTATGGAATTGCCGAGGCAGGGCTGGCGTTAGCATTCAACAAAGTACGTAACCACTTTGGTGTGAACAGTATCGCCCAGGCTGGCGCTCTTGCCTCAGTACGGGATCAAAACTGGCTACTCAATGTAAGAAAACTAGTTGAAACATCCCGCTTTGAGATTGGGCGCATCGCCACTGCAAATAATCTTCAACCCCTGGACAGTGCAGCCAACTTTGTCGCCATAGACTGCGGTAGAGACAGCGCTTTTGCGCGCGCCATTTTGAATGAACTTGTAGCCAGAGGTATTTTTGTCCGGATGCCGTTTGCAGCGCCTCAAGATCGCTGTATTCGAGTCAGTGCAGGTCTCCCAGAAAACTTGGCCGCATTTGAGAAGGCTCTACCTGAAGCGATTGATGCTGCGAATTCTTCACTAATTCGTTAAACGAGTTGCAAGTACTGCACACCGAACTAAGCTCAACTCTTGCCTTATTTAACCATTCCTTAACTAGCAATACCCGTTTTTGATCTCTTTAAAAAACTGCCAACAACCGTGTTTCAACACTTCGACGCGG
>Ga0255776_10002346_pt1 | contig 21219 bp, 24 predicted proteins | sample 071ome_19_FD_179974 | JGI IMG/M metagenome (GOLD analysis project Ga0255776, IMG submission 179974) | Coastal salt marsh microbial communities from the Groves Creek Marsh, Skidaway Island, Georgia - 071413AT metaG (version 2) | ecosystem: Environmental > Aquatic > Marine > Intertidal zone >... | reverse complement strand
CCTAGGCATTCAACACGTATATGTGAGCTCTAGTGACAAGGAAAGAGATCTCCGAAATTTTTTGGAAACCACAGGCCTACGGCGAGAAGAAGTAGCATACATTGGCGACGACTTGCCAGATTTGACAGCTATTAAGATGTGTGGTTTCTCAGCTTGCCCCAGTGACGCATGCTCTGAGGTTCTAGACGCTGTTGATCAGGTGTCCAGCAAACCTGGAGGAAACGGAGTAGTTAGAGAAATTGCTGAATTGATCTTACGATCAACGGATAGATGGGCTTCGATAACGAGAAGGTTCGGGTCAGGATGAATGTATCAACCCTTCAAAAAGTAGCTTTGATTTTGGCACTATTTGCACTTGCAATCTTTTCTTGGTCCCAAATCTATTTCCGTGCTGAACACGCGCGCGGGCTCTCCCCTCAAACGAACCCAAAATTTTTTATTGAGAATGCACATGTTCGACGATTTAACTCTTCTGGTAGCCTCGAGTTTACCTTGAAAGCGGAGACAGTTTTTGGATCAGAGAACGGAACATCATTCAGGATGACGAGACCTCACGTTGTCCACAACACTGCAACACATGCCAGAGGAGTCACTTCAGCCGATATGGGAGAAATGCTCCAGCGGGACAAGTTGGACCTTCGTGGTAATGTGACATTATCGTTCACCCCTCCTGATAAGGGCCCTACGACCACCGCTACCACTACTTCTGCTCATATCAATTTAAAAACTGGACTCGTCACATCGGATCAACCAGCGAATTTCACAAGAGAAACTCTTACGGGAAGAGGCGTCGGATTCTCCTACGATAACGAAAAAGGGCGACTCATGATAAATTCAGATGTATCACTTACTTTAATCGCAAATTAATACCATGAACACCAAAGTCGTCTTTTCATCGATTTTATTTGTATTTACCGCAGGCTGCTTGACCTCGCTACTTGCAGAGAATGCTGACAGAGAACAACCCATTAACATAGAAGCAAATCGCGGAACAATGGACGACAAAACCAGCACTGCGAGATTCGAGGGTAACGTCGTGCTAACTCAAGGGACCCTCGTGATTCGCGCAGATGAGTTGACTGTTATCCAGGAAAACGATGAATTTAAAAAAGGAATAGCTATTGGAAAACTCGCGTACTTTAAACAAAAGCGCGAAGGATATGATGACTTTATTGAAGGGGAAGCAGAGCGGATTGAGTACAACGCGATAACCGATGAGTTGCGTATGTTTCGAAACGCGAGGCTCTGGAGAGACGAAGATGAGGTACACGGACCGTTTATTTCATACGATGCAAGCACGGAGCAGTTCATGGTCGATGGCTCAGGCTCATCAGAGGACTCTGGCCGCGTCAAAGCAATCATTAAGCCAAAAACAAAAGATCAATAGCTCGCGCCTGCAACTAGCAAACCAACGACTTGGGAGATTGGAAAAGTGCTAAAGGCGATCTCCCTTCGCAAAAAATATCGATCCAAAGTCGTTGTCGAGAACGTATCCTTAGAGGTAAAGAGAGGCGAAGTTGTCGGTTTGCTGGGTCCCAACGGGGCGGGAAAAACCACGACGTTCTACATGATCGTCGGAATTACGAGGTGCACGAGTGGGTCCTTATTGATGGACAACATGGACATCACCAGGCTTCCAATACACAAACGAGCCAGGTTAGGCATAAGTTATCTTCCGCAAGAAACCTCTATTTTCAGAAAGTTGAATGTAGAACAAAATATACTCGCTGTCCTTGAGCTGTGTGGGTCTCAAAATAAAAGAGAGCGGCTAGATGAGTTACTGGACGACTTGAATATTTCCCACCTTAGGAAAAGTAGGGCAATTGCTCTCTCAGGAGGAGAGAGGCGCCGCGTTGAAATAGCGCGCGCGCTCGCTAGTTCGCCAAGTTTTATTCTGCTCGATGAACCGTTCGCTGGCGTTGATCCCCTCGCAGTGATTGACGTAAAAAAAATCATCAAATTCCTGGCTACAAAAAAAATCGGCGTGGTGATCACCGACCATAACGTGAGAGAAACGCTGGATGTGTGTGACAAAGCTTACATCATTAATCAAGGGAACTTACTAGCTAGCGGAGACACTGACACCATCGTGAGAGATGAAACGGTTAGAAAGGTGTACCTCGGAGAACAATTCAAGCTTTGATAATTGGCGCGCATCGTCTTACAGCCAATATACGGATTTGATTCTACAATGAAACAAGTTTTACAAATCGGGCAAAAGCAAAGCTTAAATCTGACCCCAGAACTAAGGCAATCGCTTAAGTTTCTGGCGATGAACAATATAGAGCTTGCACAATCTTTAAAGAAGATATGTGAAGAAAATCCCTTTATCGAAGTCGATGTTGATCCACAAGAGTTACGAATCGAAGACCTCGCCTGGGAACAGACAGAGACAATTTGGGACACCGCTGATAACGGATATCTGCGGTCACGAGATCAGCTGACTTCTAAGGTGCCAGTTGATGCGCATGCTGGGCGAGAAAATTTCAGGGCTCTCACAGCTGGGAGTTTCCGGGCGGAACTAAAAGACCAATTAATCAGTAATAATATTCGCGCAACAGATAGACGTTTAGTGACATTCCTGATCGACTCTATTGATGAAAAAGGATTTTTGACCGATACATTTTCCGATCTTAGGCTCACTTTCCCCAAAAATTCTAATTGGTCTGAAAATGACTTTGAAAGATGTAAAAAATACCTGCAATCGCTAGAGCCTAACGGAGTAGGTTCTCGTGACCTTTCGGATTTTCTGACGTTTCAAATCCTACAGTCGAAGCATCCCACACATATCCAGGATATCGCCATTAGAATATCGTGTTGCCACTTAAAACAACTTAGCACTAAAAATCACCAAAAAATCGCGGTGTCGTTGGGGTGTAATGCTTCGGATATCGAAGAGGCTATTAAACTGATCACCACTCTAAAATCGCATCCAATAATGGATAAATCATCGAATCATCATTTGGAAATAATTCCAGATCTAATGCTAATCCGAGATAATGATAAGGTGGCAATCCATATAAACTCGGAATCGATACCCAACGTGTTACTGAGCACTGATTACGATACTTTAGCTTCACAAAACCGCGACGTCATCAATGAACAGGTCCGCAAATACTTATCGGATGCGAAGCAGATAACACGAAGCGTGGAGCAACGAAAACTCACCTTAATACGTGTAGCTGCGGTCATCTTTGATATACAGCAAAATTTTCTACAAGAAGGCAGTAAAGGACTACGGCCACTAACATTACAAGAAGTTGCAGACCGTCTGGACATACATGAATCAACCGTGTCGAGAGCAACGAATGGAAAATATATCGCAACACCAAGGGGAATCTATGAACTTAAATATTTCTTCTCTGCAAAATTAGGTGCAGACGAAAACGCATCTTCGAGGTACATTAAAGAGCTTATTGCAAAAATCATTAGGGATGAAAACGCTCATAAGCCGCTCAGCGATCAAAAAATCCAAATACTCCTGAAAGAAAAAGAGATCGAGGTTGCAAGAAGGACGATTGCAAAATATCGAGAACAACTTGGAATACTACCCTCCAGAATGAGACTGAAATTTTAAAATGAACGCTAAAATCGGAGTGCAAAAACTACTAGAAGAGGTAACAGTTCGACTCGATGTAGAAATATCTAGCAAGAAACGGTTATTTGAAGGTATTGGTTTGATTGTGGAAAAGTCGCAAGCAATTCCTCGGTCCGAAGTATTCGATGCGTTGTTTGCCAGAGAACGAATCGGATCAACTGGCATCGGGCACGGAGTCGCGATACCGCACGGGAAATTACCGAACTTAAAAAGATTTTGCGGCGTCTTCATGCGTCTCGCCAACCCGATTCAGTTTGAATCCAATGATAATCGACCCGTATCTCTAGTCTTCGCATTACTCACACCGAGAACAAAACACCAAACACAACATCTAGACTTGCTGTCGCATCTCGCCGAGGTATTCAATAGGGCCGAGAATCGCGAAGCTCTCGTTTCGTGCTCCGACGAAAATGTCGTTTTAAACATTCTGGGTAAATCCGATGTCATACATCACGGTCAATCAACTGTATTCTGAAAATCAAGAATCACTCAATCTATCGTGGGTTTTGCGTGGGGACGCCGACTCGAACAGTCTCAATACTGAAAATGTAAACCGTTCTTCACACGGTCTTATTGGACACTTAAACGTACTACACCCAAATTGGATTCAAATATTCAGTCGGACCGAAGCAGCACATTTTGCGACGATGAATAGTAGCGCGCAGACTGGGGAGCTACATAAACTCAAACGGGATAACACATCATGCTTGATTATTTCCGACGACGAGGTGTGTCCGAATTCGATTTTAAATTTTGCCCGTGCCGAAGGCATACCTGTGCTAGCAACCGCTCTACCTAGTTTACAAATTATTTGGGTCATCCGAACATACCTTGGAAGAGTGTTAGCAGAACACGTAACCCAGCATGGTGTTTTATTGGATGTACTTGGAGTAGGCACGATGATAACTGGAAAAAGTGGAGTTGGGAAAAGCGAACTGGCGCTCGAGCTTATATCTCGAGGTTCTGGGCTCGTAGCAGACGATGTTGTCGAACTCTTTCATATCGCACCAAAAACGCTTGAAGGCAGGAGCCCGGCGCTTTTAAAAGACTACTTGGAAGTGCGAGGCCTCGGAATGTTAAATATTCGAACTATATTTGGTGAAACTGCTGTCCGAAGGAGAAAAAATCTTAAACTCATAGTCGAATTGGTTAAGGTTACCTCCTCAAACCATTCGACCAGTGACCGCCTACCGCTAACAGCGTCAACTGAAACCATACTCGGCGTTGACGTCCGAAAAGTGCAACTTCCTGTCGCAGCTGGTCGTAATTTAGCAGTGTTAATAGAGGCTGCGGTGCGTAACTTCGTGCTTCAGTTGCGCGGAATCGACAGCACCGCTGAATTCATGGCTCGACAAAATTCAGCAATCGGTAACACTTAGATCGTTTCAAAATCACAGAGGCCAAAAAAGTGGAGATTACGGTAGTCACGGGGATGTCCGGATCAGGCAAAAGTGTGGCACTGAAAATCATCGAAGACCTCGGGTTTTATTGTATCGACAATCTCCCACTAACACTTTTGGAGCCCTGTATTGAGACTCTCGAGAACCGAGGTTACAGTCGTGTTGCAATCGGTGTGGATATCAGGAACGCCTCATCACTGACCCAGATAAAGGATCACCTTAACGAATTCGTCGTAAAGTATAAAGAGATCAAAATCATCTTCTTGGATGCGACAGATGAAGATCTTGTTCGCAGATTTTCTGAGACTAGAAGACCTCACCCACTTGCTGCACACTCAGGCACAGTGATAGATTGCATCCGCAAAGAGCGTGAACTCTTCGCAACTATCGGAGCAATCGCGACCCATATAGATACAAGCGGGCTGTCACCAACTCAACTCCGGTCTCACATCAAAGACACGATAAAAATCAGCAATCTCGATTTCACTCTGATTCTCCAGTCCTTCGGATTTAAAAATGGCGTACCCTTAGATGCGGATTTTATTTTTGATGCCCGCTGTCTTCCAAATCCCTATTACGAGGAAGACTTACGATCTTTCAATGGATTGTCTCCTGAGATCAAACAGTACTTCTCCGATTTCATCGCAGTTTACGAATTTATAAAGGATATCTCCGTCTTCACCGGAACCTGGTCCAGCAGATTCAAAGAAGATGGTCGAAAATTAGTCTCGATATGTATCGGATGCACCGGGGGGAAGCACAGATCCGTGTATGTGGTCGATCAACTTGGAAAGACCTTGCAAAGTGAATACGACATCGTAACGCGCCACAGAGACTTACATTAAAGTTTCATATTGATGATTTTTTCTACCAGCCTGGGAGTCCCTATTCTGCCCACATCCGCCATTTCAAACCATTGGTAGTTTGCGCTACGGCTGTTGAAATTTACTCGGTCGACGTCAATAACTCTCACAAACACTTCGTACTCAACGTGTGTCAACCTGTATTTAAATACCGAAGTATCGCCGAGGCGATGGATCATCAATCCCACGTCATTGGAAAAATTTTTGACGGTATTGTTTTCGATTGCATCTAAATGAATGAAATGCCACAGCCCAGGCCACACACCGCTATGAGGGGTTTTCTCAAAAAGCAAATGCTCCGAACATTTGAACACTGCCACGTATAACTCTTTTTTTACAGGCGGATTTCTTTTTTTGCTGACAGGCAGAATACGTTGCTCGCCGTGGTTGCCAGCATAACAACGTTTTATGAGCGGACAGATCTCACAACGAGGAACTTTGTGAACACAAATGGTCGCTCCGAGATCCATTAACCCCTGTGTATAGATGTCTGCATCTGATGCAGGTAAATTTTTCTCAGCAAGACTCCATAACCTGCGCAAACCCAAAGCTGTGTTGGCGACCTCTTTCACGCCAAAGACACGCGACAAAACTCGTTTGACGTTACCATCCAGAATGGGGTACGCGCGACCAAACGAAAGCGACAGGATCGCGCCTGCAGTCGATCTACCGATACCAGGGAGACTAATCAATTGGTCGAATTGGTCTGGCATCTTACCACCATGTTCTCTAGCCAACTGTACTGCAGTCTTTCGCAGATTTCGCGCCCGAGAGTAGTATCCTAGCCCACTCCATAAGGCCATGACATCTTCTTCGCTCGCGTTCGATAATGCCTCGATCGTGGGAAATCTTTCAATAAAACGCGTGAAATATTTCTTAACCGTTTCCACCTGTGTCTGCTGCAGCATAATCTCTGAAATCCATACCTTGTAAGGACTTTTGTCCACCTGCCAAGGTAAATCATGTCGCCCAAATTGCTGCTGCCAGCTAATCACTAATTCGGAAAAGTCGCGCAAAATAAAACCCAATCACTTCCATTTTCAACGATACACATCAGCAGCATCTAAAGTTAAGTGTCTGACGAAAGAAAACAAGCAAGTTAAAAACATCAAACCCTTTTTGTCGAAACTCACCGATATCAACCAATTAATAAACAAACTCAAAATGATAAAATTTCAAGATTAACACTCTAGGGCACAAAAGCCATGGTAGAAATTTGGGTCAACGGCGGTTCAGTGACATTAGAGGACAACACGAGCGTCGACTCACTGATCGACAGCCTAGGATTATCTGACAGGAAAATTGCGATAGAGATTAATCATCAAATTGTATCTCGTAGCCGTTATGATTCCATCACGTTAAAACATGAAGACAAAATTGAAATCGTTACCGCAGTAGGTGGTGGATAACATCGCAAGAATCGAGTTGGAGAGCACTTTTGAACTCAAAAAATTTCACGATCGGTACTAGATCTTTTACTAGTCGGCTAATAATCGGAACAGGAAAATATCAAAATTTCTCTGAAACACAATCTGCGATCAAAAATAGCGGAGCGGAGATTGTGACTGTTGCCATCAGGCGAACCAATCTGGGCCAAGAGTCATCAGAACCGAGCTTATTGGATTACATAGATAGAGGTAAGGTAACTCTGTTGCCTAACACGGCCGGGTGTTACTCGGCTGATGAGGCAGTGAGAACTCTTCAATTAGCTCGAGAATTATTAGACGGGCATGACCTCGTTAAGCTTGAAGTTCTGGGTGATCCAACTACACTCTTCCCCAATGTCACAGAAACACTCATCGCTGCCGAACGGCTGATCCAGGATGGATTTCAAGTCATGGTCTACACGTCCGATGACCCTGTCATCGCCAAACGGCTTGAGGAATTGGGGTGTGTCGCCATCATGCCTCTCGCTTCGTTAATCGGCTCAGGAATGGGAATCCTGAATCCGTGGAATCTGAAAATCATTATCGATAATTCTACGGTCCCAATCATTGTCGACGCAGGGGTGGGAACGGCATCCGATGCTACGATAGCCATGGAAATGGGTTGTGATGCAGTGCTTATGAATACGGCAATTGCAGCTGCAAAAGATCCCGTCGGCATGGCGGGAGCGATGCGCAAAGCAGTAGAGGCTGGTAGAGAGGCTTTCCTTGCGGGCAGAATGGCAAAAAATGCCTATCAGGCTTCTCCGAGCTCACCCAAGACTGGGTTGCTCACACCCAAGGGATAATTGCAACGGCGTGAGTCATGTACCAAAGAAAAATTCGTAGTTATATCTTACGTGCGGGACGCATGTCGAAGGGACAAAAGGAAGCAAGATTAAAATTAGCTCATAAGTACTTGATCGATTTCCGCGGAGACGAGCCCGTAAGTTTTGCCTCAATATTTGGGAATAAAAATCCCATAGTGCTAGAGATCGGTTTCGGCATGGGGGACACGACCTTTGAAATTGCGAAAAACAATACAGACACTAACTATATTGGAATTGAGGTACACCCTCCGGGAGTGGGGCGTCTGTTAAAACTTTGTGAGTCTGAGGCGTTAACGAATGTCCGCGTCATCGAGAGAGACGCAACAGAAGTAATACCTAAGATGTTTGATGATGGTTCTCTTGCTGGAATTCATATTTTCTTCCCAGACCCATGGCCTAAAAAAAGGCATCATAAGCGGCGACTGATTAATAAAGAATTCGTCGACCTGATTGCGACGACCTTGCAGGAAGAAGGCTACTTACATGTCGCCACGGATTGGGAAGACTACGCAAATGAAACCTTAAACATTCTCGATCAAAACCCTGTCCTACGGAACACGTCAGATGCCTTTACAGCACGGCCTGGCTACCGTCCTATGACGAAATTCGAGCGAAGAGGAATTAATCTGGGACATGAAGTGTTCGATATCGTATTCCGAAAAATATCGAGTGTTTAAGTCATAGGAATTGCTGCAAAACATCATTTAAGAAATTCATTCCCTCACGCGTGGTCCTTATCCGATTTTCTGACATGTCTAGTAAACCGACACTAACTAAGTGATCGATTTTAGAATTGACGGCCCCAATGGAAAGGCCTGTTCTTTCCTCGAATAAAGTGGTTGGCACGCCGTCAATCAAACGCAAGGCATTCATAAAAAACTCAAATGGAAGGCTCTCAACATCGACCCGATGTTGACTCTGGATACCCGAATGATTCATCACTTTGTCCATATAGTGTTTTGGCTGTTTGTACTTTGCAAATCTGATCACGCCTTCTGAATCGGAAATTTTAGAATGCGCACCCGCACCAACTCCAAGATAATCACCAAACTCCCAGTAGTTAAGATTATGTTTTGACTGTTTCGAGGGGGAACAGAACGCTGAAACCTCGTAGCCGAGATAACCATGTTTTTGCGCGAAGTCACCGATGTGTTCTTGCATCTCGAAAGCTAAATCATCGGACGGTAGTTGAGGCGGATGTTTCGCGAACCATGTGTTAGGCTCGACCGTGAGATGATAGATAGATAAATGATCCGGACGAATGGCCGCAACTGCGCGCAAATCATCACCCAACATTTCTAACGTCTGGCCTGGTAGAGCAAACATCAAATCAACGTTCATATTGGCAAACAAAGAGCGAGCTGTCTCCAAGCTTGAGTATGCCTGATCAGCACTATGTACTCTCCCTATCACGGCAAGAAGCCGGTCGTTGATTGTTTGGACGCCAATGGATATTCGGTTAATGCCGGCGTCAAAATAGCCCTCTAATTTCTCCTCATCTGACGTACCAGGATTCGCCTCGAGCGTGATTTCAGCAGAACCGTCAACATCGTAATTATTTCTAAGCTGAGTCAAAAATTTGGTGTAAAAATTTGATGACATCGTGGACGGTGTACCACCGCCAAAAAATACCGTCATTATTTTTCGATCGATCAAGTACTTTCTGTTCTCGCTCAAGTCACGCAATAGGACATCTAGATAATTTTCCTCCGGAATAGACTCTCGAATTTCGTGCGAATTAAAGTCACAGTACAAACACTTTTTCTCACACCAAGGGATATGAACGTAAAGCGAAATATGTTCTGGAATTTGCAAATGAAATAGCTCCCTTACAATCTCAACAATTAACCTTAGAGATTTTCACGAATCATTGCCATCATTTTCCTAAAGGCGTGCCCCCGGTGGCTAACGCTATTTTTTTGTTCTAAAGTCATTTCCGCACCAGTCAAATTCATCTGTGGATCTAAAAATATTGGGTCATAGCCGAAGCCACCGTCTCCCCGAGGCTCATGCAGCACTTGCCCATGCCACCGACCTTCGGAAATTAATGGAGAAGGATCTGTACTGTGGCGCATTAGAACAAGAGAACAGTGATAAAAAGCCGATCGGTTGGATATGGCAGCCATACTGCGCATGAGTAAATTCATATTTCCCTCATCAGTAGCCTGATCACCCGAATATCGAGCCGATTTAACCCCCGGTCGTCCATCAAGCTCTGGAACACAAATTCCAGAGTCCTCGGCAAGTGCCGGGAGCCCAGAAATCTTGGCAGCGTGTCTCGCTTTCTCTAATGAATTCTCCACAAAAGTGATATGTGGTTCGTCGCAGGGCAATATCCCCAACTCGCTCTGACTTATAAGCTCAACACCAAAGTTCCCCAAGAGTGTCTTCGCTTCTTTGAGTTTACCCTTATTGCTCGAAGCAAAGACTATCTTCATTAAACGCATTAAACGTTTACTCCTAGGCAACGCTTTTGCATGGAAATGAGTTCGAGAATGCCTTTCTGGCCATAGGCGAGCATCTCGTCAAGTTGCAACTGATCGAAAGGCGCACCCTCAGCTGTGCCTTGAATTTCGATGAATTTTTGATCCTCAGACATAACAAGATTAAGGTCCGTTTCGCACCCCGAGTCCTCAACGTAATCCAAGTCCAGAAATACCTTTTTAGAGACGATTCCTACAGAAATAGCCGCGACGAATTTATTTATAGGCATCTCCAAAATAGCCCCGGAGGCGACCAAATTCATAACAGTTTCATACAACACAATGAACCCCCCAGTTATACTCGCAGTTCTAGTTCCCCCATCCGCTTCGATCACATCACAGTCAATTTTTATCGTTCTCTCCCCCAACTTCGATAGGTCTGTCACAGACCTCAAACTTCGACCAATCAATCTCTGGATCTCCTGCGTCCTGCCTGACTGCTTTCCTTTTGCAGCCTCTCGGTCCATGCGTGATTGCGTCGATCGAGGCAACATTCCATACTCTGCCGTAACCCAGCCAGCCCCACTTCCGCGGCGAAAAGGGGGCACTCTATCCTCTAACGAGGCGGTGCAAATCACTCTGGTCTTTCCAAACTCAACCAAAACCGAGGCATCTGCCGCACTAATAAAATCTCGTGTGAACTTCACCTGTCTCAGTTGATCAAGAGTACGCCCTGCTCTACTCATATCGTTTCCTTTGTGCCTAGTATTTATTCAAATATCAAACCCTCGAAGATAGTGTCATGCTATCTTAAGGCGCAAGATTAACAAAACAAACTCCGCGATCATTCATGACCTACAGTATGACTGGTTACTCCTATCACGAGATACCAACAACAACCGGATCAGTAACCGTCGAATTGAGATCTGTCAATCATCGATTTTTAGAACTACATTTTCGCCTTCCAGACATCCTTAGACAGTTTGAACCAGACTATAGGAAAATCATCTCTTCTCAGTTGAACCGGGGAAAAGTCGAATGCAAGATAATTCTAAATACGCACGAGAATCTAAACCCTCAGGAAATTTCTCAAACGGCCATCTTTGCTCTAAAAAAACTAGAAGACCAAGTCTCGAAATACTTTCCAGACGCCAATAGGCTAACAACTAATGATGTGCTAAAAGCACCAGGCGTATTGGGCACACAAGAGGAAAACCTTGACGAAGTGTTCGCAAAGAGCAAAGGTGCCCTCGATCAGGCGATTGATAAAATGCGAATCTCGAGAGGCAACGAGGGTGAAAAACTTGAGAGAGTCATCAGAGAAAAAGCAGCAGAAATACACGAATTAGTCATTAGGATTTCCCCGAAAGTACCCGACATCATTGCAAAGTTTGAAACAAAAATAAGGGACAAACTTACCGAAAAAGCACTGGATATCAGTGATGAACGACTGGCGCAAGAGATCGTGTTATTCGCTTCTAAAATCGATATTGAGGAGGAGTTAAAGAGGCTCGAAGTTCATTTATCATCACTCAACGAAATCCTATCCTCTACAGGCCCAAAGGGTAAAAAATTGGACTTTCTTATGCAAGAATTGAACCGAGAAGCAAACACTCTGGGTTCCAAATCTGCGGATATTGAAACGACAAACGCAGCGATTGAATTGAAAGTCGCAATAGAACAAATTCGCGAACAAGTGCAAAATATCGAGTAAACCCATGTCGAATATTTTTGTGATTTCCGCACCATCTGGAGCTGGCAAGTCGACCCTGATCAATGAACTGCTTGCCAGAGATTCTGCGCTCGTCAAATCTTTATCAATCACTACGAGACCGATACGTGAGGGAGAAGTCGACGGGTTCGATTATATTTTTACGACAGAAGCAGACTTTCGAAACCGACTAGCCAGTGGCGAATTCATCGAGTATGCGAATGTTCACGGAAATTGGTACGGGACCAGCAGGGCATCGCTAAGCCAGCAAATTTCGAAAGATTGTGATGTGTTATTGGAAATTGATGTACAAGGCGCCGCAATAATCAGGGAGCTCTTTCCCGAAAGCGTGTCGATATTCGTGCTGCCTCCAGATAGAGAGACACTGCGCATGCGACTCGAAAATAGACAAACTGACTCTAGAGATGTGATAGAGCGCCGCCTCAAAGCTGCGTCCGACGAAATCACAAGAGCCGTAGAATATCAGTATGCTATCATCAATGACGAACTATATCGATGCGTCGGGGATCTTCAGGCAATTATCCAGGCCGCTCGAATGAAAGGGATGAAAAATTCCATCCTGGAGACTTTTGGAAAAATTTAGGAGACTTATCCAATGGCCAGAATCACAGTTGACGATTGTTTAGACAGCATTCCAAACCGATTTGAGCTGACTTTGGCGGCAAGTTATCGTGCGCGACAATTATCGATCGGCAATACCGCTCTAGTCGAGGAAAATCATGACAAACCGACTGTGATTGCACTCAGAGAGATCGCATCGGGCCATATAGGCATCGATATTCTCGATAACGCTAAGTAATCTATTTCGCACTTAACTGACCTCTTTAATTCAGAGCAGAGAATATCAGAGTAACTCGACCCGTCCGAGATCCTTCGTATGCACACAGAGGAAACAAATTACGACGGAAATCTTTCGAGTCCTCTAATCAATAGCGCTTCACGTTATCTCCCAGAAGCGGATATCTCGACGCTGCGTGACGCGTTTGAATACAGCCAGCAAGCCCATAAGGGGCAATTCAGGAAAACTGGAGAGCCTTATGTTTCCCACCCTGTTGCTGTATCCAGCATACTTACAGAATGGAATCTTGATGCGCCCGCGCTAATCGCTGCACTTCTGCACGACGTCGTGGAAGACACTCCGGTCACGACAAAAGATATCAATGACCGGTATGGAGCGATAGTCGCAGAGCTAGTCGATGGCGTCTCAAAGCTAGATCGCATCCAATTCGAATCTCAAAAGCATCAACAAGCGGAAAATTTTCGAAAAATGCTTTTGGCTATGTCCAAGGATGTGAGAGTCATTTTGATCAAGCTTGCCGACAGACTCCACAACATGAGGACCTTAACGGTCATGCAGCCCCAAAAAAGGGCTCGTATCGCGAAAGAAACGCTTGAAATATATGCACCGATCGCCAATCGATTGGGCTTGAACGACCTTTACCGTGAATTACAAGAGCTCTCTTTGTCACATCTTTATCCGAACAGATATCGAGTCCTAAATAAAGCACTGAAACGTGCAAGAGGTAATCGCAAAGAATTAATCAGTCAAATATTAGAATCGATCAAACACTGTCTTTCTGTAAATAATATTTCTGCCGATGTATCAGGTCGGGAAAAAACAATTCACAGTATTTACAGAAAAATGACTCAAAAAACTCTGTCCTTCGCCGAGGTTTTTGACATTTACGGTTTTCGGGTAGTCGTCGAGGATATTGCGTCCTGCTATCTTTCTCTCGGTGTCCTCCATCAGGAATTTAAACCGGTACCAGGCAAATTTAAAGACTATATTGCGATACCAAAAGCCAACGGATACCAAAGCTTACACAGCACGCTACTAAGCCCTGTTGGTACGCCGATTGAAATACAGATTAGAACGAGTGAAATGCACCAAATCGCGGAATCCGGAGTGGCATCACACTGGCTGTATAAAGAGTCCAGAGACGATTCATTGTCTGAACTTCAAACCCGCACACACCAATGGATGCAAAACTTACTGCAACTTCAATCCCAATCGGGAACCGCGACCGAATTTCTAGAGCACCTAAAGCTTGATCTCTTTCCAGAAGAAATTTATGTTTTCACTCCGAAAGGGAAAATTGTGTCCTTACCAAGAGGGTCAACACCGGTCGATTTCGCCTATGCCGTTCACACAGATGTGGGAAATGCCACGGTCGCAGCGAAAATCAACCACGAGTTGTTTGCGCTATCCACTGAGCTTCGGAGTGGAGATCGGGTGGAAATCATCACCTCACAACATGCTAGACCTAACCCAAATTGGCTTCGTTTCGTCGCAACAAGTCGTGCACGATCACAAATACGACATGAAGTAAAAACCCAACAACATGAAGAATCTGCGCAGCTTGGAGAACGTTTGCTGAAACAGGCCATCACGGATCTAAAAAAATCACCCGATGCAATTAGCGCCGATCATTGGCAAAGATTAGCGAAGGAAAGTGCTGGTAAAACAAAAAACGAAATCTTGTCTGAGATTGGTTTGGGTAAACAACTAGCGGTAGTCGTCGCCAGACACCTACTCGCTCTCGATGACAATGAAGATAATCAATTAGATGCGAAGAAAACCAGTCTTGTGATACACGGGACTGAGGGCATGGCGCTACAATTCGCAAAATGTTGCCGACCAATTCCAGGCGATCCAATAATTGGCTACCTTAAGAAGGGACATGGTCTCGTTGTTCATACACATGACTGCTCTGTATCCAGAAGAGCATCGAATGACCCAACCAAATGGATTGATGTCCATTGGGCACCAGATTCGTCAAAATCTTTTATGGTAACGATACGGGTGCTCGCAACTAATGGCAGAGGAGTGCTCGCTCGAATCGCTTCAAAAATATCTGAAGCAAGTGCAAATATTGAAACCGGTAATTTTGAACAAGGTGACGGAACGACATATGCAGAGATTAATTTCTCTATTCTCGTGACTAACCGCATACACCTCGCCAAAGTCATCCGAAAGGTCCGATCGTTGAGCGACGTCGTTCGCGTAAATCGCGTCAAAGGGAATTAAATCACGATTAATGGCATTTATTTGATTTAACAACCGGACGAGTAAGTATCAAATACATCAGCGGCAGAGTATGAATAACCACTCAAAACCAACATTACTGATCTTGTCCTGTCTTTTTGCTATCTCGGTTGTATCGTTTACTACTGCTCAGGCAGAAGACGAAAAATATACAAGACAAGAATCTTTAGAAATCGAGGGGTTAGAGGCCGGTTGCCATGTGTGCGAATGGCGGCCTCAAATTCATGAAAAGCAAGCCAAAGATCAATGCGGCGTTAATCATTTAGGTTCCCCAAACATCGGGGTTTTTGAGTGTGGGTTTGAAACTGACTGCACGAGGGTATGTCATTTCCTGGGCTGCGCTAGCGACTCTCCAACGAACTAAACACTAGAATGTACACCGACGGCAGCACGAGATTACCGCACTACCGTCTCGCTGCGGAAACAGTTCGTCGTCAGGGTCGAGCCATCTCGCACGTAGTGGTTAAAGTCGTATCCTCTGCAGCAACGATGAAGTCAGTCCTCGGGCCAATGCCGGTCCGCTCCACATCGTACTTAACACCATCACTTCCCGCTTTTTTGAAGGTCGAGACGTAGAGTGGTTGAACTAACTGGTGATTGTCACTCCTCATCCACACCTCTCCAGTCACCCCCTCATAACGTCCATTCTCCATCGCTTTGGCGACTGACAGGGGGTCCGTTGAGCCTGCATTCTCGATACCCTGAACAAGAAGTTCCATCGCATATTTCAACGTGAGGAAAAACAAATCGTCATTAGCTTCTGGAAACTTATTACGATACGCCTCCGTGACCGCATCCGATTCAGCACCTCCAGCGTTCACATGCCACATCGTGACCTGTTTGACACGATCTACCCCTGCCTCACCAATTGCCGCAGGACCACCCACAATACCAGCGTAATAAGTGTAAAAATCAGCCTGCAATCCGGCATCTCGGGCAGCTCGAATTAATAGCGCCAGATCAGCCCCCCAATTGCCAGTCACTACAGAGTCCGCTCCAGAAGCTTGAATTTTCGCGATATACGGCGAAAAATCCTTTATCTTTCCTAAGGGATGAAGATCATCTCCGACAATCGAGATATCAGGCCTTTTTTCCTGGAGCATTGTCTTCGCTGCGCTGGACACAGCATGTCCAAAGGAATAATCTTGATTGATCAAATACACTTTCTTCACTGATTCAGTCACTTTCATCATGTTCGTGATGGCCTGCATCTTCATATCAGCGTCAGCATCGAATCGAAAGTGCCAAAAATTACACCGGTCATTGGTCAACGCGGGGTCCACTGCACCATAGTTAAGATAGACCATCGCCGCATCAGGGTTGCGCTCATTGTGCTTGGCTACCGCGTCGGTAATTGCTCCCGCTACCGCGGATGAATTACCTTGAAAAAGAAACCTCACCTTTTGATCCGCCAATTGCCGAAATGCGATCAGGGACTCCTGTGGGTTCGCTTTACCATCAATTGGAACAATCTCAAACTTTTTACCGTCTAGGACGCCGCCACGATCATTGATTTCATCAACGAACAGCTGTAGCTCGCGCAATCCGTGCTCACCAACGTTAGCAAACGGTCCAGATAACGGATCAATGTATCCAAGCTTGATGGTCTCTTGTGTCTGGTTACAACCCGATAAGAACAAGGCGACTAACATCGCCGACAGACTCGTGATCAACTGTTTCATTCTTCCCCCTGACGTTATAGTTTTCTGTTTATTTTTGGGTCAGCATACTCCAAAATAGAACAGGCTGATAACAATCACGCAACTGTATTGATGAGTGATTTAAACCCCGCCACCCGACACTCGACCTCATCCCCGCTTGAAATGGGAATGGCTCCTGGAGTGCCAGTGCTAATGATATCTCCAGGATATAAAGTCGAAATATCAGAAAAATGAGATACCAAATAAGCAGGCTGAAAAGCCATATTCGAAATTGTATTCTCTCGATACAGCTCACCATTTTTCCATGTGCCAACGCGTAGTGAAAGTATGTCCGGCAACTCATCTGGGGTGATTAATTCAGGACCAAATGAAAAAAAAGTATCGAAATTTTTTGCTTTAGTTAAAAAACGCGGATTTCGCTTAAGAATATCTTCTGCGGTCATGTCAATCACCAAACAAAATCCCGCAACACACGACATGGCCTCATTTTCCGATACCCCTTTGCACGTTTTTCCGATAACAACGGCAAGTTCTGCCTCGGCGGTGACCCGCTTCGATTGACTAGGCAACGAAATAGGATCTCCAAAACCAATGATCGTGTTGTCACCCTTCATAAAGGATGCAGGCTCAGTGGGGTGCGGCGCGTTGAGATCTTTAGCATGGTCAAGATAATTGAGGCCAATACCAATGATTTTTCTGCAGTGACGATACAACGGTTTGAATGAAAAATTTTGTCTTGATTGATTTACGCTCAAAGCATGCGCTTGTTCATTCAGTACTAGATCCAGCCCTCGTTGCAGTAACGAGAAAACATCCGTCGGCCAATTTGCAGAAAAGTGCTGGTTGATGTCATCTACCATCACAACTCCATCAGAGACGACTACGGCAGCGGATTCATGACCATTTTCATCAGCGATGGTACAGAGTCTCATGGTAACTCTACCCTGCTACTCACGTAGTTCCCGACGCGCTGTGACCGCTCGGTCCAATTCGTCAAGAGCCTTACTAGTATCCTCCCAAGCAATACATTCGTCAGTGATACTTTTACCGAACTCTAAGTTCCTTGGGTCAACTTTACCGGGCTCAAAATCTTGGGATCCAGATTGGATGTTACTCTCAATCATCACACCCATGATGTCACTGTGGCCTGACGAAATCTGATCAGCGACCGTTTGAACGACTTCGATTTGCTTTAAATATGATTTATGACTGTTGGCATGGGAACAGTCAACCATCACACTCCGAGATAGCCCTACTCCCTCGAGGCGATCACTCGCTGCGCTGACGCTCTTTGAATCATAATTTGTCAGCTTATTCCCACCCCTGAGAATCAAATGACAATCACCATTTCCTTGAGTACGAACTATCGCCACTTTCCCATTTTTGTTGATAGACAGGAAGTGGTGCTGATGAGATGCGGCCTTAATGGCATCTATCGCGACCTTGATTTCCCCATCGGTACCATTTTTAAATCCAATCGGCGCCGAGATCCCCGAAGCAAGTTCTCGATGCACCTGACTCTCAGTCGTTCTCGCGCCGATCGCTCCCCAAGCAATCAGGTCCCCTATGTATTGTGGTGAGATGGTATCCAATAATTCGCTGCCAGCTGGCACACCAGCATTGTTAATCTCGATAAGGACTTGTCTAGCAATTCTTAGTCCCTCATCAATCCGAAAACTACCATCTAGATACGGATCGTTGATTAACCCCTTCCAGCCAACGGTAGTTCTCGGTTTCTCAAAATAAACCCGCATGACGACCTCCATCGTAGATGCGAACTTTTCCCTCAGTACCGCAAGCCTTTTGGCGTATTCAACAGCCGCCACTGGGTCATGAATCGAACACGGGCCCACGATCACTAATAAACGATCATCATGACCGTGAATAATTTGCTGTATTTTTGATCTGACATCGGAAACTAGCACCTCAACGCTTGTCCCAACGATAGGGAAAAACCTTATCAAATGCTCAGGGGGAGGTAATTCCAAAATGCTTGCAATTTTTCGATCGTCCGTATGACTAGACTTCAACTCCATCAAGGTCCTTTTGTATGCAGATTTAACGTAATATATAGATTGCTTACTATGTTTAACTCACGATATCACCGGTAAAGGTACAGATATTTGTTCTCAGGTAAGTTGGATGGAACTATTATGCAGTTTTTTGAGCCTTATGGGCTCTCGTACAAAATTCGTTAACTAGAAGCTAAAACACTCAGAGGGGACAAAAAATGATGGGACGAAAATTGGTACTTGGATTATTTATCGGAATGCTGTCGATAAATAGTGCGTTGGCGGAGCAAAAGAAAGAAACCATGTGGGACGTCATAGTCAACGATGATCGTTTCCGGACCTTCGCAGTCATGGTCGAGAACGCGGGAGTTCAACATCTCTTCGACGGCAGAACGAACATGAATGCGACCGTATACGTGCCAACCGATTTTGCATTTCAGACAATGCCTCAGGCAATGAATTCTGCATTACGCATCAAGACAAATAAAAAACCGTTAATGCAGCTTATTCGTAGCCACTATTTCATTGGCACGAAAGGAAACGTCGCCGAGGGTGAGAAATTCGTGACGACAAATATCAATGGAGACCCGATCACAATTGAACGAGCCACCGACCTTTTCGTCAAAGACATGGTCATTCAAAGCGAGCCGATCAAAGTTGGAAGGAATACGATCGTTCCTATTGACTGTGTCATGTTCGTGCAGCCGAGCAAATCCGATTACAGATTGACGTTAGAGCAACAAGAAAGCTCTACGATTACATCGTGCTGCTTGAGAACGATGAAAGAGGTTGCAGCCTTTATTATGAACGTGGCATTCTAGGTCCCACGCAGTCGAAACTATCTAGGTAATCAGTTTGCGACAAAAGTTGTAGCACGATCACGTGTCGCCTTTGTCGCTAACTGAATGCGTTCAGCGCACTTGTCTCATGTAAGAAATTTCACTCAACCATGAAGAGCACTTCAGTGTGAACAACCAAGGTGAAGAATGACCTTGGTAGGCGGTCGGGGGCTCGAACCCCGGACCAACGGATTAAAAGTCCGCTGCTCTACCAACTGAGCTAACCGCCCACTAAAAAAGGGAAGCATTTTAGCGGCTTATGGGCCTGTAGGTCAACTAAAGACCGATGGAGTACTGCCTAGTTAAAATAACGTGTGGGATCAGCTATACCGACCTCCTCGAAACCATTGCGCCTGATTCGGCAAGAATCGCAATGACCACAAGCTTCTCCAGCTCGGTTCGCTTGATAACACGACACTGTTGCCGAAAAATCGATACCCAGCTCCAAGCCAAGCGCTATGATCTCTGATTTTTTCATATCAATTAATGGCGCATGAATTTTGATTTCACCGCCTTCAACCCCAAAACGAGTCGCAAAATTCGCCAATCGCTCGTAGGCACTAATATATTCCGGACGACAATCAGGGTAGCCAGAGTAGTCAACTGCGTTAGCTCCGATAAAGATGTCTTCGGCACCTAACACCTCAGCCCATCCCAGCGCGACCGATAACATGATTGTATTGCGAGCGGGAACATAGGTCGATGGAATTGCCGATGTTGGCTCAGTGGGCACATCTAGGCTCTTATCAGTTAGCGAGGATCCGCCGATCTGATCTAGCCCGACATTAACGACTTTATGTTCAGTGACATCTAGTCGCTCACAAAGCATCTTCGCAAACTGCAATTCAGCAGCATGCCTTTGACCATAGTTTACCGACAGCGCGTGGCATGAAAAACCGTGTTTTTTCGCGTAGGCGACTGTTGTCGCGGAATCGACCCCTCCAGAGACAAGAATAACTGCCTTACGCTTCACCAACCTCTAACGCCTTTCAAGCTCAAGAAGTCTTTTTCTAGCACGAGACAAATTGCCTGTATCCCCGACACACACCGACAACGCCTCGTCCAGATAATTTTTTGCAATGTTTTTGGAGCCTTGTTCCATATATATCGTACCTAGTAACAAAACTGTCGCACACTGCTTGTTATGCTTGTCTAAATAAGGCAACAGCGCGAGCAAAATATCAGCAGCTTCTTGACTACTGGGGCTTGTCAACTTGATTTGTGCTTCAGCTGACCGGTACCTGCCACTTTTGGCAAACAAATTACCCGGATATTTCGTGTACAGGTTGTCGAAAAGAATCTTCGCGGCAGCGAAATCTCCTGCCTTGAATCTGTCAAAAGCATAATCATAGTAAGCTTTTATCTCGCTTTCATTTTCAAGTGAAGGGCCT
>Ga0255776_10002342_pt1 | contig 21237 bp, 20 predicted proteins | sample 071ome_19_FD_179974 | JGI IMG/M metagenome (GOLD analysis project Ga0255776, IMG submission 179974) | Coastal salt marsh microbial communities from the Groves Creek Marsh, Skidaway Island, Georgia - 071413AT metaG (version 2) | ecosystem: Environmental > Aquatic > Marine > Intertidal zone >... | reverse complement strand
CGAATTTGACGGTGCTATCTCAGATGACGGTCAGGTTGCAGGGACTTACCTACACGGCTTGTTTGAACACCCGCAGGCCTCACAAGCACTGTTGCAATGGGCGCTGGGCAACTCTGGCGTGGGGGAGTGTGAGCGCAGCCAAATCACAGCACAGGACTGGCAGCAAAAACGCGAAGCCTCGATTGACCGGTTGGCGGATGCCTATGAAGAGCATCTCGATATCGAGGCCATTATTGACCTGATTCGATCCCAGCAGGTTGCCAGTTAAATTGTATTTTAAAAAATTAATTTAACCATTTTCTGCTACGCAGAATTCAAGGTAAAAAAATGACAGATCAAGACAAGAACGAGCGTCATAAAAAGAAGGCGCAAAAGCAAAAAGAAAAGGTCGACGCCAGCATTGCCAAAGCCACCGAAGAGCGTGGCATTGTGATCGTGATTACCGGTAATGGTAAAGGTAAGTCCACTTCTGGCTTTGGTACCGTTGCTCGCGCGGTTGGGCATGGTTATGACGCTGCCGTGGTGCAGTTCATTAAGGGCCAGTGGGATTGTGGCGAGCGCACCTTGCTGGAAGGCCATGGCGTTCCGTTTGCCGTTATGGCCACTGGGTTTACCTGGGAAACTCAGGACCGTGAGGCGGACATCGCCGCGGCTGAGGCCGTATGGGAGCAGGCTAAAGTTTTTCTGGCGGACCCTAAGTACCATCTGGTTCTGCTTGACGAGCTGACCTACATGCTGGGCTACGACTACCTGAACCGCGAGGAGGTTCTGAATGCGATTCGCCAGCGTCCAGAAAATCAGAGCGTGGTCATCACTGGCCGTGGTGCCATTAAAGAACTGCGTGATCTGGCGGACACCGTCAGCGAAGTCAAAGACGAAAAACACGCTTATCGAGCGGGCATTAAAGCGCGCAAAGGCGTTGACTGGTGAGTCGGTATTTTAGGGATGGTGACTTGGCCATGAAAACTGCGACGAACATTACCGGGTTACCGGCCATCGGTTGGTTGGTCATCTGTGTGTTTGTCTTGAGTATGCTGTCCTCAATGGTTGCGCATGCTGCGCCCGCGGTGGAGCGTATTATTGCGTTGTCGCCGTCGTCGACAGAGATGCTGTTTGATATAGGCGTTGGTGATCGCGTGGTAGGCAGTGTTGAGTACGCGGATTTTCCAGAAGCCGCGACGCGAATTCCTCGGGTCGGCAACTACGCGGGCCTTGATATTGAGCGGATTCTGACGCTGGAGCCGGATCTGATTGTGGCCTGGAAGAGCGGCAATCGTCAGTCCGACCTCGATAAGCTGGCCTCCCTTGGTTTGCCGTTGCTGTACGTTGATCCAAAGACCATGCCGCAGGTGCGCGATGATCTGATTCGACTGGGCGATGCGGTGGGTGAACCGGACGCGGGGCAGGCCGCGGCAGCGCGTTTTGATGCACGCTATCAGGCGTTGCTGAATCAGTACCGTCAGAAAGCGCCGGTGCGGGTTTTTTATCAATTGTCGTGGGAGCCATTGCGGACCGTGGGGGCGGACAGTTGGGTCGAGGCTCTGATCCACGATTGCGGCGGGGTGAATGTGTTTGCACAAGCCAGTGCGCCTTATCCGGTGGTCTCGCTGGAGAGTGTGGTCGTGAAAGATCCGCAAGTAATTATTATGTCGAGCCACACCAATGCGCAGGCCTCGACCGAGGCGCTGTGGTCACACTGGCCAATGATTCAGGCGGTGCAGAACGAGGCTTTGATTCCGGTGAATAGCTCGGCGCTACTGCGCTCGGGGCCGCGTGCGACTGAGGGCTTGGCGCTATTGTGTGAGGCAATTGATGGCGTGCGTGCGCGCTAAGCGGTGCGCGACAGTTGAGTCATTGGATTATTTTGTAACTTAGCTGTCTTTTGTGTGCTTGTCGTATGTTCGTGAGCCGAGCAAAGCACTTCTCTTGAAACTCGCCAGACACGCCCCCATCTTCCCCTACACGTTACATCGCGACATATAGGTACAGAGTCATGACTACGATTGTATCCGTACGCCGGGGCGACCAGGTCGTCATCGGAGGCGACGGCCAGGTTTCTTTGGGCAACACCGTAATGAAGGGCAACGCCCGTAAAGTTCGCCGTTTGTACGACGGCAAAGTGCTGGCGGGATTCGCAGGCGGCACCGCCGATGCTTTTACCCTGTTTGAAAAATTCGAAGCCCAGCTGCAGGCCAATGGCGGTCAGCTGACGCGCTCGGCGGTGGAGCTGGCCAAAGAGTGGCGCTCAGATCGTGCCTTACGCAAGCTGGAAGCCATTCTGGCGGTCGCTGACCACACGGCGTCTCTGATCATTACCGGCAATGGCGATGTACTGCAGCCAGAAGACGACCTGATTGGCGTCGGTTCTGGCGGTAATTACGCCTTGGCATCGGCCCGTGCTTTGTTGGACAACACTGAGCTGAGTGCTCGTGACATTGTTGAAAAGAGCCTCAACATCGCTGGTGAAATTTGTGTGTTTACCAATACCAACCTGACCATTGAATCACTCGACGCGGGAGACAACGCATGAGCCAGATGACCCCACGTGAAATTGTGCACGAGCTGGATCAGCACATTATTGGTCAGCACGATGCGAAGCGCGCGGTGGCCATTGCCCTGCGTAATCGCTGGCGTCGTATGCAGCTCGATGCTGAGCTGCGCGAAGAAGTCACGCCTAAAAATATTCTGATGATCGGCCCGACTGGTGTCGGTAAAACCGAAATCGCCCGTCGTCTCGCCAAGCTGGCGAATGCGCCTTTTATTAAGGTCGAAGCTACTAAGTTCACCGAAGTGGGTTACGTCGGTAAAGACGTCGAGTCGATCATTCGTGACCTGGTAGAAACCGGCATCAAACTGCTGCGTGAACAGGAAATGAAAAAGGTCCGTACCCGTGCCGAAGAGCAGGCGGAAGAGCGCATTCTCGATGCGCTGCTGCCACCGGCGCGTGAAAGCACCTGGGACACCACGCAAGAGCCGAAAGAAGACAGCAGCACGCGCCAGATTTTCCGTCGTAAGTTGCGTAACGGTGAGCTCGACGACAAAGAAATTGAGATCGACGTGTCACAGACGCCGGTCGGTGTTGAGATCATGACCCCACCGGGCATGGAAGAAATGACCAGCCAGCTGCAAAATATGTTTGCCAATCTGGGTGGCGATAAGAAGACCAAGCGCAAAATGAAAATCGCCGATGCCATGAAGCAATTGTGCGATGAAGAAGCCGCCGGTCTGTTGAACATGGAAGAGCTCAAAGCGCGTGCGCTGGAGCTGGTGGAGCAGAATGGCATTGTCTTTATCGATGAGATCGACAAAGTCTGTAAGCGTCAGGAAAGCGGTTCGGGTGGCGATGTGTCACGTGAAGGCGTGCAGCGCGATCTGTTGCCATTGATTGAAGGCTGCACCGTTAGTACCAAACATGGCATGGTGAAAACCGACCATATTCTGTTTGTGGCTTCCGGGGCATTCCATCTGGCGAAACCGTCGGACCTGATTCCTGAATTGCAGGGTCGTCTGCCAATTCGTGTGGAACTGCAAGCGCTGACGCCAAACGATTTTGAGCGCATTCTGACCGAACCAAACGCCTCGCTGACGGTGCAGTACAAAGCCCTGCTCGCCACCGAAGGTTTGCAGGTGGAGTTTGCGCCTTGCGGCATTAAGCGTCTGGCCGAGATTGCATATCACGTGAATGAAAGCACCGAAAACATTGGTGCGCGTCGTTTGCATACACTGATGGAACGCCTGTTAGAGAGCGTGTCGTTTGACGCGACGGACCTGCAGGAGGCCGTGAACATCGATGCGGCCTACGTCGACGAGCGCCTCGGTGCCTTGTCGCAGGATCAGGATCTCAGTCAGTTTATTCTCTAAGGAGACAACGCCATGATGCCCGAAGGAATTAAAGTGCGTAAGGCCAGCCGCGAGGTTGAATTTACCTATCAAGGGACGCCTTATTGTCTGAGCTTTGAATTCCTGCGGGTGTACTCGCCTTCAGCCGAGGTGCGAGGGCATGGCGTGGGTAATGAGGTGTTGCAGGTCGGCAAGAAGGACGTCGGCCTGATGCGCATGGAGCCTGCGGGCAACTATGCGCTGAAATTGGTGTTCGATGACGGACACGATTCCGGCCTGTACGACTGGGCTTATCTTCATCATTTGTGTCAGGAGCGGGACCGCTTGTGGCAGGAATACCTTGATCGTTTAGCTGCCGCTGGCCAGCGTCGTGAAGCCAATGTGATTAACTTTCGCGCACTCTGAGCACTCCCTGAGGCAGGGTGGCAGGGCATCCGGTATACTGGCGGCACATTTACTCACAGGAGTCATCGCTTGAGCGATTCCAGTAAGCGTCCGCCGGTCATTCGCGACCCGAACGCCGCCCAAGAGGCCGAGAAATACGACAACCCAGTGGCCAGCCGTGAGGCACTGCTGATGCTGTTAGAGCAGGCGCCGAGCCCGCTGACGCATCCGGAAGTGTGTGAGGCACTGAACGAAACCGACGAAGAGCGTGTTGAAGCCCTGCGTCGTCGCCTGATTGCCATGTGCCGTGATGGCCAGCTGATCAGCAATCGTCGTAATCAATTCATGCCAATGGATAAAGTGAATCTGGTGCGCGGTACCGTCATGGGTCACCGGGACGGGTTTGGCTTTGTGCTGCGCGATGACGGCGATGATGTTTACCTCTCGAACCGCCAGATGCGCAAAGTCTTTCATGGCGACAAAGTCGCGGTGCAGATTCTGGGCCTCGACCGTCGTGGTCGCCCCGAAGGCAAGATCCTCGAAGTACTGGAGCGCAATACGACGCACGTTGTCGGGCGTTACTTTGAAGAATCTGGCGTCGGTATTGTCCAGCCAGACAACAAGCGTATTCCTCTGGAAGTGTTGATTCCTGCCGATGCACGCAATGGCGCCGGGCATGGCCAGTTCGTGGTTGCCAATATTACTCGTCAGCCGTCGCACAAAGGCTTGCCGATGGGTGAAGTGGTGGAAGTCCTGGGTGAGCATCTGGCGCCGGGGATGGAAATCGACGTTGCCATCCGTAGCCACAATATTCCGCACGAATGGCCGGCGGACGTTGTGAATGAAACCAAGAAAATCTCTGATGACGTCCGCGAGGCTGACAAAGCCCACCGCGTTGATTTACGTCATCTGCCGTTCGTGACCATCGATGGTGAAGACGCGCGCGACTTCGACGATGCCGTCTACTGTGAGCGTAATAAAAATACCGGTGGCTGGCGCCTGTGGGTGGCCATTGCCGACGTCTCACATTATGTGAAGGTGAAGTCGCCACTGGATAACGAAGCACATCAGCGTGCGACCTCGGTGTACTTCCCGGGCAACGTGGTGCCCATGTTGCCAGAGAAGTTGTCCAATGGCTTGTGCTCGCTGAATCCGCACGTGGATCGCCTGACCATGGTCTGTGAAATGACGGTGTCGAAGGCCGGGCGGATCTCAGGTTATAAATTCATGGAAGCCGTGATTCATTCGCACGCGCGCCTGACCTACAACAAGGTCTGGGACATGATTAATCCCGACGCCGAGCAGGACGTGCAGGCGCAATGGCGCGAACATTACGCCGACGTCGTGCCCCATGTCGATGAGCTGTACCGTTTATTCCACATTCTTCGTGAACAGCGCGAAGCGCGCGGTGCGATGGATTTTGATTCCGTTGAAACCCGCATCGTGTTTGACGCCGAACGCAAAATTCAGGAAATCGTACCAACCGAACGTCACCACGCTCACATGCTGATTGAAGAATGCATGCTGGCGGCGAACGTGTGTGCGGCGGATTTCTTTACCCGTTACGACATTCCTGCCCTGTACCGGGTACACAAAGGTCCAAGCTCTGAAAAGCTGGAAAACCTTGGCGCGTTTTTAGGCGAAATGGGCTTGTCCATGCCAAATGGCAAAGACCCGGCGCCGAAAGATTATCAGACGCTGCTGAGCCAGATTGAAAATCGTCCGGACTCGCACCTGATTCAGACCGTATTGCTGCGTTCACTGAGTCAGGCGGTGTACGACCCCGAGAACGAAGGCCACTTTGGTCTGGCGTTTAAGGCCTACACTCACTTTACTTCTCCGATCCGTCGTTATCCGGATTTGTTGGTACATCGAGGTATTCGCAGTGTGATTCGCAGCGATCGTGAATGTAAGCACGTACGCCGCGTGGATGGCGCGGGTGAGCTGGCGAAGCGCACGATTTACCCGTACGACCTGCAGGCCATGGTGCATCTCGGTGAGCACTGCTCAATGGCCGAACGTCGAGCCGACGATGCCACCCGTGACGTGACGGACTTCCTTAAGTGCGAATACATCCGCGATAAAGTCGGTGAAGACTTTGAGGGTGTGATTTCTGCCGTCACTGGGTTTGGTTTATTCGTTGAGCTGAAAGATGTGTACGTCGAAGGTCTGGTACACGTCAGTACGCTGCAAAACGACTACTACCAGTTTGATGCCGTAAAACATCGCTTAATCGGTGAACGTACGCGTCGCAGCTTCCGTCTGGGCGATCACATTTTCGTGAAAGTCGTGGGCGTTGATCTGGATGAGCGTAAAGTCGATTTCGAGCTGACTACCGCACCGATGAATCGGAGCCAAAGCAGTGACATGCCCAAACCGGCCCGGGTGCCGAGAAAACGTGTCAGTGAAAAAGGCACAACGCGCGAAGAGTTTCTGAAGCCAGGAACGAAATCGACTAAGAAAAAAGACAGCGGCGCGGGCAAGACAGGCGCACGTACTGAGTCGTCAGACAGTAAGAAAAAAGCCAAGAAAAAGCCCAGTAAACGTCAAAAACTGAACGCGAAAAAAGCGGCTAAGCCGGCGAAGAAGAAATCGGTTAAAAAGAAATAAATGAAATTAGAAAGCGTTTACGGCCTGCACGCCGTTACCACGTTATTGCAACGCTCGCCGGATCAGGTGGTGGAGTTGTGGGTACAAAAAGGACGCGTGGATGCGCGTATGCAGAAAGTACTGAACCTGGCTGAGCGTCTGGGCTTGTCGGTGATGGAAGCCGACAAGGGGCTGCTGAATCAAAAAGCCGACGGCAATCATCAGGGCATCATTGCACTGCGTAAGCCGGTGCAGGGCAAATCAGAAAAACACCTGCCTGAGATTCTTGATGGAATCAGCGGCGATCCGTTTGTACTGATTCTGGATGGCGTGACGGACCCTCATAACCTCGGAGCCGTGTTACGTACGGCCGATGCCGCAGGCGTACATCTGGTCATTGCGCCGAAAGACAAGTCGGCCCCTTTAACCGCCACCGCAGCGAAGGTGGCGTGTGGTGCTGCTGAGGCGATTCCCTACATTCAGGTCACTAACCTGGCCCGCACCATGAAAGACCTGCAGGAGCGTGGCGTCTGGATCATAGGCACCGCCGGTGAAGCACCGAACAGCGTGTACCAGCAAGACATGACCGGCCCATTGGCGCTGGTCATGGGCGCCGAAGGCCCGGGCATGCGTCGTCTTACCCGTGAGCACTGCGATCACCTGATCAACATCCCGATGGCAGGCGAAGTCAGTTCGCTCAACGTGTCGGTCGCGACCGGTGTATGTCTATTTGAAGCGGTGCGTCAGCGCCAGAGCTAATCCGGAGCTAATCCAGAGCTAATAATAAGGAAATCCGAGATGGAATGGTGGTCTGAACTTATTGGCCAGAACTATGAGTGGTTCTGGGATATGTGCATCGCGCTGGCACTGACGTTGCTGGCCGGTTTTATCTGGCGCGTGGTGCGCAAGCGTTTGGTGCAGATTGTCGCCAGCACCGAAAACGACTGGGACGATGTGGTTGTCGGCGCCATCGCCAAGCCGGTGAACTGGATGATTCTGGCGGTGGGCTTTACCTGGGCCGCCGACATCAGCGCAGTCTATTTTGGCAAAGAAATTCAGGACAGTATTTCCGTTACCCGTCAGCTTGCTCTGATTGTGCTGGTCGCCTGGGCAGCCTGGCGTTTGATTAATCGTGTTGAGAGTAAACAGCTCGATGGCGGTATGGACCCAACAACGGTTCAGTTGGTGGGTAAGCTGGCCAAGCTAGCGGTGACCATTCTCATAATTATGCCGGTCTTCCAATTACTCGGGATTTCGATTTCCGGGATTCTGGCCTTCGGCGGTATGGGCGGTTTGATTGTCGGTCTGGCGGCGAAAGATTTGCTGGCCAATTTTTTCGGATCGCTGATTATTTATCTGGATAAGCCGTTTAAAGTCGGTGACTGGATTCGATCACCGGACCGTTCCATCGAAGGCACGGTCGAGAGCATTGGCTTTCGCGTCACGCGGATTCGCACTTTTGATAAACGCCCGCTGTACGTACCGAACTCGGTATTCACCAGCATCTCGGTTGAAAATCCATCGCGCATGTTGAACCGCCGCATCTACGAAACCATCGGTGTGCGCTATCAGGATTCGCGCAAAGTTCACGTCATGATGGATGCCATCCGTACCATGCTCAGAACTCACCCCGAGGTCGATCAGGATCAGACCATCATTGTGAATTTCAACGCATTTGGTGCCTCCAGCCTTGATTTTTTTGTTTACGCCTTCACTAAGACTACCGACTGGGTGCATTATCACGAGGTTAAGCAAGACGTCCTGCTGCGCATTATGGACATCATCCATGAGCACGACGCCGATTGTGCATTCCCGACCCGGACATTGCATCTCGACAGTTTGCCAGAAGGGCTACACTTGAGCCGCCCTTAAAACGACGTAAAGGTTCCGTCACTCCGCCGTCCTCTGCTTGCCTTGCGCTATGCGTGAAGCTCAAGCAGGTTGGCGCAGTACGGCCAAGTACACAGAATCATTAGTGATAGGCTATGCCTATCGCTTAGTTTGAAAAGATCAATTTAACGCATGGGCTTCCGGGCCCTACCATGGACACCGTTCCTAACACTCAATAATGGAGAGACACCATGATCAACACAGAACTGAAGCCATTCAGCGCAACTGCGTTCAAAAACGGCGAATTCGTAGACATCACTGAAGCCGACGTTAAAGGCAAGTGGTCTATCTTCTTCTTCTACCCAGCTGACTTCACGTTCGTATGTCCAACTGAGCTGGGCGACGTTGCTGACAAATACGAAGAACTGCAGAAGCTGGGCGTAGAAGTATTTGCTGTATCTACCGACACTCACTTCGTACACAAAGCATGGCACGATGCGTCTGAAACCATCGGTAAGATCAACTACTACATGGTTGGCGATAACAGCGGCAACATCACCAACAACTTCGGTGTAATGCGTCCAGGTGTTGGTCTGGCAGACCGCGCTACTTTCGTAATCGACCCAGACGGCGTTATCCAGGTTATGGAAATCACCTGTGAAGGTGTTGGCCGTAACGCTGAAGAACTGCTGCGCAAAGTGAAAGCGGCTCAGTACGTTCGTAACAACCCAGGTCAGGTTTGCCCAGCTAAGTGGAAAGAAGGTGAAGAGACTCTGGCTCCTTCTCTGGATCTGGTTGGCAAAATCTAACACGACTTCGCTGAGACGCGATCTGCTGTGTTATTTTTTCGCTCGTCCCTGCGCCTACCAATCCGGTATGTCTTGGGTACTCGCTCAAAAATGCCTTGCAGCTCATCGCCTCAGCTGTGTCGGATGATCTGAGCTAGCGCCTTGTCGCTAACGCTCAGATGAAAGATTGAAACCCTGGCTTCGGCCGGGGTTTTTCTTTTTGGGTGTGCGGTGAGAATGCCTTGCAGCTCACCGCCTCAGCTTCTGAGCTAGCTGCGTTGTCTGCGCGGCGTTAAAAGTTGGCTTCGGAATGCTCATTTAGGTGAACTAAACTCCGCTTCCTCCACCAACTTTTGCCTTGCGCAGCCTGCCTTGCTAACGCTCAGATGAAAGATTGAACCCCTGGCTTCGGCCGGGGTTTTCGTTTCGGTTTTTGACATTGCGTATGATGCATACCAAGATATACCAATAATTGGTATTGAGGATGCGATGATGGCTAAGAACACCAGCGTTACGCTTGGCGATCACTTTGATGGTTTTGTTGCTGAGCAGGTGCAGAGCGGACGTTATGGCTCGGTTAGTGAGGTTATTCGTGCCGGTTTGCGCAAGCTCGAGGATGATGAGCAGGCATTAGCGATGCTGCGCAGCGAGATAGCAAAAGGTCTGAACTCGTTAGAAGATAATGGCAGTAAGCCACTGGATATGAATTCGGTGAAGGCTCGGGGAAGAGCAATGCTGAAGAAAGATAGTTAGTATCTGATTGCAGTTAAGCCAAACGATAGGGAATGTCCGATGCTTAATACTGAAGTTTCTCCTGAGGCCGAAAACGATCTGTTGTCGGTCTGGCTATATATCGCAGAAGATCAGCCAGTTAATGCTGATCGCTTTCTGGATAAGTTATTGAAGGTTATTGAACGGCTCGCTGAGTTTCCTTTGATGGGTATCGAGCGGGAAGAGTTGGCGTGCGGGCTTCGTAGTTTCAGCGTCGACCGCTATGTTCTGTATTACCTGGTGTCTGACAAGTCGCTAACGATCGTCAGGGTTTTGGCTGCGGATATGGGTACTCGTCAGCAGTTTGATGCAGAACCTTATGGAAGTGATTTTAGTCTTTAAACTGCATTGTTCGCAGCTTTCCGAGCATCCTTTGGTCTGAAACCGCTTGATCCAGCCCCCCTGTGGACGGTTATTGTTCACAGCCGCTCCGTAACTTCTCTGATCTTGAGCGGGATCATCGCCTTGTAGTCCTGCAATGCTAGGTTAAGCCTACCAATAGGCAGTATCTATTATCCTTTCTTAGTTAATATCTATCGAAGGGTTAGAAAAGATTGATTTAAATAATGCAGCCAGTCTCGCTACTATAATCCTGTACTTTGAATTAAGGCGCTTCTGCTCCCGGTGTAACACACGAGTTTGGGAAGAAGCCGAATCAACATAAAGGAAACCATCATGTTAGATGCAACCATGAAACAACAGCTCGGTGCTTACTTGCAGAATCTGCGTAACCCGATTTCACTGCTGGTGGCCGTTGATGGGTCGCCAAAAGCAAAAGAGCTGGAAGAGTTGGCGCGTGAGATCGCTGAGCTGAACGACAAGATTTCGGTCAGCACGACCGAAGAGAAGATCAATGGTCGTGCGCCAGTGATGGCGATTGCGAAAGAAGACAACGCGCCGCGCGTGTTCTTTGCTGGTATTCCGCTGGGCCACGAGTTTACGTCGTTGGTGTTGGCACTGTTACAAGCCGGTAGCCACCCATCGAAAGAAGATCAGGCGCTGCAGGATCAGGCGAAGGCGTTGACCAAAGCACTGAACTTTGAAGTGTACGTTTCTCTTTCATGCCACAACTGTCCGGATGTCGTTCAGTCGATCAATCTGATTGCTGCACTGAACCCTAACGTGACCGCAACCATGATTGATGGTGGTGTGTTCCAGCAGGAAGTGACAGAGAAAGACATCATGGCAGTGCCTGCGCTCTACCTTAACGGAGAGCCTCTGGCGAATGGTAAGCAAACGCTGGCGGACATTCTGGCCTTAGTCGATGACGACGCTGACGAAAAAGCAGCAGCGGCACTTGCTGATAAAGATCCCTTCGATGTGCTGGTCGTCGGTGGTGGTCCTGCGGGTGCGTCGGCCGCCATTTATGCCGCACGTAAGGGCATTCGCACAGGCTTGTTGGCTGAGCGCTTTGGTGGTCAGGTCTCAGATACCGTGGGCATTGAGAACTTTATTTCGGTGCCATACACCGAAGGTCCGAAGCTGGTTGCGCACTTGGAAGAGCACGTTAAAGAATACGACGTGGACATCATGAAAGCGCAGAAAGCCGTAGGCCTGCGTAAGACCGATAGCGGTCTTACCGAGGTCGAAATGGCCAACGGTGCGGTACTGAGCAGTAAGTCGGTGATCCTGGCTACCGGTGCGCGTTGGAGAGAAATGAACGTGCCAGGTGAGCAGGAATACAAAGCGAAGGGCGTTTGCTTCTGCCCACACTGTGATGGCCCGCTGTTCAAAGGCAAGAAAGTGGCGGTGATCGGTGGTGGTAACTCAGGTATTGAGGCCGCGATTGACCTGGCAGGTATCGTAGAACACGTGACCGTGCTGGAATTCTCTGACACTTTACGTGCCGATGCCGTACTGGTGAAGAAGGCACAGAGTACGGCCAATATCGACATCATTAAAATGGCGATGACGACCGAAGTACTGGGCGATGGTCAGAAGGTCACCGGGTTGCAGTACAAAGACCGCAACACCGATGAAATGAAGACCGTCGACGTGGCAGGTATCTTCGTCCAGATTGGTCTGGTGCCGAATACCGAGTTCCTGAAAGACAGCGTGACGCTGACGGAGCGGGGTGAGGTCGTGATCGATGGTCACGGTCAGACCAACGTACCGGGTGTCTTCGCCGCGGGTGATTGTACGAATGTGGCGTACAAGCAGATCATCATTTCGATGGGCGCTGGTGCTACTGCAGCATTGGGTGCCTTTGATCATCTGATTCGCAGCTGATCAGCTGCCTCCGCGTCTATCGATAGTCGATGTTTCTAGTTGATGTCGATAGACGGAGGCAGTGAACACCACGGCTAAAACCAAAGCCGCTGGACGAAACGTTCAGCGGCTTTTTTGTGATTTCTTCGAGTCTCTATACTTGCATCTGTTTTATTCGGGGTCGTTTTACTCAGAGCTGTTACCCTGTCTCGGTATGGTTCATTAAATGGAGATGCTATGCCTGTGTCACCAACTCGCTCGTCACATCCTATCCCTGCGGTTTCTTGTCCTGTGTGCGGCGAAGCAAACCACTGTGCGCCGGCGAAATCCGGGTCTTTCGACACACCTTGTTGGTGTTATGAGGTTAAGGTGTCTTCCTCTGCCTTAGCGAAGGTGCCCGATGAACTGCAGGGCAAAGCGTGCTTATGCCGTTCCTGTGCGGAAGACGAATAAGCGCTTAGAGGCTAGTCGCTGCGATTTTTCTTGCCGTTAGCTGTGTGATTGTGTCGCTAAATCGTCATAGTTGACTGCTATCTCTGTCATTCGCACACTCAATCGACGGAATTGACGTATCAGGTTCGGCCAAAAGGCTGCAAAGGCGGCAGCCATCGCTTAGTGTGAAGTGAGTAGTACGAGCCTGTGATGCACGGGCATCACCTACATTGACCGAGTCTGCTCTTCAGAGCAGAGCAACAATAGGCAGGGATTCTATGTCGGGTACGAAGTTGGCACTGGCGTCGCAGCAGGATGAGCGGCATCGTCAGTCAGAGCCAAAGAAGGTAACTACAAACGGTTTTCTCGAGGACGTTTGGCAAGGGCTGGCGCAGCCGCAGAAGGCACTGTCGTCTAAGTACTTTTACGACACCGCAGGCGACCACCTTTTCCAGCGGATCATGCATTGCGATGACTACTATCTTACGCGTTGTGAGATGGAAGTCTTTCGCGAGAAAGCGCGGGATTTGATTGCCGCCTTAAGCGTTCATGACACGGCGTTCGATCTGGTTGAGCTCGGCGCTGGTGATGGCATAAAAACCCGGCATTTACTGCGCTATCTTGCCGATGAACAGTCAGATTTTCGTTATCTTCCCGTTGATATATCAGGTCATATTCTCGATGTACTTTGCACTGGCCTGCAACAGAACCTCGCTGAGGTTGATGTCTTACCCTTTCAGGGGGACTATTTTGACGCCTTGGGTGAGATTACACGCGTGTCCGAACGCCGTAAGGTCATTCTGTTTCTGGGCTCGAATATCGGCAATATGACAGTGGAAGACTGTCACACCTTCTGTCAGCGACTCCATGACCATATGCAACCCGGCGATCTGTTGATTACCGGCTTCGACCTGAAGAAAAACCCCCGGACTATCCTCAAAGCTTACGACGACAGCGAGGGTTTAACACGTGCATTTAATCTGAATTTATTGCGTCGGATTAATGATGAACTTAATGCGGATTTTGTGTTGGATAATTTTGAGCATTATCAAACCTACAATCCGGTCAGTGGTGCATGCCAGAGCTATTTGATCAGTCAGAAAGATCACACCGTGACGGTCGCGGGGCGTCGAATTTCATTTACCGAACACGAACCCATTTTTATGGAGGTTTCTCGTAAGTTCAGCCCGTCTGATATTGATGAACTGGCCGAGGCTTCCGGGTTTTTATCACTACATCACTGCACAGACAGCAAAGGTTGGTTTGCCAATGCGGTATGGATGAAGCCATGATGTCCGATTTATTGAATCAGTTTCGTTTGGTGCGAGCCGCCTCCGAGTCCATATGTCAGAATCTTGAGGCGGAGGACTATGTTGTCCAGCCTGTGATTGATGTCAGTCCACCGAAGTGGCATTTAGCTCATACCAGCTGGTTTTTTGAGACCTTCCTTTTAACGGAATACTTGCCGGGGTATGAGGTTTTCCATCCTGCCTGGGGATTCCTGTTTAATAGCTATTACGAAGCAGTGGGCGCCCGAGTACCACGCGCTGATCGCGGCAATCTTAGCCGTCCTACTGTTGAGGAAGTCTACGCTTATCGCCGTCATGTGGACGATGCGATGATGCAACTACTCGACCGCCTGATCAACACCCCTGATACTCTGTGTCAGCCCAGTAGCGAGCTTGAGGCGTTGATTGTGCTGGGCATGAATCATGAGCAACAGCATCAGGAATTATTGATTACCGACATTAAGTACATTCTGGGTCATAACCCCTTACTTCCCCCTTTGGACATACCGCTGTTAAGGCAAGCAGGTGGCGTTACTGACGACGCATGGGTCGCAGTGGATGGAGGCGTAGTGAGTATCGGTGCCAGTCAGGCTGAGTCAGGGTTCACGTTCGATAATGAACATGGTGAACACAAACAATACCTGGCTCCCTTCCAGATTCGCCGTTCGCTGGTGTCTAATGCTGAGTATCTGGCTTTTATCAATGACGGTGGGTATCGACGTTGTGACCTTTGGCACTCCGATGGGTGGTATTGGCTGCAGGAAACTCAGGCCGAGGCACCACTGTATTGGCAGAAACGCGACCATGAATGGATGGCATATGATTTCAATGGGCTGCGCCCCATTGAGCTTGACCTGCCCGTAGCCCACGTGAATTTTTACGAAGCCTCGGCGTTTGCTGCCTGGAGAGACTGTCGATTGCCGTCGGAGGCTGAGTGGGAAGTAGCTTCGGAGCGAATCAACTGGGGTGAACGGTGGGAGTGGACTAACAGTGCGTACTTGCCGTATCCCGGGTTTACCACCGCCACTGGAGCCGTAGGCGAATACAACGGCAAGTTCATGGTCAATCAGATGGTGCTTCGTGGTGGGTCAGTGGCGACTCCCGAAGGACACTCTCGAAAGACGTATCGTAATTTTTTCCAGCCTGAATTGCGCTGGCAATACATGGGCATTCGCTTGGCGCGTTCATCCGTGGAGTAATCTTATCGTTGCGCTTTTTCTGAGGCTTACAACGCCCGGAACTTGGTGTAATCTCACGCTCTGTAATTTTCTTATTAAGAGCGTAAGTCCATGCCTAAGGCCAGTGAAATCAAAAAGAATGCTGCGGTTGAGTACAACGGCAGCGTGTACTTCGTTAAAGACATCGAGCGCTCTGTGCCGCAGGGTCGCGCTGGTGGCTCGATCTACCGTATGCGCATGTACGATGTAGTGACTGGCGCCAAGCTGGACGAGTCGTTTAAAGACAGCGACATGCTGAACCTGGCCGACCTGGTACGTCGCCCGGTAACCCTGTCTTACATCGATGGTGACGAATACAACTTCATGGATTCTGAAGACTTCACCATGTACCCGCTGAACAAAGACTCGATTGCCGACGAAGTGTTGTTTATCACGGAAGAAACTCAAGGCCTTCAGGTGGTGGTATTGAATGAAGCGGCGGTAGGCGTTGATCTGCCGACCATCGTTGAGTTGGTGATTGTTGAAACAGCACCAGCCATGAAGGGCGCTTCCGCGACTTCACGTACCAAACCTGCCACGCTGACCACCGGTCTGGTTGTTCAGGTACCTGAGCACATTGCGGAGGGCGAGCGCATTAAGGTGAACACTGACGAATCTAAGTTCACTGGCCGCGCTAACTGAGTCTGACTCGGTCTATCGGCTGCATTATTTCTCGTTAATGTAGCCGGTTTTTCCTTCCTGCTATGACACGCATCTTTTTACGCAAACCTCCCCAGCAGCATTTGCAGCGACAGCTGAATCCGGGAGACGCATTGTCTGAGTCTATTCATTCAGTGGTTGCGAACGACCCGCCGCTGCACCATGTATTGTCGGGTGAGCAACCGCTTGTTTTGATCTTCGTGCGTCATTCCGGCTGTCCATTTGCTGAGCGCGACGTGAAAGCCGCGCGACGTGCGCAAGCCGAATATCCTCAGGCGCGGTATTGTCTGGTTACGCATGGTGACCAGGCCCTGACCGAGCGTTGGCTGCAGCAGATTGGTGGTGTGGGTGAGGTACTCTGGTATCACGATGCTGAGCGACGCCTTCATGGCGCGTTCGGTTTGGGCTATAGCAGTGCCTGGCACTTTATGGGATGGCGTTCTTTGTTAGGCGTGATTCGGCTGTGGCCCCAAGGCATTCGCAATCGCATCGCTACCGGCACGCGTTGGCAGAAGTCTGGCGTATTTGTGGTGACGCACCAGCGTTTAATTTGGTGTCGTATTGCGTCATCAGCGGAGCAGAATTTGCTACCAGATGGTTCGGTATTCAAGGAGGGAGCATGACGTCTGTGCTAACGGAGGAAATATCGACGTATTGTTTATCGAAGCCAGAGGCCCACGAGGATTTTCCGTTTGGCCCACAGGCTCAAGTCGTTAAAGTCGGTGGAAAAATGTTTGCGCTGATTTTCCAATATCAGGGGCGAGCAGCCATCAACCTCAAATGCGATCCGCTACAAGCGCAGCAACTCAGAGATGTTTGGGACGATGTTATTGCTGGATATCACATGAATAAACGCCATTGGAACACCGTGTTTATTGATGGGGATGTTCCTCGCAGTGAAATAGAGCGTCTGGTCGACCACGCTTACGCCTTGGTGGTTCGTGGCTTACGAAAGGCCGAGCGTACACGGCTCGAAACCCTTCATGGTGCAGACACCCTGTATTGCGGCGAGTAGCGCTAGATTACAGGAAACCGTGTCATGCCACGGTCTGCTGTGATTCAAACAAGTGTGAAAATTCATTCATATTGCTTTCCATGTATTCCAGAAACGCCTTCGCGGCCGGCGTTAAATGTTTATTCTGCGGATAAACCACACACCAGGATCGCCGTAACGGAAAACCACTGACTTGCAGAGCAACCAGACTGCCCAGTGTCAGCTCCTGCAAGATACTCAATTTTGGCAACACCGCCACCCCCAGTCCGGCAATGACGGCGTGCTTTAATCCATCGTTGGAACCGAGTTCCATCACCGGTGCCAGACGCAGACGCTGTGTCTGGCAAAATACTTCGAGGGCCAGGCGACTGCCCGAGCCAGACTCCCGCAACAACAAGCCGCTATTCAGAAAGGTTTCTGCGGAGATATCCTGCTCTGGCATCGTCGCCAGTGGGTGTGTCGGCGGAGCCACCGCAACCAATTCGTTGTCTAGGAAGGGCAGTGATGATAGCCCGCGGTCTTCGGGGACCAGACCCATAATGACGAGGTCATCGGCATTGTTGGCGAGTCGTTCCAATGCCGTCGCCCGATTAACGACGCGCAGTTTCACCTCCACATCAGGATTCAGATCCAGAAACGCCCGAAGCAGATACGGCACCACGTACTGTGCGGTACTCACGGCCACCACTTTCAGCTCTCCGGCAACGCGCCCTTCCAGTGCGGCCAGATCACTTTGTAATGTGCGCAACTCAGAGAAGATCACACCGACGGCGGCCATCAGGCGCTCGCCCGTGGGTGTGGTGTACAGCGTGCGGCCGATGTACTCAAACACGGGATTCCCCAGCGCCTGTTCCAGCTGTTTGATCTGACTACTGACGGCGGGCTGAGTCAGGCCGAGCAGGTCGCCGGCTTTACTGTAACTGCGTGCATCGTAAACCGCCTGAAAGACCTGCATCTGGCGAAACGTCAGGCGACTGGCCAAACGTTGAACGGTTAATGGCATGTTGGGTACTCGAATTAAATATAAGCAATAACTTATACCTTGTAGAAAATATATCAATTATTGCTTTTGGGTAGGGCCGCGTAAGGTACACGTATCGAACGCGAGGAAAAGCCCTATGTTGACCAAAGTATTGATTGCTAACCGAGGTGAAATTGCCGTGCGCATTGTGCGTGCGTGCGCAGAAGCCGGCATTCGGTCCGTGGCTATTTATACCGAGCCCGACCGTTATGGATTGCATGTAAAACGCGCCGATGAAGCCTACTCCATGGGAGAAGATCCATTGCGCGGATACCTCGATCCGGTGGCGATTGTTAGCCTGGCCGTACAGACTGGCTGCGATGCCATTCATCCCGGGTATGGCTTCTTATCGGAAAATGCCGAATTCGCACGTTTGTGTGAAGAGAAGGGGGTGACCTTTATTGGCCCGTCTTCTCAGGTGATTCATGGCATGGGAGACAAGACACAAGCCCGGGACAGCATGCGTGCCGCGGGGGTGCCGGTGACGCCGGGCTCAGAAGGAAACCTGGCCGACATCGATGAAGCCTTATCGCTGGCCGATGAGGTGGGCTATCCGATTATGATTAAAGCCACCTCCGGTGGTGGCGGTCGCGGCATACGTCGTTGCGATACGCCAGAGGAACTGCGCCAGCAATACCCTCGGGTGATTTCTGAGGCGACTAAGGCGTTTGGTTCTGCTGAGGTGTTTCTTGAGAAGTGCATCGTCAATCCGCGTCATATCGAAGTTCAGATTCTGGCCGACGCCCATGGAAATGTGATTCATCTCTATGAGCGCGATTGCTCGATTCAGCGTCGTAATCAGAAATTAATTGAGATCGCTCCCAGCCCTCAGTTAACACCACAGCAGCGGGATACCATCGGTCAGCTAGCCGTCAAAGCGGCTCAGGCGGTGGGTTACGTCAACGCAGGCACCGTCGAGTTTTTACTGTCTGGCGACCAGGTGTATTTCATGGAAATGAACACCCGGGTTCAGGTCGAACACACCATTACTGAGGCCATTACCGGCATCGATATTGTACGGGAGCAATTACGCATTGCCGCGGGACTGCCATTAAGTGTGAGTCAGGCCGACGTTCAGCATCGTGGCTATGCACTGCAATTTCGTATTAACGCGGAAGATCCTAAAAATGATTTTCTGCCGAGTTTCGGGCGGATTTCTCATTATTACGCACCAGGCGGTCCCGGAGTGCGGGTCGATACAGCAATTTATACCGGCTACGACATCCCGCCTTATTACGACTCCATGTGCCTCAAGCTGGTGGTCTGGGCACTGACCTGGGAGGAGGTGATTGCTCGTGGGCAGCGTGCACTGGATGACATGCGCCTGCATGGCATTAAAACCACAGCACCTTACTACCAGCAGATACTGGGTCACCCGGATTTTCAGAACGCCTGTTTTGACACCAGCTTTGTACCTACTCATATGGAGCTGCTCAATTACTCCGTTAAGCGTCACCCAAGCGAAGTGGCATTGGCCATCGCCGCTGCTATTTCTGCCCACGCGGGCTTCTGATTAAGGAGAGAACATCATGACTCAGCCAAAGAAAATTGAAGTAACCGACGTGGTACTGCGCGACGCCCATCAGTCATTAATCGCAACTCGTCTGCGCACTGAAGATATGCTGCCGATCTGTACAAAACTCGATCAGGTAGGCTACTGGTCGTTAGAAGTGTGGGGTGGGGCGACCTTTGACGCTTGCGTGCGTTTTCTGAAAGAAGATCCATGGGAGCGCCTGCGTCAGCTGAAAGCGGCGCTACCCAATACTCGCCTACAGATGTTGCTGCGCGGTCAGAACCTTCTTGGTTATCGTCATTATGCGGACGATGTGGTCGAAGCTTTTGTTGCAAAGGCTGCGGACAATGGCATTGATGTGTTCCGGGTTTTTGATGCCCTGAACGATCTGCGTAATTTAGAAACGGCGATTAAGGCGGTCAAAAAAGCCGGTAAGCACGCCCAAGGCACTATCTGTTATACGACCAGCCCTGTACATACGCCTGAATTATTTGTGCAGCAGGCAAACGCATTAAAAGCCATGGGCGCCGACTCACTTGCGATTAAAGACATGGCGGGCCTGCTTACTCCTTATGCCACCGAGACTCTGGTCCGTGCGATTAAAGCCGAAGTCGATCTGCCACTGGTGCTGCACAGCCACAGCACGGCAGGCCTTGCTCCTTTGTGTCAGCTAAAAGCCATCGAAGCTGGGGTTGATCGCATTGATACCGCGATTTCCTCCTTTGCTAGCGGCACCAGCCATCCAGCCACCGAATCACAGGTCGCGGCATTGAAAGATTCACCCTATGACACGGGTTTAGATCTCGAATTATTAAGCGAAATTGCAGATTACTTCCGCGACGTGCGGAAAAAGTATCACCAGTTTGAAAGTGAATTTACCCGTGAAGATGTTTCGGTCCAGATAAACCAGGTACCGGGTGGCATGATGTCGAACCTGGCCAATCAATTAAAAGAGCAAAACGCTTTAGACCGGATTCAAGAGGTGTTCGCCGAGATTCCACGCGTACGGAAGGACTTAGGTTACCCACCGCTGGTGACACCAACGTCACAGATCGTCGGCACACAGGCGGTGTACAACGTGCTGTCGGGCGAGCGTTATAAAACCATCACCAACGAGGTGAAACGCTATTTACAGGGCGGCTATGGTCAGGCACCGGCGGCCGTAAATACGGAATTACTCAAACGAGCCATTGGCAATGAGTCTGTCATTGACGGGCGTCCGGCGGATTTACTGGCGCCGGAAATGGCGCGATTACGCTCTGAAATTGGGGAGTTGGCGGACAGCGAAGAAGATGTCCTGACGTACGCCATGTTCCCAGACCTGGCCCGTGATTATTTAACTCAACGCAACGCTGGCACGCTTTCGCCAGAGCCGTTGGAAGCTGTCACCCAATTGGGTTCGTCGTCGGCGGCGGCCACTAAGGCAACGGAATTCTCCATTGATGTGCATGGCGAAAAATACGACATTGCCGTCACTGGGGTTGGGGCAATGGCAGATGGGAAACGTAAGATTTATCTATCACTGGATGGCATGCCGGAAGAGGTGGTTTTTGAACCACTGAACGAATACGTCGCCGATGGTGACTCGTCCGGGCGCCGTCAGAATGCTCAGCGCGCGAATGCACCGGGCCACGTGACAACCGCGATGCCGGGGAACGTCGTTGAGGTGCTGGTGGCTGTGGGCGACCTCGTGACTGTTGG
>Ga0255776_10002335_pt1 | contig 21279 bp, 16 predicted proteins | sample 071ome_19_FD_179974 | JGI IMG/M metagenome (GOLD analysis project Ga0255776, IMG submission 179974) | Coastal salt marsh microbial communities from the Groves Creek Marsh, Skidaway Island, Georgia - 071413AT metaG (version 2) | ecosystem: Environmental > Aquatic > Marine > Intertidal zone >... | reverse complement strand
TTGGTGTGAAAAAGACCATGATGATGGCTCAGAGGCTCTATGAGGCGGGTTACATCACTTATATGCGTACTGACTCCACCGCATTGAGCAAAGACGCTGTAGAGGCTTGTCGTGGCTATATCGATGAGAACTTTGGTGGTAAGTATCTGCCTGATTCACCGAATGTGTATTCTTCCAAAGAAGGCGCACAAGAAGCGCACGAAGCGATTCGTCCTTCTGATGTAAACCGCTTTGGTGCTACCTTGTCGGATATGGAACGTGACGCTCAGCGTTTATATGAATTGATCTGGTGTCAGTTTGTGGCCTGTCAGATGGTACCTGCAGAGTACACATCGACAACGATTACTGTGACTGCGGATGAGTTCGAATTGAAGACACGTGGTCGAGTGGTTCGTTTCGATGGTTACACGCGTGTTATGCCTCAACTGGCTAAGAAAGAAGATGATGTGACCTTGCCTGACCTTAAGCAGGGTGATGTTCTTGATCTGAACAATGTCGAAGCCAAACAGCACTTCACCAAGCCGCCAGCACGTTTCAGTGAAGCGGCTCTTGTTAAAGAACTGGAAAAGCAAGGTATTGGTCGACCATCTACCTATGCTTCGATCATTTCTACGATTCAGGATCGCGGTTATGTTCGTTTGGAGAGTAAGCGTTTCTATGCTGAAAAAATGGGCGAGATCGTTACTGATCGTTTGATGGATTCTTTCAATGATCTGATGGACTACGGTTTTACTGCCGGCATGGAAGAGCAGTTGGATGACGTGGCTGAAGGCTCGAAAGAGTGGAAGGCATTGCTGAATGAATTCTACGGTGATTTCAAATCCAAGTTGGATTTCGCCGAATCTGAAGAAGGTATGCGTCCGAATAATCCTACGGAAACGGATATTAAGTGCCCGGATTGTGGACGTAATATGCTGATTCGAAATGCCACAACCGGTGTTTTCCTGGCGTGTTCGGGTTATGCACTTAAGAAAGATGAACAATGTAAGAAGACATTGAACCTTGCACCGGGTGATGACGCGGTAGCGGTTGTTGAAGGTGGTTCAGAATCAGAACAGGATGAAGCAGAAACGCTAGCGCTTCGCCAAAAAGAGCGTTGTCCTAAGTGTGATAACGCAATGGAAAGCTATCTCATCGATGAATCACGCAAGCTACATATCTGTGGTAACAACCCAGCGTGTTCAGGTTATAAACTGGAAGCCGGTACATTCAAAATCAAAGGCTATGATGGCCCTGTGATTGAATGTGATAAGTGTGGTTCGGAAATGCAGTTGAAGACCGGCCGTTTTGGTAAGTACTTTGGTTGTACAAACGAAGAGTGTAAAAATACTCGTAAGCTTCTGAAAAGCGGTGAGCCAGCGCCACCGAAGATGGATCCTGTGCCGATGCCAGAGTTGAAGTGCCAAAAGGTGGATGATCACTACATCCTTCGTGATGGTGCTACAGGTATGTTCCTGGCGGCTAGTCAGTTCCCGAAAAATCGAGAAACGCGAGCTCCGAAAGTGTTTGAGATTCTTCCGCATAAGGCAGAAATCGATCCGAAGTATCACTTCTTGATGGAAGGTGAAACGCACGATGAGAACGGTAACGAGGCTCAGATTCGTTACAGTCGTAAAACCAAACAACAGTACCTGATGACCGAAAACAAAGAAGGTAAAGCGACTGGTTGGACAGCGTTCTTCGACCACGACACCAAGAAGTGGACGTACACTGAAACCAAGAAGCCCGCCAAGAAAAAGGCAGCGGCTAAGAAAAAGTAAACGATGATGGGAAAAACTAATGATGCTGATTAAAAGTTTTTCCCTTACATCCGGGCGTTAGTTTTGTAAACTTGCCTGAACATTGAAACCCGATCTCAATGGTCGGGTTTTGTTTGTCTGGAATATCGCATTTTTTATAGATTCACATAGGAAGATCAAAGATGTTAATGGTGATCTCACCAGCAAAAACGCTGGATTACGAAACACAACCAACCACTAACAAATTCACTCAGCCCTTGTTTCTGGATGATTCGGCAGAGTTGGTTAATGTGCTGAAAGAAAAGTCGCCTACCGATATTTCAGAGTTGATGAAGATCAGCGCAAAACTGGGTGAGCTGAATGCCAATCGCTTTCAGGTGTGGCAAGCGCCATTTGATGAAACCCAATTAGACGATCTAACCGTTAAGCAAGCGGTATTAGCGTTTAAAGGTGATGTATACACCGGCCTGGATGCGGCAACGCTGTCCGATGAGCAGTTAGATTTTACGCAGGATCATCTTCGTATTTTGTCGGGCTTATACGGCATTCTTAAGCCCCTAGATCTAATGCGTCCTTATCGTCTGGAGATGGGTACCAAGCTGGAGAACGGCCGAGGTAAGAACCTGTACGAATTCTGGGGTGACAATAATGTGGATTACATTAATGAGCAACTGAAGGCTCAAGGCTCAGACGAGTTAGTGAATCTGGCCTCTACGGAATACTTTAAGTCGGTCAACACCAAGAAACTGAATGGCAAACTGATCACGCCAATCTTCAAAGATGAGAAGAACGGCAAGTACAAGATTATTAGTTTTTACGCTAAAAAAGCGCGTGGTTTGATGGTGCGCTATGCAGTGGATAAACAAATTACAAAAGCGGACGATTTGAAAGCCTTTGATTATCAAGGCTATCAATATGCACCTGAAGAATCGACGGCGGATGAATGGGTGTTTAAGCGTCCGGAGTCGGCTCAGTAAGTTTTATTTAAACAAATAAAAATGGCCAGCAAAGCTGGCCATTTTTATATCTGTAGGTATTGCTTACTGGTTAGCACTAATTTGCTCTTGGGCAAGCTTGATCAAATCCAACAATATCTGGCCAGATTCAACTAACACCGCATCTTCTTGAGCCGGCTTTTTATCGGCGTCTTGCTCACTGTTGAACTCGTTCATCGCTTCAACGGTTTCAAACGCGTCTTTGCCTTTCGCTTTTCTTCGTTCGTTTTCCAGATCTAGAGACGCTTTCTCTAATTCTTCTCGTTCTGATTTACGCGTAGTCATATTCAATGAGATGTGTGTTTTTTCACGCTGTTCTTTCAAACGATCGATCTGCTTATTCAAGTACTGAAAGTCAGGGTCTTCAGTTATACGGGCTTTGTGATTACTTTCCAGCGTAGGGATAGCTGAATCAAAGTTACCGTATTTAGCGTGATGCACTGAACCGATTGTGTCCCAAGGTAAGGCATTCTCAAGAGAGCTCTCACCAACAATTTCCTTGTTGTACAGGCTTGGGAATTCAATGTCAGGAATAACGCCTTTGTTCTGAGTACTCTTACCAGAGATGCGATAGAACTTGGCTTGCGTCAGTTTGATTTCGCCATGACGTAGACGTTGCAATGATTGAACTGTGCCTTTACCAAAGGTCTGGCCACCCAAAACAATGCCCCGTTGATAATCTTGCATTGCACCCGCGAAAATTTCAGAAGCTGAAGCACTCAAGCGGTTGACAAGCACAGCCAGTGGGCCAGTGTAGTAGACGTTAGGATCCGCATTAGTGTGGATCTGAACATTTTGATCAACGTCACGTACTTGAACCGTTGGTCCCTGACGAATAAATAGACCTGTGAGTTCACGTGCTTCGAACAGAGAGCCACCGCCATTGTTTCGAAGATCGATTACTAGGCCGTCGATGCCTTCTTGCTCAAGCTCTGCAATCAGGTTCTTAACATCGCGAGAGGTGCTCTTGTAGTTCGGGTCTCTGTTGCGGAAGGCTTCAAAATCCATGTAGAAGGTCGGAATGTTGATTATGCCAAGCTTGTAGGTCTGACCATTGCGCGTTAGCTCGATCACGTCTTTTTGAGCGGATTGTTCTTCAAGTTTTACTTTGTCACGAACAATCTCAATCACTTTGGTTTGAGTAATATCGCTTGAGCTTGCCGGGATAATTTCAAGACGCACCATGGTGTCGCGTTCACCACGGATCTTTTTCACCACGTCATCAAGGCGTTCACCAACGACATCAACGATTTCACCTTTCTTGCCCTGACCTACGCCAACAATACGATCCCCAGGTTTTAACTCACCTGCTTTTTCAGCCGGTCCAGCGGCGATTAGGCGAACGACTTTAGTGAATTCGTTGTCGCTTTGAAGAACCGCGCCAATGCCTTGCAGTGAAAGACGCATGTTGATGTCGAAGTTTTCAGCGTCTCTAGGTGATAGGTAATTAGTATGCGGGTCAAAGGTCATTGTGAAGGCGTTCATATACAGCTCGAACACATCTTCAGAAATGGTCTGTTTTGCTCGGTTTAATTGGTTTTTATAGCGCTTGGTAAGAGTTTCCTTGGCTTCAGTAAGTTCTTTTCCTGCCAGCACTAATCCCAGAAGTGAATTCTTGATGCGCTTCTGCCAAAGCTCATCCAGAGCCACTTCAGAGCTTTCCCATGGTGCTTCTGCACGATCAATCAGTAACTCTTCATTGGTGTCGAATGCCCATTTATGATTCCCATCGGCTAGTAATGCTAAAACCCATTCCATTCTCTCGACCAGTTTTTGCTGGTAAGAATTGAAGATGTTGAAAGCCGGTTTTAAATTGTTTGTTAGCAGAGCGTTGTCTAATGCAAGGCTGTTTCGGCTAAATTCCTTAACGTCTGAATCCGTGAAATACAGGCGATTTGGATCAAGACTTTTTAGATAACTGTCGAACATCTTTTTCGACAGGTTATCGTCAATAGTCGGGCTGCTGTAGTGACCTTTTAGCAGGCTAAGTACAATTTCCCGATTGGTGTTTGGATGGATGTCTTCAGGAGAGAGTTCTTTTAATTCGTCACTCTCCACAGTCGTGCTGGAATCCGTGTCTTTTTCCAGTTCAACCGAGGTGGTCGAAAGCGCCAGTAATTCTTTAGTTTCTGCGACTTGAACAGCGGGTTGCTTGATGACAACTTGTTCTGGTGTTGCTTTTACAACATTAGTTGTCTTTTGCTCATCCCTGGTATCTCCAGTGAATGCATTGAGACTTGCCAACGATGCAACGAAAAGAGCAGAAGCAAGAATGATTTGGGTAGGGCGGTTTCGAAGACTCATAGCGATACGTTTTTACTGTTTTATATTAAGAATGTAAGACGTTATGTCTTTCTTGTAGGAAATGAACCGAATACTCAATAGTCTCACAGTTATTCGCCTACTTCAAAGAAAGATAGTTGCTTATAAGTAGGATTGGGAGAATTGTCAGAAAGTTTCATTCTTTATGTGTTTTATTTAGGGGCTTTTATAAGCAGTCGTTGCTTTGAAAGGGTTATTTGTCGTGATTTTGTGAGTTTTTGGTAATCCTCTTTTTTCAGCGTCTAAACTTATTCAGAGGTACCTTACAAAAAAGATATGGGTTTCATTCTTTAGCAAAGAGATGGTTTATGCCTTGGTTCAAGTTGACGCTTACGGATACTGATATTTCAAAACGTGCTGATTTATGCCTCGAACGAGAATTTAATGCGGTGCTTGCTGAATTGGAGGCCAATCGCTGTTTGGCGATGTATCGGGATAGCCAATTGCAGAATATTTTTTATGTGGGATGTGACACTGCATGTCAGTTGTTACATGGCCTGATTAATTTCTACAACGGAGTGCCTTGTCAGAAACCTGATTTATCCAAGTTATTGGAGGTGACTGGTCACTTCCATGATCATCAGATCGAACAGGTTCTATAAGTTATGAACCTGTAGCTCTTTCGTGAGAGTCGTTTCTAGATGCATTTCGCTTTATAATCTCGCACCAGCTTTTCTTTTTTCAGTACTTATTTGAAATGAAGTACGTTACGACCAGTAGGTGTATGCATGGCAGATAAAGCCTCTAATTGGGTTCCGCTTACCAACGAAAAACTCTATTTTGCTCAAATCATGTTGGGTTATCTCGAGGAAGAGCAACAGAAAGACTCCGTATTTGGAAAGAATCGAATAGCGGCCCTTTCAGAGAGTGTCGAAACGCATCTCTACAATGCCTACGTTTCTATTTTATGTGAATTAGCCGCAGAGCACAGTGTTCCTTTTCAAGCTGACACCGTGACATTAGGGGTTTTGAACGAAACCTTAATGCAGCGAGATGATGGCCGACGTGAAATCGCTGAATTACTGAGTTTGATGGAAGAGCCGACTTCCTGGTTAGCTCGTCTGCATCAGAATTACAGGAATCGATTTGTCGCCAAGCAGAAGAAATCTGAATACGAAGGTGAAGCCCCAGAATTAATTAGTGCTGTAGCGATTGATGTGGCTGTGTCATCTGAACCGGAAGAACTGAACTTGTTTGACGCCCATAGATCGATGAAAGCCTTGGTCGATTCCATTCGCAGCTATCGAATGGAAGATTGATAATGTTTTGAGAGCTTGCTGAGAAAGTGAGCAATTTCTGGTATCATCGCGCAATTGTTTTACAGGAGCTCATTATGCCAACGGCCTTTCTAGAAATTATTGAACTTGAAAATGGCGATGTGGCCCTTCAAAAAACGGAAGGTGATGAAAAACAGTTAGTCACGATTCACTTTTCAGAAGAAGCCAAAGAATTACTTCAGGGTGATTACGTACAGGTTGCAAAAGGGATGATTCAGGCTGGCTTGCAGATGGTTGGGCGCATGCAGGAAGAAGCCGATGGTATGGAAGAAGCTCCTAAAGTAATCCATTAATAGTCGGGATTAGTTGAGAGACTAATCCTCAAATCTCTGAATCGATTACCTCTATTAAGACGACTCTATAAAAAGACGATCCCTATGAAAACTGAACTACTTTCACCTGCGGGCTCATTGAAAGCCATGCGCTATGCCTATGCTTATGGTGCAGACGCTGTTTACGCGGGTCAGCCTCGTTACAGCTTGCGTGTTCGTAACAACGAATTTTCTACGCTGGATTCCCTTAAAGGCGGTATTGACGAAGCCCATGCGTTGGGTAAGAAATTCTATTTGGCGGCAAACATTGCACCTCATAACGCCAAGGTTAAGACCTTCCTGAATGACATTAAACCTGTGATCGAGCTTAATCCAGACGCTTTGATTATGTCCGATCCTGGGTTGATCATGATGGTACGTGAGCATTTCCCGGACATGCCTGTTCATCTGTCGGTTCAGGCTAATGTGGTGAACTACGCTGGTGTGAAATTCTGGCATCGCCAAGGCATTGAGCGTGTGATTCTTTCTCGTGAATTGTCTTTGGACGAGATTGAAGAGATTCGCATGCAGTGCCCGGAGATGGAACTGGAAGTGTTCGTTCATGGTGCTTTATGTATTGCTTATTCGGGGCGTTGCTTGTTGTCCGGGTATTTCAATAAGCGTGATCCAAATCAGGGTACCTGTACTAATGCGTGCCGTTGGAAGTATCAGTTACACGATGCGAAAGAAACTGAAACAGGCGATATTATTGCAACCGATATTGAAGAGCAAGAAGCTCAAGATCCGGTCACTGTGGTGGACCCTGCAGCGGGTCAGCAAGCTCAACCAGACACCTTTGAACCGCATGTGGATGGTCTCGAAGATCAGACCTTCTTACTGCAGGAAGGCTCTCGTCCTGGTGAGTACATGCCTATCTATGAAGATGAGCACGGTACATACATTATGAATTCCCGTGATCTACGTGCGATTCAACACGTGGAGCGCCTAGTTAAAATGGGTATTCATTCCTTGAAGATCGAAGGCCGTACTAAGTCTCCTTACTACGCTGCAAGAACTGCTCAGGCCTATCGTAAAGCGATCGATGATGCGGAAGCTGGTAAGTCATTCGACATGGGCTTGATGGACGAACTTGAAAGCTTGGCAAGTCGTGGTTACACCGAAGGCTTTTACCGTCGTCATGTGCATGATCAATATCAGCGTTATGAGTCAGGTAATTCGATGACGGGAAGCCAACAATTGGTTGGTGAAATCATGTCTGTTGATGATGGAAAGATGAAAGTCGATGTTAAAAACAAATTTAACGTGGGCGATCATCTGGAAGTAGTTAAGCCATCTGGGAATGTAAGCTTCGATCTTACTGAAATGATCAACAAAAAGGGTGAGGCGGTCGATAGCGCACCGGGTTCAGGTCATGTGATGGACATTCCATTGCCGGAAGGTGTGGAAGCGAATGAAGAACTGGACGAGTTCGGTATGATTGTTCGATATTTACCTGAGCAACGATACACATAAGTCAGTTTTTTACTGCAAGTCATACTAAAAAGCCGAGGTTTTATCCTCGGCTTTTTAGTGTCTATTAATTGGACTTAATCTGTTTGAGCCTATTTCGTTTGAGCTTTAGGCTCGCCTTTAACCTTCTCACGTAAGGATTGGATCATTACATAGAAGGCTGGTATTAACAGTGTCCCTATGATGGTGGCTGCCGCCATTCCTCCGAATACCGTAAAGCCGATAGAGTGGCGACTGGATGCACCAGCACCCACTGCAAAGACCAGAGGCAAGATACCCAGAACGAAGGACAAGGCAGTCATCAGTACTGCTCTGAAACGCATGGTTGCAGCGGTTTGAGCGGCTTCAGTGATACTGACTTTGTCTTCTTCTCGTTTGGCTTTGGCGAATTCCACAATAAGAATGGCGTTCTTGGTGGCGAGACCGATTAATAACACCATTCCCACCTGAGCGTACAAGTCCATAGGGTTCTTCATAATAAACAGCATGGCAATGGCACCTAACACTGCAATAGGTACAGACAGCATTACCGGAATAGGTACACTCCAGCTTTCATATTGTGCTACCAGGAACAGGTAAACAAAGATCAAAGCCAGGGAGAATAGTACGGGTGCCAAGTTACCTGCCAGAATTTGCTGGTAAGCCATGCCGGTCCACTGTGAGTCATAGCCATCTGGCAAACTGGATTGTGCAATACGTTCAGCTGCTTCCATAGCCTGACCAGAGCTGTATCCTGGAGCTGGAATAATGTTGATCGATACTGAGTTAAACAGGTTGTATCGATTGATAACATCTGGCCCAAGGATGGATTTGGTGGTTAGCAAAGTACTCAGTGGCACCATCTCTCCGTCTTTGGTTCGAACATGAAGCTTATCCAAATCAGAGGCATCGTCCCTGAATTCAGCTTCAGCTTGAAGCATTACTCTATAGACCTGACCAAACTTGTTGAAATCATTGACGTACAATGAGCCCAACTGGGTTTGTAGTGTCATAAAGATTTCTGAAAGAGGAATGCCCAGGTTCTTCGCTTTTACCCGATCAACATCGATAAACAATTGAGGGATGTCAGCTGTAAAGGTACTGAAAGCAAAACGAATTTCAGGTGCTTGATTAGCTGCGATAATGAAGCTTCTCATGGCTGCTGCTAAATCTTGAGGTGTTCGACCTTTGAGGTCGGTAAGCACTAACTCCAGACCGCTTGTGTTCCCTAAGCCAGGAATAGCTGGAGTAGAGAAAGCCCGGATGTTTGCGCTTGAGATAGCATTCAATTTGGCCTGCACTTTTCGAATGATGGCTTCTTGGTGAAGTATAGGGTCAGTACGCTCACTCCATGGATCAAGTGTCACAATAGCCAAGCCAGCGTTTGAAGCTACCGCTCCAGCGATCATACTATAGCCACTAACCGTCATAACATCACTGACACCTTCTTCGGTATTTATGATGTCAGTAACCTGCTCCATGATTTCACCTGTCCGAATTAAGGCCGCACCATCGGGTAATTGGATATCAACCATGAAATTGCCCTTGTCTTCATTAGGAATGAAGCCCATAGGAAGCACTTTCATAAAGCCGCCGATGGATACAAAGATCACTACAAGTGTTATTGCTACTAAAGAGAGTTTACGAATGCTGATCGCTACAATAGCACTGTACTTATCCGTGATACGATCAAAGTAATGGTTAAACAGTGTAAAGAAGGCGTTTGTTTTTCCTGAGTGTGGTTTCAATAACGAAGCACACAGAGCAGGACTTAAGGTCAGTGCATTGATTGAAGAAATTACAACGGCTACAGAAATCGTTACAGCAAACTGATTGTACATTTGACCGGTAATACCCGGCATTAAAGAGACAGGTACAAATACGGCTAGCAGTACTAGAGTTGTAGCGACAACCGGTCCACTCACTTCTTTCATTGAAATTCGGGTCGCTTCGACAGGATCTAGCCCTTCTTCAATGTGTCTTCGTACGTTCTCCACAACTACGATTGCATCATCCACCACGATACCAACGGCGAGGATCAGACCAAACAAGCTGACCGTGTTAATTGAGAAGCCCATAGCCAGCATCACTGCAAAGGTACCAATCAAGGAAACAGGAATAGCAATAGCTGGAACCAGAGTGGATCGCCAGTCCTGAAGGAAGATGAAGACAACCAGAATCACCAGAAGAACGGCCTGGAACAGGGCTGTTTGTACTTCTTCAATGGAAGTTTCAATAAAACGGGTGGTGTCGTAAAGAATGTCGTATTCAATATCCTCAGGGAAACGGCTGGACAGGTTGTCCATCAGTTTATAAATGTCTTGAGCTACCTGAAGTGCATTCGCATCCGGGGATTGATAAACGGCAAGAATAACACCAGGCTTATTGTTGAGTTCGCCATACCAACTGTAGCTGGCTGAGCCTAGTTCAAGACGCGCAATATCCTTCAATAGAATGCTCGAACCGTCATTGCGGGATTTCACGACAAGACGCTCGAACTCCTCAGCAGAGGATAAACGACCTTTGGTGCTAAGCGTGTATTGGAATTGCTGTTCTGGTGGTGAAGGAGCCGCTCCGAGTTGACCGGCCGGTACTTGGATGTTTTGCTCATTAATAACTTGTTGAACATCCGTGGTGGTAATACCTAGGGCTGCCATTTTCACAGGGTCAAGCCAGACACGCATACCGTAGTCCTGACCTCCCATGATAGACGCGTCACTCACACCGTTAATACGGGCAATGTCGTTCAGTACATTAATGCTGGTGAAGTTTGAAAGAAACAAACCATCGTAGGTATTGTTTGGCGAGAAGATGTTAACTACCAAGACCATTTCTGTCGACATTTTATCAACAGATACACCCTGACGAACAACATCTTCCGGCAGAGTAGGGTTAGCACGACTTACGCGGTTTTGAACGTTAATCTGGGCAAGGTCTGGATCGGTACCAATGTCAAAGGTAACACTCAGATTGTAACTGCCATCATTAGCACTTTTGGAAGACATATAAAGCATGTTTTCCACCCCGTTGACCTCTTCTTCAATGGGGGCGGCCACCGTTTCCATTACTACCTTGGCGTCTGCACCTGGGTAGGATGTAGTTACTTGAATAACAGGCGGTGTAATCTTGGGAAACTCGGAAACAGGTAACACCTTTAGCGCGATCAGACCGGCTAAAGACAGAACAATCGATATAACAAAAGCGAATTTGGGTCGACTGATAAAAAACTGACTGAACATAAAGCTGTCCTATTGGCTGATTAGTTAATTGAAGGAATCTGGGCGGTTTGACCTTCTGCCTTACTGCCAATACGGACTTTCTGAAGACCGTCAATAATTACTTGTTCTCCCTCAGACAAACCTTCAGGAATCGTGATGTTAATGCCTTGCTTCTGACCTGTGGTAACAGGACGCTTTTCAACAATTTGTTCTTTATTGAGGATCAGCACAAATTTACCGGACTGGTCTTCTTGTATGGCTTTTTGAGGAATGACCAGACGTTTTACTCCTTTGCCTTGCTCAACAACCACTGTGACGTGTTGGCCAGGAAGAAGAAATCCGTCCGGATTAGGGAAAGAGGTTCTCACTTTAATGGTCCCCGTGGTTTGATCAACTCGGTTATCTAGGAAATCAAAGGTGCCTTCGTGTGGATACAACGAACCTGTAGATAATTTCAGGCGAGCAATCAATTTGGTGGGTTCTTCACCGGCTTGTTGTTTAGTTTGTCGTTTTTCTCTGTGTTCAATCAATTCCCGCTCGCTTACCTGAAAACTCACATTCATAGGGTCATTTTGAACGAGTGTGGCTAGAGGGGTTGTTGGACTGATTAAATCACCGATACTTACCTGAGCTTGACTCATTGTGCCTTGGGTAGGAGCAAAAACTTTAGTGTAACTAAGATCTAGGTTAGCCGTTTTAAGGCTTGCCTCTGATACTTTAATGGCAGCATCAGCTTGAAGCTTTTTACTAGTTAATTGATCCATTTGAGATTCACTGATAGCGCCTTTGACGATTAATTCCTTACCACGCTTATAGTTTCTGCTGGCTTCATCTAAAGCGGCCTGATCTTGAGCAATTTTTGCTTTTGCTTTTGCCACTTCGGCTTCGTAGGAATCACTATCCAGTTCAAATAACAAATCACCCTGACTAACACGAGCTCCATCATGCGCGTGTTGTTTGATTAAGTAGCCGCTAACCCGCGCTTGAATGGTGACATCTTCTTTTGCTTCGGTTTTACCCACAAATTCTTTGTGTGGGTTAACTTCTTGAGAGCTCACAGCAAAGGTACTTACCTTTGGAAGTGGAGCATTGGCTTGTGATTGACCTGAGTCGTCAGACGAGCAGGCGAAGAGCAGCGAACCGATTAGTAAAGCGCTAGAAAGTTGAGCCAGCTGGGTAAGCTTGTTTTGTTTAAGGTGATTGTTCATACGACTATCCATAATCTTAGTGATATTTATACCTGTGAGTAGACATGCACGGTCACATGAAACTAAAATGATCTCAATACTGTTTTTATTTACAGTTGTATTGGGATTTAATTTAGAAGTTTCAAGGTTCTATGAGTTTGCTGAAATTTGATGTGATGTTTACCTCAAAAAAGACATCCTTACTAGGAGAGATCATTTCATCAAGAAAAATCATACACGTGGATTGCGACTGTTTTTATGCAGCGGTTGAAGTGCGTGATAATCCTACGTTGGCTAATCTTCCCATCGTCGTGGGCGGAAGCCCAAGTGGGCGAGGTGTGGTTGCCACTGCAAGCTATGAAGCGCGCAAATTTGGTGTGCGCTCTGCTATGTCATCCCATCAGGCCATGAAGCTCTGCCCTCAGGTTCAGTTCATCAAACCTCGAATGGACGCCTATCGAGAAGCTTCAGAACAAATTCATCGTATCTTTGCGGATTACACCGACTTGATTGAACCTTTGTCTTTGGATGAAGCCTATCTCGATGTCAGTGACTGCTCACTTCATAAAGGCAGCGCCACCCGGATGGCTGAAGAAATTCGTCAAAGGGTTGAGCAAACGGTAGGTATTACCGTCTCGGCTGGCGTTGCGCCCAATAAGTTTCTGGCCAAAGTCGCAAGTGATTGGAACAAACCCAATGGCTTATGCGTGGTCACTCCCGATAAGGTTGATGAATTTGTACAGCAACTGCCTGTGGCTCGAGTTCATGGCGTAGGAAAGGTGACCCAGAAAAAGATGGCCAGTTTAGGCATTGAAACCTGTGGACAGCTTCGGGATTTCTCACTGATTGAGCTGGTGGAGAAATTCGGCAGCTTTGGGCAACGTCTTCATAATCTCTGTCGAGGCATTGATGATCGGCCAGTAAAAAACGAGCGACGTCGTAAGTCGTTAAGCGTCGAGCATACCTATGAGCAAGACCTATTGGACTTTTCTCAAATCAAAACGGCCGTTCCAAAATTATTGGCCGAGCTGAATCGCCGTTTGGCAAAGCGTTTGGCGGATGACTATCTGATTAACAAGTACGTGGTGAAAGTGAAATTTAATGACTTTGTGCAAACCACCTACGAAACTAGTCTAGAACAACCGGTTAAAGCCGCGGGGTCTGAAGCCGACTACATTGAGCTACTGAATGTGGCCTACCATCGCAGAGACAAGCCCGTTCGCCTGCTTGGCATTGGAGTGGGCTTGAAAGACTTGAGGGACAGTGAGGATCTTACTCAAATGGAGCTGTTTAGCTCCTAAAACCTTCTCTCATTAAGTTACCAAAGAGCGTTGCCATTCATTATCTATACAAATCATCACCATGATGATACTCATATAATTTGTCGCCTACATAAATCTTAGGGTATGAAGGGCAATTGTAGACTTGTTTGGGATCGTTAGTGACCAAAATGTGATAGCCAAAAAAAACCGTAGTAATAACCAGGCATAGTATGGTTTCCATCAAAGAGAAAATTAACGCACTCACGACAAACAGAAGGAAGGATCGAGTACTTCTTTTATCACCTAGCCATGTGAACGCTGCGAATGGAGAACCTGTGTATGGAGCACCATTTAATTTGACAGTCCCTGCTTCTTCTAGCTTAGTATTACAGTTTTTACACTTTGGCATCATAAATTGTAATGACCGTTAGATTCCTAATCCCTATGAAACGGTCTCTTACCCGTTAAACGAATCACTTTGAAGCTCTTGTTGTTGGCCAGCAAATCCACTTTCTTGAAGTAGTTTTGAGCTTTGGCTTCCAGAGGAATGAAGGTATTCACTACAAAGATGGCGGCACCACCTGAGGTCAATAAGCGACGGGTGGACGCGAGGAAGCGATCAGTCAGTTCACCTTCAACCGAGAAGCCTTGATGGAAGGGTGGGTTACAGACCACCACATCAAACTTCTGATCAATGCCTTCAGCGCAATTCGCAGCGATGATGTCGCCGTCCAGATTGTTCTTTTCTAAGGTTGCTTTTGCTGCTCGAATGGCGGCTGCGTTGTTGTCTGTGCCGACCAGATGTTTGAAGCCAAACTGCTTCATGTTGGAAAGCAGATAGCCGTAACCGCAACCGAGATCTATTACGCTGTCGGTGGTTTGGTCTTTAGACAGGTTTAAGCGCTTAAGGAATTCAGGCATTTGTTCCAGCAAGAAGGCGCTACCTTGATCGATTTTGTTCCAACCAAACACGCCTGGTTTACTGACAAAGGTCAGGCCGTTTTCTTCACCGATGTCGGCAAAGGTTTGGTAGTTCTTGTCATCGAGTGGTGCTTGATCTTGATGTTGGTTTTCCAGTGCAGCAAGCCAAATGTCTTTCGTAAGCTTCTCGATGGATTTATCACAGCCAAGATACTTCGCTGCTTTATCGGTATAAGTTTTGATGCCTTCGTTTTTTCCGCCAGCCAGTAGTAATTGACCACTGGCTTTTAGAAGATTAGCCGCCTGATTAATTACATGGTGAACCACGGCTTTTTCTTTGGAAACACGATACAGCAGCAGGTCAAACTGACCATGTTCAAATTGGCTGAAATCAAAATCACTATAGAGGCAGTCTAGCCTTTCGTTCTGAAGTTGTTCGGCTTGATCGACACGGTTCGTTAAAAAGGTGATTTTTGACGCATTAGGCAGTTGTGAGGGTTTGATGGTAACTGCATGTTCATCAAGCACCCAAAGTACAGAGCCTGAACAGTTTTGAATGGCTTGAATAAACTCGGGAGTAATAGGGTTCATAAAACAGGGCTCTTACGGGATATTATTTGATGCTGTTGATTTCGGTTTCTGTGAGTGGTCGATATTCACCGGGTTGTAAATCCGGGTCGAGCCAGATGTCACCAATGCGGAAGCGATGCAATTCCAATACTTCGTTATCTACCGCTGCCATCATGCGCTTAACCTGATGGAACATGCCTTCGCTGATGGTCAGTTCAATGGTGGTGGAGTCCACAACGGTTACTTTCGCCGGTCGGGTTTTACGATCTTCGCTTTTGAAGTAAATGCCAGATTCCAGTGTCTCGATGGCTTGGTCGGTGATCTCTTTATCTAATCCCACCAAATAGGTTTTGCTGCAGTCGTGGTTTGGACTGGTGACATTGTGTGCCCACTTGCCATCGTTGGTTAGCAGGATCAAACCTGTGGTGTCCAGATCCAATCGACCGGCTGGGTGAAGCCCTTTGGCTGGCTGATCAATCAATTCCAGAACGGTGGGGTAGTTATTGTCTTCTGTTGCAGAGACAAAGCCTTCAGGTTTATTCAGCATGAAATACTGCACACCCAAATGATCAATCACTGTGTTGTTGATCGCTATTTCTTGTTCGGTGGAAATATGCAAAGCACCATTGGTTTGGACTTCACCATCCACAGTCACCTGTTTCTTTTTGATGGCTCGCTTGGCTTCATTACGAGTGATGCCGGCATTGTGGCAAAGGTATTTATCGAGACGCATATTACAACGGCTTTTGCTTCTTTCGTGATTGATTCTGGTGTGGTAGATGCCAGTCTTAATGGTAGTAGATACCAAGCACACCCTAATTAGCGAGGGCATTCTACCAGAAGTAAGGCAGTAACAACTAAAGCTTCGTTAGCTAGCTAGTGAATTACTTTTCGCTATTACAACACCGCTACGCCCGGACTCTTTTACTGCATACATGGCATGGTCACTGGCAGTAATAAGTTGATCCAGTGTGCCTCCGTGGGTTGGGTAGATGGCAATGCCAATGCTGCAACTGATTCGAACCTTATGTTCCTCTATGTCAAATACCTGGCTCAGTGATTCCAGTATCTCGTTGGCAATAATGCGTGCGTTACCTACGTCATTGGTTTGTTCTAGCAAAATGAGGAATTCATCTCCGCCAATTCTAGCAATCGTATCTGAGGTTCTGACCCGTTTTCTTAATCGCTCTGCAACTTGTATTAATAGCTGATCACCCACACCATGACCGTAGGTGTCATTGACGGGTTTGAATTTATCGAGATCGATAAATAGTAAACTGAACCCTGACGCATCTCTCTCCGATCTGGCGAGGGATTTTCTAGCAATCTCTTCGAAGAAACTTCTGTTAGGTAAGTGCGTTAATGGATCATGATGCGCTAAATGAGTAAGTTGCTCCTGAAGTCGTTTTCGTTCGTGGGCATAAAGGCTATTGCTGCAAAGCTCAGATAGGGATGCCAGGAATAGCTTATCTTCGTCGGGCAGGTCGGTTTGTGATTCATCGAATTCTGCAATCAGAGCGCCTTTTACCTGATTGTTCAGGATAATCGGACTGATAATCGCCATATCATAAATATTCACCCCCAGAAGATTTTCAGTGACCTGCTTGTTTAATTGTGTAAGAAAGGAGCGCTGTCTGATGAGTTTTTTGAGTAGGCTTTGAGTGAGTTGATTGGTATGTACCTTTACTCCGGTTTCGACGTTGTCGCCACTTTTACTGAAGCAGGCATAGCACTCACATTCCTTCATGTCCTGATCCATCAGCCAAATACTGGCGCGTTTACTCTCGGTCTGATTTACGAAGGTCGTCAGGATTTTGTAAAAGGAGTGGTGTAGATGACCATCACTTAGATCCTTGTCATTGGCAAGATCAAATAGCAATCGATTCTGAAGATTTGTCCGTTCCTGAAATTCTCGTTGACGATTGAGGTACACGTTAAGTTTGTCGATGGCAGCTCGTAGCATTTGGGTTAAGGTGTGAAGTTCGCCGCTGTGTCTTGGGTTGTCAGAAATATTGACCTGCTCCAGCGAAGGCGCTTGTTCTATTTCTCTGATGAGTTTACTGATGGGCGCCGAGATGTGGTTTCTGAGGAACAGAAAGAGGGCGACTGCGATAGCAAAGGTCACCGAGAGTTCGGTGATAAATAAGTTGCTCAAGATATGTTCTCCTCGTCGAATAATGTCCCTTGGCATATTGCTGGAAAGCAGGATATTGGTTTTTCCATAAATATCTGTGAGGTATGCGTTCGCTGTTAAACGCAGATTGTCAGCTTGATAGATGACCTTTGATTCGTTGATGTCAACTTGATTGGAACTGCTGGAAAACAGTTCTAGAGGTTTTAGCTGAGTTTTGGTATCTAATTGGGATAAGTGCGCTGTAAATAAGTTCTCTGGCACCTGTTGAACCATGATTAGCCATCCTGCTAAAGGCCCTTGTGCAGAGGACGTTAAGACCTGTTGAACTGCAATGAAATACACCGCCTGATTAAAAACCAACAGACCACTAATAGGTTGGTCTCTTTTGTTATTGTTCTGAATAAGTCGCTCAAAAATACTGCCGTGTTGGGTATGGAACTCACTTAATAGGTTGGGGGAATGAGTAAAGTTTTGATCCAGTAACAAACCATAGTGCAATTGAAAATCGGGTTTGATCCAGAGCATTCCGTTCATGCCTATGGATTTCAAGGTGTCATCATCCAAATTCGTGGCGATGAAATCGTGATTTGTTCCGTTCAGGAAGTCGTAAGCGTCATCCCAGATGGCCCAGTCGATAGAGAAGGCCTGAATCTCTTCTTTTTGTTGCTTGATTAAGTGTTGGCTATGAGCCATTTCTCGCTCAACAAACGCAAGTTCTAGTTCTTCCAAGGTAGGATTGACGAAAAAGCGGTAGTTACCGTATTGGATGCCGATGAAAGTGAAACAGGTCAGGATGATGACACCGGCAATTTTGGTAATCAGATTCATTAAAAGTCCTCAATCCAACAGACGCATATCCAGCCAGGTAAGTTTGGCGGTTAAACCTTTTAGGTCTTTACATAAAAGCGCGTATAATCGCCTGCGAATATGTAGCTCTCTATGCGGAGTTATGTAAGTAAGTGTAGACAGATTTGAGGAACTGTTGGTAGTGAATTACCAGGACCGTTTTGGTGGTGTAGCACGCTTATATGGCCGTGATGCATCCAATATCTATAGCATGGCTCATGCCTGTATTGTTGGCGTTGGTGGCGTAGGAAGTTGGGCGGCTGAAGCATTAGCTCGCTCCGGTGTAGGAAAGATTACGCTGATTGATATGGACGACATTTGCGTTACCAATGTGAACCGTCAAGTTCATACGCTAACCTCAACTGTCGGGCAGTTGAAAGTGGATGTGATGGCCGAACGTATTCGGGGCATTAACCCGGACTGCGAAGTGATTACTGTCATGAACTTTGTGGATCAGAAAAACGTCGCTGAGTTAATCACTGATGATATGGATTGCGTGGTCGATGCCATCGATAGTCTGAAATCAAAAGCCGCATTGGTGAATCACTGTAAACGCAATAAGATTCCTGTGATATGCACAGGTGCTGCCGGTGGCCAAACAGATCCAACGAAAATTGAAATTGCTGACTTAAATAAAACCTTCAATGACCCACTGATTCGTCGGGTTCGTTCATGGCTACGCCGAAATTATGGTTATTCAAGAAATCCGAAGCGGGTTTACAGTATCCCGGTGGTCTATTCCACAGAACAATTGAAATACCCCCAGCCTGATGGTTCAGTATGTCAGCAGAAGGCGATGGAAGATGGTTCCACCAAGCTCGACTGTAACAGCGGTTTTGGTGCGGTCACCATGGTGACGGCCAGCTTTGGTTTTGTCGCTGCTACGAAAGCGCTTGAGTTGATGGAAAAACACATCAAAAAGAAACAAGCTAAATAAGTTGTTGTTTATCAAAGACAGCCATACAAGGAGTGTGAATATGTTAGTGAACATGGACGAACTGAACGGTACAGAAGCTTACCACCTGATGACGCAAAGCATTATTCCTCGCCCGGTTGCGTGGGTGCTCACTGAAAATGAAAGTGCTGATAACAAAGTAGATAACTACAATCTGGCACCGTTTTCCTTCTTTACAGCCGTATGCAGTAATCCGCCGATTATTATGTTTTCTGTGGGTAAAAAACCTTCGGGTGAAGTGAAGGATACACGTCGAAACATTGAGCGGTCTAAACGCTTTGTCCTTCACATCGCGGGTACTGATTTGGCACAGCCAATGACCGAAACCTCTCGCACACTAGATTATGGTGAATCTGAAATGAAACGAGTGGATCTGAATCTATCTAACGATTGGAATCAAGCTTTACCGCGTGTTGCTGAATGTGATGTGGCTATGCTCTGCGAGCTTTATGAAATGCAGGAAATTGGCAACAACGCCCAGGGCTTGGTGTTTGGCGAGATCAAGCAGGTGTATCTGTCAGATAAAGTCGCTGCAACAGAACCAAGACTTCAAATAGATGCAAGCAAACTTGACCCAATTGCTCGTCTGGGTGCCAGTGAATATGCAGCGCTGGGCAAGGTGTTTACTATTCCTAGACCTGAGTAAGGTTAGCTTTCACGTTCCCTAGGCGTCATTTAATGCCATAATCCACGCCTGACTGCGGTCAAAGATTCGACCCCGCGACGCTGAATCAATGGGGTCACAATCAATGTGCAATCAATGGGGTCACAATCAATGGGGTCAGAGTAAGAATATTGATTTATTGAGAATATTCTACAAAGTCAAAGCGTGAAATAAACTGACTAGCCAATTTCAATTTACTCTGACCCCATTGATTTACATTGATTTATGACCCCATTGATTGATTCCTTGGGTGATAAATAGAATGTTTATTTGGATATTATTGTGTCTATTATTTAGTATTGTTGGTTATAATGGATATTACTGTGTCTAATTTGGTTCTCCGCTGTGTCGCTAAAATTAATTGATGATGTTGATGTTCAGCACGCCTTTTCGGCGCATTTACGCCGATTGCGTGAGCATTCAAAACTGTCTCGTGATGCTTTGGCTGAACGCAGTGGTGTACCTGCGCCAACCATTAAGAAGTTCGAGTTAACAGGGCTGATTTCGTTTCGACAGCTTTTGCTGTTGTGGCAATGTTTGGATGACCTGCATCGTTTAGTTGATTTGACGCTGGAAACCAAACATACCCCGTTATCGATTGACGAGGTGTTAAGTGACGAACTTTAATCCGGTTAGAAAGCTAAATGTTATAAGAACGCTTTCTTCTGGTAAGAAAACTCCGGTCGGTGTATTGGCTCAAAACAGAAAGGGTGTGTATTTCCAATATGAAGCTGAGTATCTTCGTCAGTTTGGGAATTTATCGCCTTTTTTCTTAGAGTCCGAAAACTCTTTGCAGAAAGCCCCTAGCGATCCGCATGGAGGGCTTCATGGGGTATTTGGGGATTGTTTACCGGATGGTTGGGGTTTATTGCTTCAAGATCGAATCTTTCGGCAGAAAGGAATCATGCCTCATCAGGTTACAGGGCTTGATCGTTTAGCGTTTGTGGGGCATAGGGGTATGGGGGCTTTATCCTTTGAGCCTGAGTCTCCATATTTTCAAGACGATCATCAAGTCAGCCTTGCTGCTTTGGGTATGGAAGCTCAGGCGTTATTTGATGGCCAAACTGAAGAAGTGCTGTCGTCACTTGTTGCTGCTGGGAGTTCAGGCGGAGCCCGTCCGAAAGCACAGCTGTTCTTTTCTCCTGGTGAATACACCAACTGTAGGACTTATGCCGAAAAGGGCGACGAAGCCTGGTTGGTGAAGTTTACGTCCAGCAACTTGTCATTGGGGCACGAGGAAGGCGTTTGTGAAGCCGCCTATTTGACCTTGGCTAAGTTAGCAAACTTGGAACCCCCTGAGTGGAAATTGTTAGACGCACCCAAAGAAAGTGGTGCTAAAGCATGGCTTGCTTTAAAGCGTTTTGATTGGGTGCATAGTGACAACTGTCTTGAAAAACGCCGTTTGCAAGATTCGCCTTCAGGTAGAAAG
>Ga0255776_10002332_pt1 | contig 21285 bp, 6 predicted proteins | sample 071ome_19_FD_179974 | JGI IMG/M metagenome (GOLD analysis project Ga0255776, IMG submission 179974) | Coastal salt marsh microbial communities from the Groves Creek Marsh, Skidaway Island, Georgia - 071413AT metaG (version 2) | ecosystem: Environmental > Aquatic > Marine > Intertidal zone > Salt... | reverse complement strand
TCGCGCGATGAAATCATTCACCACTTCTCGCTCTGTTGCTCGTCCACCGCGTTCGCTTCCAAACTCGCATCGCGCTCGGCAACGTGTAACTCGTTCCCGGAGTTGGTCCATCACGCGCGCGAAATATGGTTCGACTTGAACCCGGCCACGGATTGGGAGGAAGCGTTTCGTGGGCACCCGAGAATCGGGGACGATCCCATCAAGTTGAGAGAAAAGTTTCACTCCACCAGCGGAGATTGGGCGATGGGTGAACAATCGAACGCGATGGCGACGGCAACCGAAGGGACGCTGAAAGAGTTGGGGGAGATGAACGTGAAATACGAGGAAAAATTCGGTAGAATTTTCATCATTTGCGCGACTGGAGTGACCGCGGAGTTTGTACTGGCGAACGTGAAGGACAGGATGGAGAACAGTCCGTGGGCAGAGATGATGGTCGCGGCGAGAGAGCAGATGAAGATTACGGAATTGAGGTTAAAGAAGCTGAACTTGAGGTTTGACGAAGACGCGGGACAGGCGTCGTCTTCCGCGCAGGCGTCTTCGATGAAGAAGAGGGTGAAGATATTGAACGAACAAACTAGCAGTAGCACTTTGGCGAATAGCGAGAAGAAAAAGTCTCCGATTACGACGCACGTGTTGGATACGGCATTGGGGAAACCGGCGGAAGGTATTAAAGTGACTCTGAATAACCGGAGTTCGGCGGCGCCTTGGATTTCAAAGGAAGGCTACACCAATGCCGACGGAAGGGTGACGGATTTAATGGGAGGGGATGAAACGCTGTTCGCTGGAGACTACGAGCTCGTTTTTCACGTGCAAGAGTACGTGCGAATGACGACTGGACAGAAGAGTTTCTATCCGGAGTGTCCGATTAGATTCACGGTATTCCAGGGCAGAACAAAAGAGCATTATCACGTGCCTTTACTTTTGAATCCGTATGGGTACGGAACCTATCGCGGCTCGTAAAGTTCTAAAAGCTACTTTTGATATTGTATAATATGATTTGCTAACACTTTTTTTACACCTACGAAACTCTAACGCCTCTCGCATCTTTTTCCAAGAGTTCTCTGAGGCGAAAGGCGACTCTATTTCGATCGTTTTCACCTACTTCGTCTCGACCGATATTAACGTCGTCCCATTTTACGATTGGTACGCATTGAACGACACTACCTATCATCATGCATTCTTTTGCCCGTTTTTCTAAAATTAACTCTCGGAAGCTGCAATCCTTTCGTTCGCATTTGATGACTCCAACGTCTTTCAGCAACCCCTTCTCGATGAATTCAAAACATCTCCGCATAGTTACCCCGTCTAGAACGTCGTCAACCTTTGGCGCCACAAAAATCCCCCGATCGTCGACAAACGCTACGTTCGCGCTCGGTCCTTCTAAAACTTTATCGTTTGATACCCAAATACCGACATCAGCGTCGTGCATCTCCGCATCGTTCGCAATCATGCAATTTTGTAAATAATTCGTCGATTTAATTATCGAAAATGGTTTGTTCTTCACCGCTATTGGAGTCGTCCGAGCGCGCAACGTTTTTGTCTTTGTTTGCTTTCGTTCGATGACGACACAATAAAAAGCACTCCCTTCCTCGCATTCTTTCCTGGAGAGTGCAAAGCCGCCCACTCCAGCGGTCAGATAAAAGCGAGCTTGCATGGAAAGCCCGCTTTCTGGGTTCTCCCGCATCGCAAACCCGCGTCTCTCTCTCTCAACAAACGCGGCCGCGACGGTATCCTTCACCACTTTTTCCACCATATCCAACGTCGGCAATCGCTCAGGGAACGGAATAAAGCTCATCGAAGCGCTCGTCCTCAAACGGTCCAGATGATAGTGCAAGTCCTGAAACGTCCTCGTAGCGACGTCAATCGAAACGGTGTCGAACACCGCGTGCCCTCGGTTAAAACCATGATCGTCGGCTCGCAGCACAAAAGAAGAAGGGTCCGTGGTGATCGCATCCACGTGCGAAGAGTAAAAGGAGAGACACTGAAAAGAGCGCGCAGGTTGTTTACTTAGGTGTAACCGCATGAAATCTTCTCCGCTAACCGTCCTCGTTGCGTTGGTCTCTTTTTCTTCTTCTCGCTGCTCCTGGCATGAACAGAGACGAAATCCAGGACGATGACGACGACGACGATGACAACGATGACACGGCCGGTGACGACATCGATGGAAGAAGGAAAAGGAGGAAGACGCGGCGCAAGTCGCAGACATGAAACAAATAACTGTAAAAATGCGTAACTGTTTTTTTGTGTTTTCTAACTGTCTGTCCTACACTTTTTCTGGCGCGATATTGCGAGAAAAAAAGCACATATAATTTCACACGCGCGCGAGAAGAATAAAAAGGCGCAGATCCTATACTTCTTCTTCGTCGTCGTCGCATCTCTCTTTTACCTTTGAGAAGAAATGTTTGAGACGCGGGTGGCGGATCTGCTGCAACACGCCGCCGGAGAATACATTCACGTGCGTTCTTCTTTTCCTTTTTTTTCTTGATGTGCTTTTGCTCTCTCGCTCTCTCTCTCTCTCTCCTCCAGCGTACGCGCTTTTTATATATATATTCTTCTCTTCTCAACAATCGAACGCGTGGTGGAGCATCGCGCGCCGCGACGTTCACTCTTTCGTAATGCCGTTCTCTTTCCTTTGCGTTCTTTCTCATTTATTCATATTGTGTTATTCTTCTTTTTGCGGTGTTGAAAAATTATTAGGGGATTGACAAAACGGCGTTGAAAATATCTGTGCTCTCCGGGGATGTGATTTTACGTCGGTTGCAGTTGAAACCGGAAGCCTTGGAGAAGCTAAACTTACCTGTGGAACTCACTCGAGGAGTCGTCGGGAGTTTGAGGCTTAAAATTCCGTGGGCAAAGTTAGGAAAAGAACCCGTGGTGGTGACGATATCTGAGGTGTTTGCTTCGGCGAGACAGTTGAGCGCAGAAGAAGTAGCGAAGCGAGCAAAGAAGAGGAAAGACGAGGATAAAAAGCTGGACGACGCGGCGGTTGAGAATGCGAAAGAAGAAGGGGAAGAAGATAGTAAAAAGCGAAACGAAGAGAAAGTCGAGAGATTAGATAATGCGGAAAGATTATGGCTCATGAAACGTTTGTTTGATCTGACGCTCCAAAAGGATGAGGGAGCCGGCGAATTTGGAGAAGGAGAGCAAAGCGACAGTGACGGAGGATTCGTGCAAAAGTACGCCAAAATCATCCTCGGTAATTTACAAATTTCGATAGAGAATGTACACATTCGATACGAAGATGAAATAACGACTCCAAATCATGCGTTTGCGGCAGGGTTAACGATTCGAAACGTCTCTGCGCACACGGTTGACGAAAATGGGAATCCAGATTTCGTAAGATCAGCGTCGTTTGCAGAATTTCGGAAGAAGTTGACGTTGGATGGATTTTCGATTTACTTTGATAGTGAGGAAGGAGAGGAGAATACTAGCAATAGTAATATTACTAGCAGTTATAGCGAGCCGAAGCGCGTGCCAAACGTATTCTTTACGGAAAAGCTAGATCCAAATGCAAAGGATATGCAGCAATGGTTAAATATGTTCATGCCAGCTTTCCGAGACGAAGATGATGAAGAGAAGAAGAATGACGTTCTTAGATATAATCGAATTTTGCAACCGATTTCCGGTTCTTTCATCTATACGAAACGTGCAGACAAGAGATTCGACGATGGCGAAACACCTAGACAGCTTATGGAGTGTCACGTTGATACAGCTGGCATACGCCTTAAACGCGCGCAATATCACAATATTGCGCGTGTTTTGGAAGCGTTCAAAATCCATCAATTGAGAAGTGAAACGGAACATTTGCGACCGAATCTTTTTGGAGGGGAAACGCCGCGGACACATCCTCAATTGTGGTGGAAGTATGCTATCTTAGCTGCGCAAACGAAAATTCGGAAGCGGCGGCAGCGCACTTTTGCCAGTGCAGTGAAATGGGAAGATATCGTCGACTTGTCCCGAAAGAGACGAAGGTTTTTGACGATTTACAATCAACCGGGTGGCGCAGACGATGATGATCTTCTCGACGAAATTTACGAAATAGACTCAAAATTATCCTATCATGCGGCGATGACCTTCCGATGTATAGCACATCTGGAAAGAGAGCGCATGAATGATACCAATTCAAATTCTATTGCTCTCGCAGCCGTCCACGATGCGAAGAGATATTATGAGAAAGAAATTCTTCCTCATAAGAAAAAAGGAAAGATTTCAGCATGGTTTGGTAGTTACTTTAGCAGTAGTAGTGGTATTAGTGATGATAGCAGTAGAAATAACGCTCTCAAGGAAGGTGTAGAAAAGCACGTGGGTAATGATTCATTGGGCCAATTGTTCAGCGATGATGATTTTACAAAGCTCGAAGAAGTGTTTGACGTGAAGACGATTGAATCTCAACAAAAATCTGCTGAAAGTTCCTGGAAAGGAAAAGATCTATCATTTTCTTTTCACATAGCAAAAATGTTCTTCGCTATAACAGAAAATAACAATCGCGATATTATCAGTTCTGTCGCGCTCGATCTCACAGCTTCTAGGAACGTATACAAGAATGGAAACGCGACAAGTTTTCTTAATATTTTAGGTTGGGTGGTTGATGCAAACGGAACAAAAATGTTACAATCAGGCATCGACAGGAACACCGAGAACATTACAAGTTCTTCCACAACTTCTTCAGATGCAGCACTTTCGGTGTCTTACGAAGAGTACCCACCATTTGATATGGAATTTTATGATTCGAAGACTGTCGTGATTGCTGCGCCAACATTCTTGGTCATTGAAAAGAACTTTATCGACTCAATCGCGGGTTTTTTTGAAAAACCAGTGTCTGATGAACTTACATCAGAAGTTCTCGAAGATTTTGCGGAAGATATTGCAAATGTAACCAGTAATGTCGCCAAGCGCACCGCTTCTGGTTTGTCCAGTGTGTTGAATCGAATGAAGTTTGAAATTTCAATCGATGCTCCTAAAATTGCGCTTTTGCCTTCGACTGAGGGGAACATGATAAGTTGCGATAAAAAAATTGTCTTGGATTTAGGGAAATTCGTAGTTTCGAACGATCCACAACGCGATCAGGGCAGCGCGAACCGTGGAATTCGAGGTGATCCAAAGTATAACGCGTTCACGGTGAATGCAGAGAATCTCGCTGCTTATATTGCCTCTGGCACATTCGACGTCCAAGGGAAACATGAAATTTTATTGCAGCGCGCGAAAGAGAATCGTTTGGAATACGATCTCGAAGCTTATTTTGTCCTCGCACCCCTGAAGATCACTCTCGATTTGCAGATTGCTGGGAGCGGATTTGAAATATTCGATGAAGTGAAAAATAACGCAGCGTCATCCGACGAACAAAATCCGGGAATGATTGCCGAAGCAGATATTTCAGATCTTGCGTTTACTCTCTCTCCGTGTCGATTAGCAATGATGTATAACATAGTAAACTCTTTTACTAAGAGTCAACGATATAATGGGAAGGGACAAGCGCCTGATGCAGAACGTGTTACAATCAACCCCCGGTTAGATGATGGTTCTTCGACAAAGTTATCCACTATTTCAAAAGGAAGGGAAGGAAACAAAATGAGCAGGATTATTTCGTCGCGTATATCTGTTGATATTTCAAGAGCTTCAATTGCTTTATGGGGACAAAAAATGGGATGTAAAGACGAAGACAATGTTTTGGATGGTGTAATATTCGGTGGAGTCGAAAGATTATCGAAATTTGAGTGTGCAAAGTCGGAGTTTGCAATTATTGAAATAGTAGCCACAGGTGCAAAAACAATAAAAACGTTATCAAATGTGGACGAAAGTTACGTCATCGAAGCAGGCAAATTAGAAATTCACGACGTAATTTCCGGGGGATATTTCATTCAGCTCTCAAATTCGCCGAAGAATATCGAGAGTGCGAGTGTCAAAATGCGATACGATAGCTGGACAAGTACAGAATCACCAACATTCAAGAATTGCTACGGTCAGCTTGAAGTCTCTTCAGATATTTGCTTTCTGGGAGTTCGCCGACCAACGATAGCATCTGTTTCCCGGTTTTACGACGAACTATCGCTTGTGCTGTCCTCTAACAAGGCTTCTCCATCAGAAAGTGAAGTAGAAAATTCCAATGGGAGTGGTCATGATACGCCGTTGAAAGTTGTCAATGATGAGAATGAGTATGTGGAGGAGGATGTTCCAGTAAATTTCCGGTTGGCGGTTAGATTCAAAGAATTATCATTAACAACATTTGTTGAAGCACAAGATATCGGGAAAAATGGCAATAATCCAGCGGTAGCTTCGATTGAAATCCACGACGCAGATATTTCTTTATTGACACAAACAGGTTTAAATCCTATGAAAGTGTTTGGTACTCTTGGTAGCTTGAGCGTAATGAATGAAACGTTGCCGGAGTCGCATCCTCACAGATACTTTGTCTCGGTTAAAAAAAAAGAAAATGCAGCACTTGATAGCGATGGAGGAGAGAAGTCATACTTTGAATACCTGACTTTCGATCGATCGCACAGGAACTTTCCAGGTCACGAGCAACATCTGCTTCTCAACTTGAAGAAGTCAAAAGTTACCTTTCTGATGCGTTTCTTTTCACAGCTGTTATGTAGCGTTGGTGGATTACTCGCTGATGCAATTCCAATCGATAAGCTTCCTGAAAAGCAGAGAAATGCGGAAATTTTGCGACGAGGAATAACGCGACCCTCTACGTTTAAGTACGATGTATCGCTATCCCAAGCCGAGATTGTTCTGCCAAAATCTACTTCATCGCAGGAAGCGTTACGCCTTGACGCAAAAAATGTTTCCATTGGCAACAGTTTGGAATGGAAATACGGTGATAGTCATCTGACTCGAGGCGCTGTACTGATGAATAGAATGTCAATTCAGCTGAAGGATTTTGCGATGTTTATAAAGAATGGGAAAGGTGAGTGTGGCTCTTACCCGGCATTATTTTGTGCCAAAGGCGAGAGAAATGATCCAGCTCAAACTTTCAGTCTTGATTTGATATCCCCATCCTGGGATCCAACAGAAAAGATGTGCGCGAGTGATATTCGTCTCGGCGCGGATGGTGCGATCACCTTAGAACTTGATGACGTCGAATACAATATATTATTAGCCGTTTTGAGTGGAAATTTCTCTGAGACGGGATTCCTCCAGGAACCACTTTTTGAGTATGCGGAAATTGAAGTTCCGAAAGAGAACGACGTAGCAGAAGGCGAAATCGATACTTTGCCTTCTCTTAAGAGCATGATTACGGTAAATCTGCCAGAGGTGTGCTTGTCTATGTTCAATTCTCCTCGGCTCAATGCGAAAATATCGCCGTTAGCGAGGCTAGTACTCCGTCGCCTCTGGGTTTGCTACGAAACGTTACGGAATGACGAGGAAGCGTACAGTGTTCACTTGAGCTTACCTGCTTTGAGTGTCCAGGATGTAAGAAACGGGACCGCACCAGCTGCTGCAGAGATAGTCGACCACACTGATGAATCTTTGACTCTTTTGACGCTGGATTTAATATCTAGAGCCGATAAATTTGATCTTGGAGTAAATCTGCAGTCTTGCCGGCTAAAAGTTGATCCTCAATTTCTGAGAGAAGTTTTGTACTTTTTTAATCTTAAAGACGACGAGTTGAGACGACAAATGCTCGAGCGGCGTTTGAAGAATGACATCAATTTCTTAAACAAGGATTTTATATCCCTGGCCTCACAAAATGCGGATGAAGTTGACGATGCTGAGATTATCATGCTTTCCCCAGCGAAACGAATTTTGTGTGACGGATTACATGCACCTCCACGGTGCACCCTGGATGGGAACGGGAGGAAAATTGTGCTACCATGTTCCCTGACGAAGCATTTACCACCGCTAATATGTGTAGGTAATTTTCGAAGGCTCACGATTAGGAATGCTGTTATCGAAGGCGATGTGGAAAGCTTTCTCAGTCTCGGTACACGTTCAAGTATAATCTACGAGAATGTTACCTTCGAAAAACGCAAGGAAGATGGACCAATCACGAGCGAGTTTTCGAAAGCATCGGCAAATAAAGAGTTGGAAAAATCAAATGCTACAGATTGTGTTACAACATGTTCCGTTCTAGCAAGAAACGTGGAGCTATTGATTCTTGACTCTGATACTACGATGAAGCGCGGGAAAACGGTGAGTGTAACCACTCCTGGCACGAACGCGTTATCAGTACAACTGTACGCATCGGTTGACTACAAGTCAATGCCAAGCGAGCTTTTAAGTTCTAACACAAGAACAGAATTGAATGCTGTTGTGAACGGTGTGACCATAAATCTCTGCCGCAGCACCACTTTTCCCACGAAAACAAAGTTTGTGCCGAAAGTGAGCTTTCTGGAACCTACCGATTTCGATGTAAAACTTGTAACCGATGCCAATGGTTATCAAGTGCGGCTGATATCTTCTGACATGTGTTCAAGTTTTGATTCTGTAAGTCTTCGCGTGGCGAAAAACTGTTTATCGCAACTTAGTAACGTCTTTGAAAAAAAAGTGGCGTTGTCTACTCTGGTCTCAACATGCAACTCCTATGTGCCAATAAGTGCCTCTCGGTACACAAACTTGAAATTCTGGCGCCCGGTGCCACCAAAAGGATTTTCATTTCTCGGTGACGTGTGCTTATCAACAGATGCTGATGCACCCGCAAGTCCAGTCATGTCAATCAATGACGCAGCTGATGTAACCACTTTACCAATTGGTTTCAGTTTGGTATGGAGTTCGCCCTCGAACGATTGTTTCATATGGGCTCCGGTACCTCCTAGTGAAGATTACGTAAGTCTTGGATGTATTGCAACAGAATCTGAAAGCACGCCAGATGTTGCGAAGGTTGGGTGCAAAGTTGTCAGACGAGAAGTAGTGAAAGAGTGCGAAATATTGGATTGCGTTTATGACGGTGGTGAAGATCAACTTAAATTGTGGAGAGTGGAGAATAGCTGCGGGACTTTTGTCCTTTCAGAGAAGAAAGAGTCTGCGAGATCGAGATGTGCGGCACAACTTCGCATTCCCTTGCTCCCAGAGGTATTCATCGAGAAGACGCGTGAAAGTACCACGCAAGAAGTTGTGAGTGTAAGCGAATCAGTTGGTGCCGGGAGAACCATCAAACCTAGAGACGAAACTTCTGTACAAGTTTCCCTTCCAAGAATTGCGCTCACTTTGTGCGAGCCTGGTAAACGAGACCCTTTTATTTCTCTTGGTATCAATGACGTTGCGGTCGTAGTTCGTGGAAATGAAGAAAACGCTGAAAATAATGCGTCAAGGGACGGTTCTGCCAGTACAAAGATAGATGTAGCGTTCTTTAATCCTCGCGTTGCATCTTGGGAACCCCTAATTGAACCATTCGACGTGTGTGCTCGTTTTGACCGCTCGCCGTTAATGACAGACAATATTTATTCAGAAGACAGCGTGAAATTTTCAGTTGCAAATGCGATTGGTGTAAATATCTCGAGCTCTCTTGGTGATGCGATCGTCAAATATCAGCGAGCAGATCAGAAACTTCTGTCTCCAGAAATAATTCCGTCTTCTGAGTCAGCACCACCTTTGTCATCACGGTGGAAGCAGACTCTTCGGGGTATATCGATTTCAGACGATGAAATTAATCTCTCCAATTCAATCTCTCCATTACTTAAGAATGAACTTCGAAGATCGATATATGTTAGGTATCAACGCTCCACCAAAGATGATGTGGTTGAAGTAAAACCACAGAAATGTATCACATTGGACTCATTAACGGCTACGGGCACTAAAATTGTACCTACTTTAGATAAAAATCTTGAGCCGCCCGATTCAAGGTTCAGAAATGGAGCCACGGATGGATATTTAGATCCGAACATCTCGCCATATGCGCATGGACGCGTGAAAACACTCCAATTACAGTCAACTTTCGTACTTACGTTTACAAAGTGTCGGATTGAAATTGGAGCACATAATCGTGATTTGGTGGATGTTAGTGAATCTGCACTGTATGCTCGAATAAACGTTGATGAGAATCTGATGAGGACACGCGCTTCTGCGTTGTTGAAAGTCACTTCATCGTCGTCCTCGATGGATGATTCAGTGCTTGAGTGCATCTGGTCTGATAAGTTCATTGCAAGAGTTGCCTCTGAGAAGATCCATAATTGCTCTGTGAGCATTTCAGTAATAGATGCACACGGGAATGGTGGTCGAGGTAAGGTCATTTCATTCTTGAATGATATGACTATGTCACATTTGATCAATATGTATGGCCGGCCTTCTGATTCGAACACCATAAAGTTGCCGAATGATGTTGAAATTCAAGTTGCTTTCGAAGGTTACGGCTCGCATAGAACTTCCGGAGGGGAAAGTGATGCCCAAAAGTCACTACTATCTTCAAAGACTGAGCAAATTTACAGCATCGATTCAAAAGCTGGTTTTGCAACATCTGTTCTCCCGAGGAAGAATTCTGAAGATGTTTCATCTTCTGCGCCATTATATTATTTGAGTTTGCATCCTAAGGGACCGTGGACGAAACTTGTGTGTGAGGAGCTAACCCTTTCAGAATCGTCCGATGCGATTGATTTAAGCGAGTTTCTCAATTACAGTGATGCCGCAATGTCTAATTATTGCGGAGAAAAAGATGTTCTTAAAGCTGTCGTGGCACGTACAATTGACCCTATAACTCAGAGAATTGAACGAACTATACGTGAACTTTCCCGAGTCCGGAACGAAACGGATCGGTCAATTGAAATTTTTGTCGTTCCAGCGAGGATGACACCTGAAAAAACTGAATTTTTGGAAAAGAAGGCAAACAATGACGACAGAAAAAGTTGGGAATGCAATTCCATCGAGAGCAGTGTTAATGATCAGGCGCACTCTGGAAAAGTTCGGCGCGTCGTTGAAGAAGCTTTCGAAAACGAGCGCTTTCTTCCTTTCCGAGGATGGCGATCTACACATCTTCTGCTTACGGAGCGCAAAGCGTGGTCCACGCGCACCGGTTCCAATTCCATGTCTTCGAAAGAAGACTTTTTATCCGCTATAGAATCGAACAAGCCAGCTAACTGGACGTGGGAGGAAGACGAATGGGAAATTGATACATCGCATCCTCATTGCGATGAAGATGGTTTTGCGTACGCGGGAAGTTTTCCGGAGTTAAAATATCCCTTCCGTAGGGGACAGGAGATAAAAAGCACCCTCAGCTTTGTGAGGATGCGAAGATGGATACGAACCCGCAGATACGTCGTACCATTCGGTGCACAGTCAAAAGATAGCGATCGCATGTCATCAATCAACGAAGAAAGTTTCTTAGACGACGTTAATCATCACGTGACGTACCGTACCATTATAGAAGCAGGATGTGAAAAATCGCTTCCAAGCGCTGTCTTAGGACCGGATGCGTCCTCGCACGTGTATTTTCGTGTTCTTGGTACAGACAACGCGAGTTACGGCGAATCATTTTCCTCGTGGGCCAAGCCTGTTAAATCTGGCTTTTTTGACGAAAACTTTGACGACCGGCTGAATAGCGAATCATCCACGATAGAAGACGCTATGTTGAAGCGTGCAATCAAACGTGGGGGATTGGCGCTGGCGGACGGCGTGGAAGAATCTGCAGTACACGTTTGCGAAGATGTCGATGGTTTGAAAGGAAAGAACTGGTTTGTATCCGTTCGTTGTGAACGTTTTCCGCTCGGAAACAGCACGTCAACGAGCAGAAAACCATCGCGTAAAACAAACACCGATTCTCAACGTGCAGTTGCGTTAAGTAGTGAGTGGATTGTGACTCTATCTGCGCCCTGGTGTTTGAAGAATGCGTTGCCCGTTACAGCTGAAATTTCTCTCAACTCCTATGCACAGCAGCGCGAGAATGAAGCGTATTTCTTTGAAAAGAAGTATTCAAAAATTCTTGGTCCGGGCGAAATTGCAAAGACATACTATGTTGACCCAGGAGCAAAGTGCATAGCTCGTGTAGAATCCATTAGTGGTGGGTGGGAACCGAGTCAGCGCATAGACTATGGGACACCGCTGGATAAAAATTTTGATTACTTTAATTACGGAGTTCCGGTTTCGCCGGCAAGTTGTGAAGATGCCGCGAAGAAGAAAAAAGATTCGTCAATCTTGAATTCTGGTGGAAGTTTCACATTCGGAACCGAGTTTACAGACTCCTTCAGCGGTGGATCTTCGGCTAAAAGCCGTGTTAAATCTCTGGACGCCTTTGAAGTAGTGAAAGTGAGCCCCTCCAGTAAGTCTACCTCTGGAAATAAGATTTCCATGAAATCTTCGGTTAAGATTACGTGTTCAAAATTGGACGAAACTGACGTTGCTTCGACAAGGGTCTTGATCTTGTGTTCGCCCCTAGTTTTAATCAATAGAACTGGTGACGATATCGTATTTCGCTCATCTGCCATACCTGCTGGTGTAAATCAAAACAAGAAAATTGAAACTTCGAGTAATCCTTCGATGTCTGATGTGGCAATGTCTTTAATAGATGACACATCGGAAATGCAAATCGGGGACGAGAACAGTGATGGCGTTTCTTCGAGGCGACTATCGTCGCAGACAACTTATATTGGAAAGACGCTGCCAACAAACAATTCAGATATGAGTGAAGTGTACGTGCTCAAAGGCGGAACTGGTGGACGTCCCGAAGATAGAATAACGTTCCTCGGTGCCGAAAGCGCGAACGAACTACATGAGAAGACCGCGGCTAGACTGGTATCAAAAAATGAGCGTTTAGAGATTGGATGCTCCAAGAAATCTTTGTCGGAACCGTTACCAATTGCGGACCGAGATTTCATTTCAGAGCGTATTGTCGTCGTGGAGTGTTTAACAAGAGATGGTCAAACGTGCTATCCAATCAGCATCCGCTCGGAGGAACAGCCTCATCTCGCAAATATTGGAGATGGACTAGAGCACACGAGAGGCATGTTCACTGAATGTCTCGCCATCATTCTCGAACCTGCCTTCAGCCTTATCAACAATACCGGTGAAACCATTCATCTTACCCAAGTCGACCCAAATAAAGAACTTGTCTTCGATGAAAAAAAGGATGTCATTACTTTGCACTCTAAACGCGAGAATAAGCGTGGCGTTCCTCTAAGATGGTCTGATACGAATTTGCCAAGAGTATTATACGCTAAACGAGAACGGGATGAAGAATGGATGATTCCTTTTGTGCTTAAATCGACACACACTGGCGATACACTGCTACCCATAAACAAAAGAGACGCTGATTCGTTAGAGGATGTGGATGACTTTTTACACGTCCACATCGCGAAAACAGAGTTGACACGCGGTTCTTCTCGAGTGCACTTTTCTTCGAGAGTAGGAAATGATGTTTTGGAAGAGCAGGCACTCGGATCGCCGCCGAGTAAAGAAGTGAAATTGAAGAAGAAAATGCAACTCGATCAGGAAGCGAGTAAAAGAGAGAAATCAATTTCTTTTGAGAAGAACAACATCGTCTCCAGAAAAGTTTTTCTCTCTATACCTGAGTTTGTCCTATCAACGATTGATTCTAACGTTGAAGAAATATTTGTGGTGACATTGAATGGCATAGATTTAGAATACAATCAAGCGCTTGTTGGTGCGTCTGCTGCCTCAATCAGATTTGTATTACACTCACTGCAAATTGATGACATGAGTCCCTTGACGCAGTATCCAGTTTTGCTTCGCGTCATGCACGATGCAAAGGAACTTGTGGTACCACCAATGTTGAATTTTGTTGTGCGATCACATCTAGAAACAGACGGTAAAACGAGTGCATACGAAGAAATATTGATTAACTTTTCGAATGCACCAATACATATTGCAGCGTACGAACCTTCATTGTGGCGCGCTCTTGAATTTTATGATCATTTTGTTGATGGTTCAAAACAGAGCATAGTATCTCCAGCGGCGGAAGATAAAGCAAGTCAGCAAGCGGATCCTCAGATATTCATTGAATTGATGAAAATTTCGAAGTTAAGAATCGTAATATCATTTCGCGCCTCGGAACAAAAAAGGCCGAAACGTGTTAGAAAAGTTTTCCCCGGCATTGTCACAGTTGTCAACTTGGATGAAGCTACGCTCGACCTACGTCCCATGCGTCTCGAAAAGCAATGCGCAAAGAAATCAACGTTTCAGGATACTTTAACAAAAGCATACGTTAAACAAGTCAAATTACAGATTATTCGACTGTTAACTGGCTTTGATGCGTTAGATTCCGTAGCTCTGGCATTAAATCGTGCTTCAATCGGTCTGTCAAAATTGTCCGGTGGGCGCACGCTAGACCTTTTTGGTGTTTCGCAAGAAGGTAAGAAGCCAACAATGCTCTCATCTGCACTTCGCGAAAAATTGTTCATCGGTTCAAAAGACATTCGCAATGATGCTTTAGTGGATGAATCCACTAACTCAGCCGTAAAAACTGGCGCTGCGGTCGTTGGACTCATGGATGGAACTGAAACTTTAGCCAGAGGTGTTTTAAGTGGGGTCACCGGTGTCTTCATGCAACCGGTCAAAGGGGCGATGAAATCTGGTACCAAAGGATTCGTGAAAGGTTTTGGTAAAGGTTTGGTTGGTGCCGTGGCACAGCCAGTATCAGGTGCTGTTGGGATGATTAGTCATGTGGCTGCTGGAGCATCGGGAGGTGTCCGTGAGGCAAAAGAACTCGTAGGATTATCTCATGGTGCTCAATTCGCGAAAAGAATCAGACCGGCGAGAGCTCCTTCCGCTGATGGAATATTGCGGCCTTTCAGTAAAGAGCTACTGAATTGCGAAAAATTATGGAGAGCCGTATCGGGCTCGAAAGCGAAGATCATATCTAGAAGGGCATTTGGTAACGAGCACTTTGCGTGGCAGATTAATGTCGGAAGGAACATGGACATATCTCAAATTCTAGGGGCTGATGAGAAAAACAAAAATTTACCTGCGAATGCGCATTTTACTCTCTTCTCTACGAATTATCGATTGATGCTCATGATGACGGACTCAAATTCAACGCGTTCGCTCGATAACAAAACAAGAAAGAACGTCACGTTGATTTGCTGGGACATTTCGTGGTGCAACATTGAAATGGCGTATATTAAAAGTGCTGAAGAAAATAAAAGGGTGGGTGACGCCCTTTGTATCAAACTGAAGCGTCCGAGTCTTTTAGAACGGCAGATAAAAAGCAAGGCTAAGAGGTTGAAGCGTGAGAAAAAGATGAGGCAAAAACGACCAGAAAGGTTTCTGTTCAGAGAAGATGATTTGACCAGATTAGTTCCTTTGGGTAAACAAACCGCAGGAGATGGGGATGTTGAAAGTTTCCACAGGTGGGTGTGTGACCAGATTTTACTTCACTCTCGAACGTTTGGAAAAGTGTATATCGTATCAAGAGGAAAGGACGGTCCAGACACCTCAAAAGAACGGCGCCGTTTGGATACGCTGAGTGAAGGAAGTTCTGAAAGCGAGAGCGATTTGGTTTTATTTTCTGATAGTGACAGCTTAAGCGCACAACGAATTTTTCGAGATGGGGGTGATTTTACTTCCGAGAGCGAAGATCTTGATGGCGATTTTGATGAGGATGATTTTGACGAGGATTTAAAAGAAGATGGAGAAGAAAGTCAAAAACATGGTTTAGATTGGGAATTGGAAGAGGATAGAAATTTACTCAAATAAAGGTTGTTTTTTCATCATCAGACGGATGGGTTATACTTGTACATTACTACTAGGTATTACTTTCTATTACTGCTAAATCGCGCTGATAGTAAAGCTATTGAGCAAGCGGTGGCCACTCCAAGCATTGCTATTTCTGCCGTCGTCCAATCAGAAAAATATTGCTTAATGCTGCTTGTTTCTGATGATGTGCTCGTTTTATTTTTACTTGTCGTCGTCTTCGATGTCCTTTTTATTTTTGTCTTGTTACTCTTTGCGACGCTCACTAAATCTTGTCCCAACATTTCTTCGATGTCTCGAATGCCCGGGATGCTCTCTTCGCCGTCTTCGTCTTCGTCGAGCGTCTTTTCCTTCTCCATCGACGAAAGTTTCTTCCCTTTGACGGAAATTGCCAACTGCCCGCAAGCACCGGCAATATCTGATCCCATCTCTTGTCTCACCGTCGTCGTCATCCCGTAATCTTCCCTTAATATCGTGTTCATAGCTTGTATGTCCTCCATATCCGGCCTTTCGTGTCCAGCGATAACGTCCGTGGGATTATACGGAATGAAATTCAGAACAACCTTCTTCCCTCCCAACAACTCCCCGAGCAACCTTGCGCACTCTTTTGTATCGTTAATACCTTTCAAAACACAGTATTCCACCAGCATAGAATTCTTCTCGCTCTTTGCTAAGTAATCGTCCAAGCATCGCATCAACTCGTCCAAAGGATAGGCTGTCGCCGTCGGGACAATTTTTTTCCGAATTTCTTGCGTCGGCGCGTGCAAACTCAGTGCCATCGACACCGTCGGACAATCTTCACTAAACCTGTAAATGTTTGGAATCACCCCAACTGTACTCACGCAAATCTTCGGACACGGAATGTTGAATCCCATCTGATTTTCGTTTTGCGACACGCACCGAATCGCGTCGACGACGGCGTCGTAATTATTCAGAGGTTCCCCCATCCCCATGAACACGATATTCCTCACCCTCGGTTCGATCCTTCTCGCGTGAGCGACTTGTTCCACAATCTCCCCCGTCGTTAAATTCCCGAGCTCCCCCATCGTTCCGGTCGCGCAAAAAGTGCATCCCATCTTACATCCAACCTGGCTCGATATGCACAACGTCGCTCCCATGCCCTTCTTCCCTTCCGCTCGCCTCCCCTTCAAGTGCCGAATAATCACCGCTTCCACTCTGTGCCCGTCTTGCAGCTCCACGATTAACTTTGTCGTCGAGCCATCTCCGGACGTTTCTTCCACCGCGATCCGCGTCGTCAGTAAACAAAACCGCTCCGGCGCTCGATTGCGAACCCAAAGTGGAATCTCCTCGCACCGATGCAAATCGAGTTCTACGCGCACCGCGCGCCTTTTTTTACAACTCCTTTTTTCACCTTCTGCAAGTCCACCACCTTCAAGGCTCTGCGCTTGTGGAAGAAATTTCGCCTCGCACACGAGTCTCTGCGCTTCCTTGAGCATCACCTGGTAAAACCGCTCCGCTTTTTTCCGCTCTCTCTCTTTGATCAAAACGCTCCTCCCCCCGCGCGATGTCGTCGTCTTTGTTTTCTCCTCGCCGTCGTTTTCTTTCTCCGAGTCGTCGTCGTCGTCGTCGACAACATCGTCTCTTCCTCCTCCTCCTCCTCCACCGTGGGCACCGCCGTCAAAACCGTCCTCGTCTCTGTCATCATCGTCCCGTCCTCTCCCCGCGCCGTGCGGGCCTCGAAGAAGAAACTCTAAAACTTTCTCGCGGTCAAACACGGAGAGCTTTTGTTCGTCTTCAAAGTCTTCTTCGTTTCCTCCTCCTCCGTCGTTTCTTCCCGTTGGTCTTCCTCGTCGCGTTGGTCGCATCGCGCAGCAGAATTGGATTTTTATTTTTTAGTTTTTTTACGAGAGAGAGAAGAGAAAAAAGAGTTCGTAGAATTTCAACACGAAACCCTAAATATTAAAAAAATGGAGACGAAAGGTCGTCGTCCGTCCAAGGTCCCCAAAGCGAACGAACGCCAATACGGTGAAGGCGGGTTCAAACGCCGGATAAAAAGAGACTCTGAGAATTGCCTCTCGCACTCTCTCTCTCGGTTCATTTTCTTTTCTTCTTCGGAGAGAAAGAGCGAGAGGAAATCTTCGCGAGAGAGTTACATTCTCGCGCGGTTTGGCAAATTTTCCGCCCTTCACGCGTCGTTTGGGAAGTTTCACCGGATACGGATAACGACCTTTGAGAGAAGAAGGGAAGCGAGGGGGTTAGGACGAGATTAAACCGCGCAGATTTATATATAAACTCGCGGAAGAAAAAAGAATGGGGTCCGTCCGCGCGTTGAAGAGCATGGGCAACGACCACGTGGAAGAGAAGACGTTCGAGCAAGCGTGCGACGCGTGGTGGGCGTCGCAACGAGAGCAAATGCGAGAAGAAGAAGGAGGCACGTTATTAGACGACGGTTCCGAGAATAGCGACGCTCAATCCGCCACCGCTGCTACCAATGTCATCTTCGAATGGACGAATGAGGAACGGTACGCCACCGGCATCGATGTAGAGGAGACGTCTTTGAACGCGACCGAAAGCGAAAGCGGAGGAGGCGTCGTGAAGAGATATTGTCCGTGCGAACTGAACACGTGGAAAGGTTTTAGCGAAGATACGCTGAAAAAATGGGAGTGCGCGGTGAGCGATCGCGAGAAGAACTCGTCACCTTTTGAGACATCGGTGATGTTGACCGCGACGATGATTATAATGTGTTGCGTTTTGACGTTTCGTCTGTGGCGGAAAAAATGGCTGAGTAGGAGACGGGAACTCCAGGAGCAGGAGGACTTGGAAGCGTCGGTGCGATCGGAGAACGAGATTAAGTTCAGGACGCAAGATGAGATGTACGAGCATTGGAGATCGTGCGTTCAACCGGACGGGACAAAAGTTATCTGCGTGGAAATTGAGCCCGGGAGAAAGAAGAAATTCAAGGATGACGATTTAGCGATACCGCTCGATGCAAACGGAAACGTCGTCATCGCGGTTGTTGATAGCGAAAATAGCAGTAGTTTTAGTGTGCTTCCGCCTTTAGTGCCTCCCGTCGTTCGTGCGAGACCGACGACCGTACTACAACATCATCTCTCGGGCGGTGGCGATGGAGGAGAAGCAGAGGAGGGAAGACCAGGTTACGACGTCGAAGCGGCAACAGGCACTGCTGCGTTTCCCGAGTTACAGAACCACGGACCAGAACATACCGTAGGCCGAAGAAGAAGAAGACGTAATTCTTCTTCCGTAGATTGTGCCATCCCTGCGGCTTGTGACTTTTCAGATTTAGTGTACGAAGAAATTGAGCACGATGAGCAGGCCAATCCAAACGATGAGACGTGAAAATAAAGATTTTTAAAAGTTGACATAGGTATTTTTACATGCATTGTAATTACAAGAATAAAAGTAGCATTTTTAGTTAGCAACAGCATCAAAAGAAGCAGTATAATTCGAGCTCACACGCACGAGCTTGCCGGACCGGTGATGGCATTTGTGCATGAAAATTTAGCCTGGAAAGCAGTCGCACCTTCAAACATAGAAGTTTCTATTCTTATATAAATATCAGCGACGTTGACGACGACAGAGAAGTATCTGCGTCTCTACGGCGTCCCAGAATTCTTTTCCAGCCGCTTTGGTTTCTGGAGAGGAGGAGGCGAAAGAGGACGGAGCCGAGCCGGCGGCGGGGTATTCTTTGGAAGCGATGACTTCGAATCTGCTGTCCTTTCGGTAGGCTACTTCTTCCAAGGAGACTTTCATCAGCTCAGATTCTTCTCCTTTACTGCACTCTTCAAACGCAGGGATGACCCAGGTTTTGTCGGAGACGCGAACGACGGCTTTGGCGCGAACGATGCGGAAAATTTCATTCTCTTCGTCTTTGTTTTTCGTCGGTCGAGGTGCGCACCGGCTCTGAAAAAATTCGAGCAGTTTATCGCGACGAAAGATATCGTCCGGGTGGAACAAGAAACCTCGACTCGCGTACTCTTTGGTATCGTGTGCGGATACGAGTGGTTTCGCGCCGGGCTCAACGGGCGGCTTCAACGCGAGAAGTTGAAAAGGACGCGTGACGCTTCCTCCTCCGGTTCCTCCCGTTTCAACCGAGGATTTCGACGATGCGTGCGAATCGCGCAACGACGACGTCGCTTCTCGATCGATCGCATCAAAAGGCGACGTCTCGGCGTTCTCGTCCAACAAATCCATCGTAAATTTTACCACGCGCTTCTCGGGATACAGACCCGCCGCCCACTCTCGAAATTTGCGTCTCGCAAAGTTTTCCTTTTCTTCTTTTCCTTCCGTCTCTGTTTCTCCCGCACACAAATCCAACTTCGATCCGACCAAAACTTCGCTCATGGACACTTGGTCCCGAAACATTTCGCTCTCTCGCAAGCGTTTCGCCTCCTCCTCCTCTTCTTCCTTTCCAAATGACGAACGAACGACCACTCTAGCGTCCACGACGCACACCATACCTCTCAAATCGACGTGATCTTTCAAATGTTCGTTCTTCGTGAACAAATCGTACAACCCGCTCGGGTGCGCCAACCCGCTCGGCTCTATCACTAATCTATCCGGTTTCACTTTTTGCAGCACGTGTTTGATGGCGACGAGGAACGGTACCGACCCGCTCGCCGCGCAGCACACGCATCCGCCCGGGATTTCCTTCACGTAGATGTCATCATCATCATCTTCTTCATCTTCTTCTCCTTTGGAAACGTTTTCGTTGTTGTTGATACTGTTATTCTTGTTCTTGTTCTTCTTTTCAGCTCTCGCGGCTTCTAAAACCGCGCCATCGATGCCCAAACTCCCAAACTCGTTCACCAAAATCGCAATCTTCTCTTTCTTCTTCTCTCTCTTTCCGCCGCCACGACGACGACCGGAGAGCAGCAAGACGTTGCGAATGAAAGTCGTCTTCCCGGCGCCGAGCACGCCGGTGACAATCGTCACCGGTACTTTTTCCTTCTTCGTCTTCTTCGTCTTCTTCTTCTCCTCCTCCTCCTCCTCCGTGGTGGTGGTGGTCGTCGTCGTCATTCTTTATCGTCGACGCCGCGACTTGATGCTACTACTACTACTACGACTACGACTATTACTACTGCTCTCGTTTTGTGTTCGCGTCGCTACCGCGCAACAACGTTCTTTCTTCTTACGCGACAACAGCAACCACAACCAACCGGTAACAGAAAAGCAAAAATGAGAAAACCCTAAACACCATACAAGTGGAAATATTTTCAAAAAAATCACCTTAGATGGAGCGCAACAAAAAGCGCGCGCGCACACACACGCCCGCGTTTGAGAAGCGCAGAGAGAGAGAGAGAGTAAGAGAAGAGAAGAGAGAGAGAGAGAGAGGAAGTGGTTTTTTTCTTACCTCGTCGCGCCGCGCAAATCAGGAAAAGAAGAAGAAGAAGAAGAAGAGAAAATGTTCTCTCCGTCAAGTCGTCGTTTTTGTGTCATATTTAGGGGTGTGAATTGATTTTCGCGCGCGGAACTATGACGCCACTTTTGTTGGTGCCTCCGGCTCCGCTTCCAGCCTCTCGGATGCGAAACGACGCGCTTTCGACCGGGTGTTCGAATTTGGACCGGATATTGAGAGGCGGGGTGAAAACGAAATCGATGACGGAGTTTGTCGGGGAGAATGGGAGCGGGAAGACGCAGTTGTGTTTGCAGTTGTTATTGGAGACGGTGGCGTCGGGCGGGCGTCGGCGGTTCGGAGGAGAGGAAGAAGACGGGGAGAAGGAGGAGGAG
>Ga0255776_10002324_pt1 | contig 21324 bp, 17 predicted proteins | sample 071ome_19_FD_179974 | JGI IMG/M metagenome (GOLD analysis project Ga0255776, IMG submission 179974) | Coastal salt marsh microbial communities from the Groves Creek Marsh, Skidaway Island, Georgia - 071413AT metaG (version 2) | ecosystem: Environmental > Aquatic > Marine > Intertidal zone >... | reverse complement strand
TCGATACCGATTCCCAATCCAGAGGTTGGTGGCATACCGTATTCCAAGGCGCGAACGAAGTCCATATCGATGAACATTGCCTCGTCGTCTCCTTTTTCAGAGAGCTTGAGTTGGTCTTCGAAACGCTCCAATTGGTCGATAGGATCATTGAGCTCAGAATAGGCGTTGGCCACTTCCTTACCGTTGACCATCAACTCAAAACGCTCGGTGAGCTCCGGGTTGTCACGGTGCTTCTTACACAAAGGCGACATCTCCACTGGGTAGTCGGTGATGAAGGTTGGTTGGATGTAGTGCTTCTCACATTTTTCGCCGAAGATTTCGTCGATCAGCTTGCCTTTACCCATGGTCTCGTCTACTTCGAGGCCAATTGATTTTGCCGCGTCCCGTACTTCCTCTTCAGTTTTACCCGCAAGGTCGAGTCCGGTGTGCGTCTTGATCGCCTCCAAAATAGGCACGCGAGCATAAGGCGCTTTGAAGCTTACGGTGTTGTTGCCAATAGTTGCATCGGTAGTGCCGTTCACTGCGGTAGCAACTTGCTCCAACATGTTCTCAACGAACTTCATCATCCAGTGGTAGTCCTTGTAGGCCACATAGATCTCCATTACGGTGAACTCTGGGTTGTGGGTCTTGTCCATCCCCTCGTTGCGGAAGTCTTTGGCGAATTCGTACACGCCTTCAAAGCCACCTACGATCAATCGCTTGAGGTAAAGCTCGTTGGCAATGCGCAGGTACAACGGGATGTCCAAGGCGTTGTGGTGGGTGATGAACGGACGGGCCGCAGCACCCCCTGGGATGGGCTGGAGGATCGGCGTTTCTACTTCCATGTAGCCGGCGTCGTCGAAGATGCGGCGCATGGTTGAGATGACTTTGTTGCGCTTGCGGAAGATCTCTTTCACGCCTGGATTCACTACGAGGTCGACATAGCGTTGACGGTAGCGTATCTCGGGGTCCGTGAGTGCGTCGTATACTTTTCCATCGGCATCGGTTTTCACTACAGGGAGTGGACGCAAGCTCTTGGAGAGTACGGTTAACGACTTCACGTGCAAGCTCATCTCACCCGTTTGGGTGGTGAACATATGTCCTTCCACACCGATGAAATCACCGATGTCTAGAAGTTTTTTGAATACGTCGTTGTAGAGGGTTTTATCCTCGTCTGGGCAGATTTCATCGCGGTTGATGTAGATCTGCATGTCGCCAGAAGAATCGGCCAACACGGCAAAGGAAGCCTTGCCCATGATGCGTTTAGTCATCAATCGGCCCGCGATTCGTACTTGTTCAAAACCACTGGCACCCTCGCTATATCCAGCGCGGATGTCTTTGGCAAAGTGCGTACATTTATACTCAGCAGCTGGATACGGGTCGATGCCCAATGCTTTCAGCTTGCTAAGTGATTCACGTCTAAGGATTTCCTGTTCTGATAAAAGTCTTGCCATACGACACGTTTATTTCAAGTCGCAAAGATAATTGCCTTTCGTAGCTTAGCATCATGAGTATCCGCCGATTTTCCCACCTATTCCTCTTGCTCTTGCTGAGCCTCTCTGCCTATGCCCAGCCGTATTGGCAAAAAGGTACGGTATTAGAAAGTGTCGGAGGATCCGCTTTTGTTACCGGAACGACATCGAACCTTACCAATGCGCGCCTTACGTTACAAGCCAACTCTTGCAGTTTCATAACACCAAAGGTGGCCCTAGGTTTAGGGGCGTCAACAGATCTTTCTCCGTTGACACAGTCCTATGCCACTATGGGCCGAGCACACTTTTTAGCATCGGGCGCCAGTGATCGTACGTTCAGTTTATTGCTCGATGTTCACGCGGGTCTGGCCTACCACACAAGCCAAACGGTCACCGGGGGTTCTTTTAGCAGCAGCGACATGCGGGCAGGACTTGGTGCGCAATGTACTTGGTGGGTCAGCCAAAGCACGGGTATTTACTTGTGGCCACAACTGGATAAAACTAATGGTGGCCCGAGCGGGTTATGGGAATGGCAACTAATGTTGCCCATAGGCGTGCAGTGGAATTGGCACAAACATCCATGAAAGAAGTACAGTTTCAAGATATAGGTACCGTTGATTACGGGGCCGCATGGGATTTTCAAACGGAGCTCTTTACGGCGACGGTAGATCAAAAATTGGTCAACAGGAAAACTCCTGAGCAGGCGCAGGCGACAGAAGATCATTTGATTTTTGTGGAGCACCCCCCGGTCTTTACTTTAGGAAAAAGCGGAAAAGAAGACCATTTGTTGGTTGACCAGGCGAAACTCGAGGCGGAGGGGATTTCTTATTATCCCGTGAATCGCGGGGGAGATATAACCTACCACGGGCCGGGGCAAATTGTGGGCTACCCCATCTTGGATTTGGACCATTACTTTACCGATATCCATAAATACTTGCGCTATCTTGAAGAAGTGGTCATAGCCACCCTTGCACACTATGGTTTAGTTGCGGGAAGGTCCGAGGGAGAAACGGGAGTTTGGCTGGATGCCGGGACGCCTTTTGCACGAAAAATTTGTGCCATGGGGGTGAAGGCGTCGCGTTGGACGACCATGCATGGATTTGCATTTAATGTTAATACGGATCTCAAGCATTTCAACCTAATCGTGCCTTGTGGCATTAGTGATAAAGCGGTGACTTCACTGCACATAGAATTAGGCAGAACCCTTGATCTTGAAGAGGTCAAAGGAGTGCTCAAGGCAAATTTTGAAAAACAGTTCGACTGTACTTTGGTACCGACGACAAAACCTTATACATCATGAAAACAGCAAAACGCGTCGTTGCCATTATCGTCGTCTTGTTCTTAGCCCTCAAGTATTCCCCTTATGGCTATTTAATAAGAGGTGTTCAGGGCGCTTACCTAGATGGTCACAAGAGTGCTCATATCTACGACCGCAGCCACTTTGACCAGCGCGAAATGCCAGTTTTTAATGCGGTTTCACTGCCGACGGGATCCTACGAGTTAGAGCTTGCTCCTGAAACAAGAACAGCTTTAGAATCTTACGAGACTAAAGGATTGCTAGTCCTTGAAAACGATTCGGTAGTGTTCGAAGAATATTGGGACGATCACAATGCCGGGACCATCAGCAACAGCTTCTCAACAGCGAAGACAGTAATCACCTTGTTGGTTCAGATTGCCATTCAAGACGGGTATATAGATTCTTGGGACGACCCTATCACGAAGTATATACCTGATTATGAGATTCCTGAGGGCGTTGCGGAGCCTACTTTGCGTCATTTTAGTACAATGACTGCCGGTATGCAGATCAAAGAGAGCTACAACGATCCGTTCTCTAAAACTGCGAAGTTGTACTACGGTAAGGATGCGGAAGCAACGGCGCTTTCTGTCCCTCCGGGCAAGCACCCAACAGGTGAGGTTTACGAATACCAAAGTGCGCAAACCCAGGTGCTAACAGTAGCATTAAGCCGCGCCGTGGGGGAGAGCGTTTCAAGCTATGCGAACCGCGAACTGTTTGCGAAGGTGGGTTTTGAAACGGCCGCTACTTGGCACTTGGACCGTGAGGCCGGTCTGGAGCTAGGGTTTTGTTGTCTCAACGTAAGCGTTAGAGATTTTACTAAGCTTGGCCAATTCATCTTGCACGACGGTAAAATCAATGGCCAGTCCGTGGTGGATTCTGCCTTCATCGCAATGGCCTCTCAAGGATATAAGAGTCCGTATTATGGTCATAGTTTTTGGATCTACCCAGAACCGTATAACCACGTCTTTGGGTTCCGCGGAATGCTAGGACAAGATATCTTGATTGACCGTGCCCACAATCGAGTGGTCATGCGCGTAGGTCAGAAAGACGGGGGCAAGTTTAATGCAGACTTCAATAAAGTTGAAGAAGCACTTCTCAAGCAGATGGACCTTTGGAATGACTAAAGCATGGCAGGGTCCGTTGTTGAACTTTCTTCTTTAAACATCACCTTCGGAACGAAGCAAGTCCTTCGCGATTTTTCTTTGACGATAATGCCCGGCCAAACCTTAGCCGTAGTCGGCGAGAGTGGTTCCGGGAAGTCCGTTGCCGCACTTATGTCTATGGGATTGTTGGATCCGGCCGCAAAAATTGAGGCGGCAGAAGCAAAATTGCTCGGACAGGACTTAAGCGCATTGAACACTAAGGATTGGCTCGCTCTTCGCGGCAAAGATGTAGCCATGGTTTTTCAAGACCCTATGACCGCATTGCATCCTTCCATCACTATTGGCAGGCAACTCGATGAAGTTTTAGAGCAGCATACTGCGCTTTCGAAACCCCAGCGCAAGAAAAAAATCCTTGAGGCGTTAGCTGAAGTAGAAGTACCCGAGCCCGAGGTAAGCTATCAAAAATACCCACACCAGCTTAGTGGCGGTCAACGCCAGCGTATTGTCATTGCCATGGCCATGTTGCTGGACCCGAAGTTGATTATTGCGGATGAGCCTACCACCGCCCTCGACAAAGAAGTTGAGGCTGTAGTGCTGTCACTGCTCAACAAACTCGTAAAGGACCGTGGCTGTGCCCTTTGGCTTATCAGTCATGACCTCGAGGTCGTGGCCGAGCACGCCGATGAGGTGATCGTTTTGTTCCGTGGCGATACCGTTGAACGAGGTCCGGCGCGCCAAGTATTTGAGCATCCCGAGCACCCCTATACACAAGGCCTCTTGGCGTGTCGCCCGCCAAAAGACGGCCGTCCCTTTCCGCTCCCGGTCTTAAATGATTTCCTATCTGGCAATGGTGCGCCAAAAAGTGAACCATTACAGATGCCTAAAAAGACAGAAAACAAGCTGGCCATTGAAGGGCTGTCTATAGGTTTTGTCGTGAAAAAGGGATTGCGAAGCACCACCAAATGGGTAGTAAAAGACCTCGACTTAGAGCTCAAACAAGGTGAGACTTTAGGGCTCATAGGCCCTTCCGGTTCCGGTAAAAGCACCATTGGCAGGGCCATCGTAGGCTTGAATAAGCACGAGTTCGTTTCTTGGAATTATCAAGGGGATTCCTCCAAAATTCAGTTCATCTTTCAAGACCCTTATAGTGCCCTGAATGGAGCCCGTTCTGTGGGTTGGGCGTTGGACCAAGTATTGCGCAAGCACCAACCAAGTTTGGGCGCTGAAGCGCGAGGTACAACGGCCGCGGCTTTAATGGAAGAGGTTGGGCTTTCAGCGGATGACCTAAAGAAAAAACCGCATGCATTTTCAGGTGGGCAACGCCAGCGTATCGGCATTGCGCGTGCCTTAGCGGCAGATCCTGAACTGTTGATCTGTGACGAGAGTGTAAGCGCACTTGATGTTAGCGTTCAGGCTCAGGTATTAAACCTGTTGAATGGGATCAAAAAAAATCGGGGCCTGAGTATGATTTTCATCTCTCACGACCCCGATGTTGTAAGGTATATGTGTGACCGCATTATGCATTTGCAGCCCCTCGAAGCTTAGTTGTCGCGCTTCTCAAAAGTTTCGGTCTTGCGCTTGTTGTAGGCGCGAATGCCGAAGATAATGGTGGCCACGAGCATGAAGCCCCAGATCACGGCGTGTAAGCCTAAAAACCACATCACTACGACAGTTTTACTGCAGTTCCGTAGGCCAGCATCTCTGCGGCGCCTTGCATCACCATGGAGGTGGTGAATCGCACGTTCACAATGGCATCAGCGCCCATGCGTTCTGCATCTTTGATCATGCGTTGCATGGCTTGTTCGCGGCTTTGCGCTTGAAGTTTGGTGTACTCTTCAATCTCGCCACCTACGATGTTTTTAATGCCGGCGAAAATGTCTCGGCCGATATTGCGTGCACGAACGGTACTACCTCGGCAAATGCCTAGGGTTTCAGAGACTTCTTTTCCGGCGACGGTTGAGGTTGTTGAAAGGATCATAGTGTAAAATATTAGTACCCTTAAGTTAGTTAATGGATCCCAATACACGCTTCATAAATCCGTTCAAAGCGTCTTTTTTCTCTACGCCAGAGGTGATTTCTTTATTTACTTCGATGGCACCATAAAGGTTGGAAATAAGTTCGCCGATCACTTCAAGCTCTTCGTCTTTGAGGGTTGGAACATCCGCAAGAGATTCCAGTACCTCAATGGTTTCGTGGATGTAATCTTCGTCGTTCGCTTCTACGAAATTCACTAGGTGTTTAATGATGGGTATTTTCATGTTCTTTCGTTTTGTTCTACAAATGTATTCGACGAAATCTATTCGCATTAGAAATGTTGATAGATTGATACTATAAATTAATTGGTATTTGTCCGATTTTCGCACGGTCTTTGAGATAAGAAAGGCCATTGGTGTGACAAAATGTGGGTAGCATTCCAATACGTTTTGCCCTAATTTTAACCCTAACCAACACACAGGACTACAACACAGATATGAAATTGACCACTAATCGCAAACTAGCCGCACTCTTGTTCATTGCCTTTGCCGCATTGGCAAATGCGCAGATCTTGACGGTAACACCGGCCTTCCCATCACAGAATGATACGGTGACCATCATTTACGACGCCACTGAAGGCAATGCCGCCTTGACTGGAGTGGTTCCTGTGTATGCGCATGCCGGCTTGATCACCAATCAAAGTACTTCGCCTACGGATTGGAAGCACGTGCAGGGAAACTGGGGGACGCCAGATGCATCTGTTTTGATGACCAGCCTAGGAAACAACCTGCACAAGATTGAGTACCACATGCCCACCTTCTACGGCTTCGGCTCAAGTGTGGTCGTTCAGCAAATGGCATTTGTTTTTCGCAATGGCAATGGAACGATCGTAGGCCGCGATCCCAATGGCAACGATATTTATTACGACGTCTACCCGGCCAACGCAGGTTTGATTGCGAAGTTTTTGTCGCCATCGACCACCATGCTGATCAACCCGGGCGACTCCATTGAATTCATTATTGCCTCGAACCAGAAGGCGGATATGAAGGTGTACGATAATGGCACATTAGTTTTTCAGGATTCTACAAAACAAGATAACTTCTACCTGAGCAGCGCCTCGGCTGGAATTCATACCGTGGTATTGCAAGCAGATTATGGGACCTCTACGGAATATGATACGGTTCATTATGCAGTACAAGCACCGCTTCAAGTGGGCGTGATGCCAAGTGGTATGGAGCAAGGAATTAATGAGCTGAACGACACTACCGTTTTCTTTAAGCTCTATGCTCCGTTCAAAAGCCGTGTGTACTGCTTGACTTCTAACAACGACTATTTACCGGATACCATTAACGCGATGACCCGCACACCGGGTGGTGCTTGGTGGTTCTTAGAAATGAAGGTTCCTGCCGGCCAGCCGTTCACCTATCAGTACCTCATTGATGGGGAGTTGCGAGTAGCCGATCCCTTCTCCGAGCAAGTCTTAGATCCTTGGAACGACGGTTATATTCCAAGCGCTACCTATCCGAACTTACCAAGTTACCCGACCGGCAAAACCACCGGCATTGTGTCTTTGTATGAGACGGCGAAGCCTTCGTATAATTGGGCAAACACCACCTTTAACGCCCCTCCACAAGAGGAGCTACTGATTTACGAATTGCTCATTCGCGATTTCGTTTCAGAGCGCAACTACCAAACCCTTATTGATACCCTCGACTATATTGAGCGCCTTGGAATCAACGCCATTGAGTTGATGCCAAATTCAGAATTTGAAGGCAACTCGAGTTGGGGATACAACCCATCATTTCACATGGCACTCGACAAATACTACGGTACGCCGGATAAATTCCGCGAGTTCGTCGACAGCTGCCACAGCCGAGGGATTGCGGTGATTATGGACCAAGTCTTCAACCACGCCTTTGGGCAAAACCCTATTGCGCAGATGTGGTGGGACGGCAACAATAACCGTCCGGCAGCCAACAACCCGTACATGAACCAAAACTGTCCGCACCCGCCAAACTGTTGGGGGAACGACTTCGATCATTTCGTGCAACCCACGCGCGATTATATGGACCGCATCAATACCTATTGGATTGAGGAATTTAAGATTGACGGGATCAGATTCGACTTTACCAAGGGCTTCACCAACAGCTCGAATGCAGATAACTACCAAGCGCCGAGAATCGCGGCTTTGAAGCGCATGGCGGACGTGTGTTGGAATGAAGATTCGGATTTCTATGTGATCCTCGAGCACTGGGGACCGAACCAGGAAGAGAAGGAGTTGAGCGACTACGGAATGATGCTGTGGGGGAACGCCACGCACCAGTACTACGAAGCGGCCATGGGCTATACGCCAGATAGCGACTTTAAGTGGGGCATTTACAAGGAGCGTGGATGGACCGACAAGCACCTGATCAGCTACATGGAAAGCCACGACGAAGAGCGTGCGTCGTACAAGATCAAAACCTACGGGAACTCGAGCGGCGGGTATGATACCAAGACCCTGGCCACACGTGCGGACCGCATCATTCAAGCAAGTGCGTTCTTCTACACCATTCCTGGGCCGAAGATGATTTATATGTTCGAGGAATTGGGCTACGATATTTCCATCGACAACCCATGTCGTGTGTGTGAGAAACCTATTCTCTGGAACTACTATGACAACCAGTACCGCCAGAAGATCTATTTCTACATGGCCTCGATGATGGACATGCGTAAGAAGTATGATGTCTTTAACACGTCAAACTTTACCTACGCTTTGAACGGTTCGTCTAAACGAATCAACCTCAATGGGACGAATATGGACGTGACCGTGGTAGGGAACTTTGGGGTGACGCAAAAAGACGTATATCCGAACTTCCAGCATACAGGAACTTGGTACGACTACTTTACAGGGGATAGTATTACGGTAACCAATGCTACGGCACCGATGTCTTTTGGTCCTGGCGAATGGCACATCTATACAGACGTGAAGTTGGGCGATGCCGCTTTTATGGACCTCCCAGAAGAGGTATTGGCTGAGGTCAAGCCGTTCATGGCCTTCCCGAATCCAAGCCAGGGAACGATGGACCTATTGCTCGATTTTGCGGATGGTACGCGAGTGCAATGGACGCTCGTTGACCTCAACGGTCGCGTCGCGGCACAAGGTGAAATTCAAAGTGAAGGCCCTATGATTGAGCCGATGGATTTCAGCGCGTTGGCGAAGGGGATGTATATCTTAAACCTGACCACGCCGGAGCGACACTATACCGAGCGCGTGGTATTGCAATAAGCACAAAAAACCCGGCCGCAGGCCGGGTTTTTTATTTAGTTGATCAGGTGAACCCCGTCTTTATCTTGGGTGATAACCCCTTCGTGTTCGAGGGATTTGAGCAGTCGACTCACGACTTCTCTCGAGGTGCCGAGCTCGGAGGCCATTTTCACTTTGGACAAGGCCACGCCTTTACTGCCACTTACGCGACAGCGCATTTCAATGTAGGCGCGTAAACGAGCCCCCAGCTGTTTAAAGATCGCGTTGTCCACGAGGCTGAGCAGCTCTTCGAAGCGTTTACGGAAATTGGCCAGTTCGTACATTCTCCACTCCGGAAATTCCGAAGCCATGGTGTTCAACTCGCTGATGGGCACGTTCAAAATCACCGCAGGTGTCTCCGCTTCTACCGTGATCGGCATTTCGCCGTTTGGCAGGGTAGAGAAGGCCGCACATGGGCAGATTTCTCCGGGCGTCAAGAAATACAGTAACAGCTCCTTAGAAGGGTCGTCCTCATCGCCGCGAACCACGCGTGCATTTCCCTCCAAAATGATGGGTAGAAAGCAAGCTTCAATCCCGTAATCCAGGATCAAACCACCCTTCTCATAATGCTCTATTTCCCCAACCTCAATAAGGTGTTGGCGAAGCTCAGCGCTCAATTCTGGGGCAATGGTTTTTAGGATATAATCGATGTCCATAGCGAGTGTAGTTGGAGGCTTGAAGTTAGCAAAATCCTAGGAAGTTTGTGGGTCGAATGTTATCCCAACCCCACATACACTTTTTGAGCCATGGACGCCAAATCAAGACTGAATCCACTGGGCGCCTCTGGCGTTTTCTCAAAGACCGGAATATCTTCTGCGTTTATGGTCATTCCCGTCGCTTTGGCAATGCGCTCCAGGACCTGAGACGGGCTTGCCAAAAACTCCTCATAGCGAATGAACGTTACCCCGCTCAAACCTTGCACATAGCCGTAGTACTCGACCCAACGCTCCAACCAAAAATCCAACTTCTCGCGGTCGCGCTCGTCGCCGAGGGCGCCGAGGTCAAAAGGTAATTGGCCCTGCCCAAACTCATGGTGCCCTAACCAATTCATATAGGTCAACACGAACGGGTCTTCCGCCTGCTCCTTGTTAAATTTCAAATGCTGCTTGTACAAACTGTAGGCGTGCTCGAGCGGCTCACGCACCAACACAAACACCTTCATATCTGGGTTCTGCGCCAACAGCGACGGCAACCGGAGCACTGCGTTATTGTTCTTCGCTAAATACACCTCGCCATCCTTACACAGACTCTTGAAATACCTTCTGTACTGCTCGTTCTCTTCGGCGCTCAACTCGTGTCGTACCAACCGATCTTTCTTTACGAATCGATCGCCTGTGACCACCTTGAAGAAGTACTCCTCCAAAGCCTCTACGCTCGCGAGCCCGACCTTGATCCCGTCACCGTGCGCGCGCTCTTGCTGTTCTTTACGGCTGGGGCGGTAGAATTTGGCCCATAATTTCGGCGCGAGCAATACGGGCATGTTGCTGTAATCCAGAGAACGGAATGGACCGCGCTCACTCAAAGTACGCGTTAACGCTGTGGTCCCTGCCCGGGCCAACCCAGTGACCAACACCGCACTCACGGCGCCATTCTCCACAGGGTGCTCTACGCCTTTGATTTGGCGCTTCAACAAGGCCTTGCCGATGTGGTAATGGTCGAGGATGAGGTGATGGAATAATTGGTTGATATCCGAATAAGCACTCGAACTTTTGGATTTCTTCAAGAAAGGAAGGATGGCGCCTACACTGACCAACACCATAGTCCATCCGGCGCTAATAATTTCAGACGCCCCCCCGCTTAAAAGTCCATAGGATACCGAATAAACCACAATAAGCAACACGGTCAAATAGAAGATGAGTGCCGCTAAATTTTTTAAGGTCTTGTTAGTCGCGTCATTAAGTCGCTCTAATTTATTTGGCGTTGTTGGTGGTGATAACAATTGGTCAAGCAACTCAAGACTGTGCTTAGCCGTATTAAAAAACACAGGCTTAAGCCATAAAATCCCTTGTCCTAAGAGCACGCCGCCTATGAATCCGCCAAGAATACCAATAGGTAAAGGGTTCTCTATAGACAACATCCAAGAGGATAGGCGGTCCTGAACGAACCAGTTCAAAATTCCTAGGAGCAGAATTCCGTGAAGTGGAGAATACGAATACTTAAGAGTCTTCCTGCGGATAAGTTTGACGTAAATGAGATAGATCAAAGCGCCGACAATTAAAGCAATAAGCATGATAGATGCCCAAATAGGCAGGCCGAATATTTGTCCCGAGTATATGCCTTCCGACTCCCCGCCAAAAAGCGATGGGTTGAAAGTGAGTATAATTAAAAAAGAGGTGGCTAAGGCTAAGTAAAAAGAGGGGCCAAAGAGCTTTTTAACGGGCTTGGCATTTTCTGTATCGCGGGTAAGTGTTTCCTTATTTGAAATGACATACCAGAGTCTATATCCAAATGAAAATGTAATGAGTAAGAGGATCAGGATTATGAGGATTCCTGCTCCAATTCCCAAGCCAGGGCCAATATATAGTGAGGTGTGCAACAAACCCTTTTGATTGAAGGCTGCAAAATACGCCTGATCTCGCTAATTGCCCTACTACCAGCCCGCTATTTCTGAATCCATCCAAGCGAGGCGTTGCTCTAGATAGTTGCGTAGGAAGTTCACTTCGTTGGCATGGTTTACGGTGTTTCCGTTATCTGTTTTCCAGCGGTTGTAGTTGCGGTCGATCGTGCCGGATTGGACTAATCGGTCCTCGGTATCATTGATTAATGCAAAGATGGCGGCATCGCTTAGTGCGTCGCTGCGAAGCTGTGTCCAGCGGGTTTTGACGGCTGAGGTAAAGACGGGATCATCGAGGAATCGGTCCCACCAGAAGGGTAGCATCCAGGCATCTTGAGCTACGTAGTCGTTGTAATTGCAAATCCAGTCGTCCCATGGCACGCGTCCTTGACGCCCGTAGCCGATGTTGAAGTCCCAGATGGGCCCAAAGCGGAGTTTGCCGTTACGCGGCTTGTGGAGGAAGGTGGAGATGCGGTAGGCGTCGATGTTACCGCCGAGTTCGTTCATGATGAAACCGTCCACGAAACTTTCCAGGTCGATGTAATCGAGATATGTTCGAGATACCCCGCTGAGGTCGTCCGTCAGCAACGCTGTTTCAAAGTCGTTGATGTAGCTTTGTATGTATTGGCGTTGCGCATAGGTCATCTCAGCCGGGCCAGGGTGCTCATACAAAAAGTAGGTCTCGAGCCATTGCTGGTCGTGGTAGGGCGGACGGAAGGGCTCGATGGTCATGCTGTCGCCGAAGATGTCATAGTGTGAGCGAAAGCTATTTCCGGAGGTGTAAACGGCATCATCACCCCAATTATTGTCGTAATACTCGAGCGGCTGGCCTATAGGTGCGTCGCCCGCAGTCTTGTCAATTTTCAGAATATATCCACCGGTGATTCCAGGCTCGCTATCGCCGTTTGGGCGACCCACATCAATGCGTCTAGGATCTGCTTTGAGCTTTTCCATTAAGATATAGAGGCCATCGTAGCGGCCGTTGACGCGGAGCTCCACCCAGCGGCATCTGCTGGCGTACTGCCCCATCGATCGGGCAAATTCGTAGCTGATGTAATGGTGCATTAGCGTAGGGTCGAAGGCGTAGAAATTATCAGGATCAGTGGCGCGGAAGACGTGGCCCATGAGGATCCAGTCAGATTCGGCGGGCATGCCCAAAAGGCTTTGGGCGCGGTCATCGCTGCCGACGCGTGTTTCTATGCTGTAAGACTTTTTATCGCTGACTCTGTAGGACGTACTGCCGCGGTATTCGACACCTATGGTGCTGGAGAGGACTTCTTTTCCGCCGTCCAAGATGACCATCTCGCCACGAACTTTTTCATCGGGGCGAATGACTTGGGTAGTGTTGATTTCGATCATGGGGAGTTCCCCGACGGTATAATCGGTATCACATCCAATAAGCGCAAGCGCCAAAAAGAAAAGCAGGCGTTTCATGGGATTAAAATACGATGTATTGGCGCTCCTGTTATCTTTACAAGAAACAAACACTTCAACTATGCCTGCCTTTTCCGAAAATGCGCTGTTCGAACTGCTCCTTCGTTTTGCGCTGACCCTAGGATTTAACCTAGTGCTCATGCGTATTGTGAGCAAGCACGGTCCGGAATCCCGCAAGAACGTCTACAGCTTTTTCATCATTTCTGTAGTGGTGTTCTTCCTGTCTCACACCCTTCGCTCCTTTAATATGGAGATAGGGATGGCGATCGGGATGTTTGCCGTCTTTGGCATTGTACGCTACCGCACGGAACCATTGCGCCCACAGGAGATGACATATTTGTTTGCAGCTATTGGTATTGCTTTGATTAACGCGTTGTCCTCGCAGACAGAAGGTTGGATGGAGATGATGGTGATTAACGCCTTAGTGCTGGCTTTTATTTATTTGCTCGAGAAGTTCTTGCTGCGCGAGGAGGTTAAGCCGAACCAACGTAAGTTGAACGTGTCGGTACCTGTAGCTGAATTGGAAAAATCAGCCATGGATGCTAAAGTGAAGGCATTGGAATCGCAAATGGGGATTCAGGTGATCAGGGTCCAAGTATCTAAGGTGGACTACGCCCTCGGCACTGCTCAAATCCAACTATACTATGAAGAGTAGGTTTTTATGCATAACCATGTTGATGTGCACTATGGCCTTTGGTCAGAGTGTGACAGAGTCAGCGGCGTGGTTCAAGGCGGGAACAAAATTTGACCTGAGTAACGAACTTTCTATGACCGTAAGCGTACAATACCGCGCTTCTACCTTGAGCGACGATCGTTGGATTACCGAGGCTCAGTTTAGTCGTGAGATGAATAAGAACTGGGATCTGGGTGTAGAACTCAGACATTATATGATTTTCGATACGAAGGGTGCTACGCAAGGAACTTTTCACAGGGTTCGTGCACAATTCTACGCATCACAACACATCGACCTAACTAAAGGCGACTTGCACTTTCGTTACGCGCTCCAGCAGCGTGCAGTGCTTATTGGATCCGGCAACAACAAGTTCACAGGCAGGTTTCGTGTGCAATACGAGTACCCAATAAAGGATTTCAAATGGGACCCGACGTTTGAGGCCGAGGTCTTTGCCTCTGGCGAACCAAACTTTGACAGAGCCCTCCGTTTAGGCGTAGGCTCTGAAGGCAAGATAGCTGGCAAACGCCTTGGCGTTGGATATTTCTACCAAAGGGATATTAGCAATACCGGGACGCATGCCCATGTGGTGCAGACGTCCATTCGATTCTAATAAAAAACCCCCGAGCGCAACTCGGGGGTTTTTCGTTAACGTCTGTTTTATGTTACCAATCCTGCTCCATGCCAAAGTAGCGTTGGGTGCGGTGGTCGCAGATCACTCCGGACCAATTCATCCCAAAGGCAAAATCATAGGCATGATCGTCGGCATCGATGTACGGCATCATGTCCATCGGAACATCTTCAAGCTGTAATTCCACTTCCTCCATAGAGGCGGGCATTTGCATCGGCAATAAGCCTGAAGGCTCGTGGCGTCCGGTGATGATGTCCATGATAGCAGCGGTTTGAACTCCGAAGTCTAAAAGAATACCATCGACTAACGGCTCCATCTGTGCAAAGACCAAGGGGTTGCGCACGGTCATCACGAGGATGATGGGTTTGTCGCCCATCTTTTCGCGCAAGTCCTGCATCATCGGCAAATCATAGCGCTGGTTGCTCAAGGCAGTTTTACCCTTGTACGAGCGGTTGGTGATCGTTGGATCCACCACTGGGTCGCCGGCAGCAATGCTTTGTGCTCGGGCGTTTTCTGCCACATAATCTGCATGCTGTAGGGAGATCGGCAAGTAGCCGTTGCCGCCGTTTTCACGATTTATATGGTCGTATCCGGGGCTATTTGGGCTGCTGACAAAGGCAATAGCGAAATCTGCCTCTTCCGTATTATCGGTGATATCGAAGTCCTTGCGCAGAATATCTAGTTCCACGGGGTAGTGGTCGTAGGCTTGTGTGGGCGCGCCAAAGAAATTGACTCCGGCAGGCACGTGAATCTGCGGAACATATACTGTTTTGCGTTCTTTGATGGGAAGGATGCTGTCCGAGTTTTTCAGCATGGTGATGCTTTTCAATTGGGCCGCATACCCTGCTTCCATAAACTCTGGCTTGCCCACGATGGTTTCAGAAACCGTCGGATCGAGGTATGGATTTTCGAAAAGACCAACCTGGAAGATGTTGCGTAGCAATCGAACAGCACTTTGCTCCAAGCGCTCACGAGCCCACTCTCCGCCCATATCTTGGCGCATCATAGCAAAGGCTTCGAGCACCGGTCCGGCATCGTTATTTCCTCCGAACTGGTCCATACCAGCCATGAGTGCTTTGAGGTGACGTAGGGTATTGTCCAATTCTTCCGCTCCCCAAGGCTTGCCCGCAAAGACGCCAGGGTGTGGACCTTCGTCGCCCACGACCAACCAGTCGGTACAAGCGACCCCATCGTAGCCGAAGGTATTTCTCAATAAATCGGTCACAATAAACTTGCTATAGCCATTGGCTACATTTTCTTCATACACCGTATCCTGATTGTAGGAGATGGTGTAGTACGGCATCACGGCCGAGGCCTTGCTTGTTTTGCCATTCAATTTGAAGGCACCGTCAATGAATGGGCGAAGGTGTGTGTTGAAGTGACCGCCTGGATACACTGCAAACTTCCCATAGGCGAAGTGCCCGTCGCGGCCCCCTTCTTCAGGCCCGCCGGAAGGCCAGTGCTTGACCATGGCGTTCACACTTTCGGACCCCCAATCTCCATCTGTACCGCTGCTTTGAAAGCCGTCCACATAGGCGCGCGCCATTTCTGTGGCCAACACTGGATGTCCTCCGAAGGTGCCGTAAAATCTATTCCAGCGTGGCTCGGTGGCCAAATCTATTTGTGGGCTCAAGGCGGTGGTGATGCCGAGGGCTCTGTATTCTTGAGAGGCAATGCGGCCGAACTCATAGGTGATGGTAGTATCAAAGGTTGCTGCCAATCCTATTTGCTCCGGCCATTGGCTGATAGTACCGCCTGATCCTGAGTTGTACTCTGCATCTTTATTGGCTCCATGCCTTGGATTAGAACTGTTATTTGCAGGAATTCCGTGTCCCAAGGATTCGGCTAATCCCTGCAGGTTATTATTCCATTTGACAGCGACTTCCGGACCCTCGACAGAAGTGATCAGTACATGACGCAAGTGGTCTTGGGTGATGAAGGCGGTTTGTTGATCGGTGAGCGCGGAAGGTGCCACATTCGCCTTCTCAAACCCCTGTCCACCATACGTTCCAGAGACGTATCCTTCTGCCGGAGCTGGAATTTGTTGGTGACTACTGTAGAGCATGAGTCCTGCGATTTCTTCTTCGCTGAGCTGACTGGCCAAATCTTTGGCGCGTTCGTCTACCGACAATCGCCAGTCTTCATAGGCGTCTAGTTCGCCGTCTTTGTCCAAATCCTTGAAAGGCAGCCCGTCGACTTCGAGAAGCTGAACGCCCGAACTCAAGGAATATCCTAGCGTAGGTCCGTTTTCTATAATAACAGCCTGAACACCGTCGGTTAAGGCCTCTTCGTGCCATTTTGGGCCACAAGCCACCAATGCGCTGGCAGCCGTAAAGAATAGGAGTTTACGTAACATGAGTTGAGAGTTAACGGAGCGCAATATAGTTGTAGAGTTGCCCTTGTGCAATAAATGAATCCGCTACACTCTCCAATACCATTTTCTGCGGTTCATCCAGTAGCCAAATGCCCAGCAACTCAGCGAGAAAACTGCCGCCATAGCGAAGGATCCGAGCTTGGCGCCCATCCACGAAAAGCCAGTAGAATAGACCCATTCCCATACAGATGAGGTGCCAGCAGGCAGGATAAAAAGCGTAATAAGGGCCAATTCACTGAGCAAGTAAATGGCAAGCGGGTTTTTGCCTGCGGTTTGGAAGAACGTACCCCACCACGGCAGTTTTTTGTCCTTCGGTAAAAACCACATGAGCAGCCCAAGAATTACCAAATCCAAGCCAATAGTAAGCAGGACATAAGACGAGGTCCAGAGCTTCTTGTTTATTGGGAAGGCAAGGCCCCAGACCATAGCCCCAAGGCATAGAGATCCTCCGACAAGCATCATATCTATCCGCGTATTCTTTTCGTTGCGGTCGCGTTGTAAGAATAGCCCCGCAGAATAACCGGCTACGATGTTTGCAATACTTGGCAAGGTGGTCAACAACCCTTCCGGATCGAAGGCAATACCCTCGCCCATGTACATGTGGTTGGCTCCAACGAGTTTTAAATCCAAGGCACGTACTGCATTGCCCTCTAGAGATAAGGGGTCCAGCCCCTCGATGCCGTAGTTCACCAGCAAGACCCAATACACCGGTAGGGAAAGGAGCACCAGTCCATAGGTCCACTTCTTCCCTGCAAAATGCAGGAGTGCAGCGGCTATACCATAAGCCAAAGCGATGCGCTGCAACACTCCAAAAATCCGGGTTTCACCTATGGGGAAGGCACTAAAATTCCATTCTAAATCCAACCTGAAAAAAGGAAACCAATACATGAGGTACCCGAACAAAAACAGGAGTGCGGTTCGCTTTAAAATTTGCTTGGCCACCTCACCGCCGGGCTGCCCGGCCCATTTTCGCATGGAAAAGCTCATCGCCGTACCGATGGCAAAGAGGAAGGAGGGGAAGACTAAATCTGTAGGAGTAAACCCATGCCATTCAGCGTGAAGTAAAGCGGCATATACTTGGTCCCAATTTCCCGGGGAGTTCACAATGATCATGAAGACGATGGCCATGCCGCGAAAAACATCCAGCGCGCCAAAACGAATAGGTTTTGTTTCCATTTCGAGTGTATTGAGTCCTAGAAAGTTAGTATTTTCATAGACAACTCAAACCTCCCAGAATGCCGAATTACTATTCACGCAGAGAAGCTTTGAAAACATTGGGCCTCGCCCTAGGCTCGGCCCTACCGCTATCGGTGTTGGCCCAAGACGAATACGGCCAACCACTTCACCTTCCCGCAGCCCAAGGCCCCAAAACAAGTAAAATCATCACGGCCATCACCCTTGGTGCGGGCAACCGTGGCAATGTCTACGGCAATTACTCGTTGGCCTATGGCGAACAGCTCGACATCATTGGTGTTGCGGAGCCCATAGAGATCCGTAACGAACGCTATGCGGAGGCGCATAACATCAAAAAGAAGAACAGATTCACGACTTGGGAACACGTTTTTGAGCGCCCAAAGTTTGCAGACGCCATCATCATCACGACCCCAGACGACATGCACTACGGACCGTGTATGAAGGCCTTGGAAATGGGATATGACGTCCTCCTTGAAAAACCCATTGCGCCGACCGAGCAAGAGTGTCGGGACATTCTACAACGCGCCCAAGCGAACGGGCGCATTGTGGCCGTCTGCCACGTGCTGAGGTATGCGCCATATTTCGAAAAATTACGTGAGTTAATGCACGATGGCTCTATCGGGCAACTCATCTCCTTGCAACATTTTGAGCCCATTCAGCACGTGCACATGAGCCACAGCTTTGTGCGGGGAAATTGGCACAACAGCAAGGCCACAACCCCAATTATCTTAGCCAAAAGCTGCCACGATTTAGACATGATGCGTTGGCTCGTCGACAGCCCATGCGAGGAGGTTCACGCCTTTGGCGATTTGGCCTGGTTCAAAGCCGATAACGCCCCAGAAGGAAGCACCGAGCGATGCATTGACGGCTGTGCTGTGGAGCACGAATGTCCATATTCAGCTAAGCGAATCTACCACGAAAAGCGCACGTGGCTTCACCACTTCGATTTGCCCGAGGACCCCGCCGAACACGGCGATGCAATCATGGAATATTTGCGTTCGTCAAATTACGGCCGCTGCGTCTACCGCATGGAAAACGACCAGCCGGACCACTACACGATGAACCTGAAATTTGAAAACGGTGTAACGGCGACCTTCAATATGGAGGCCTTCACCTCATACCACGGGCGCCGCACGCGTGTGATGGGATCGATGGGCGATATTGTTGGCGATATGGAATCTTTCATCTACACGGATTTTCGCACGGGCGAGCAAGAACGTTGGTCCCATAGTTCGGATTCTCACGGAGGAGGAGATTGGCGTTTAGTGTCCGATTTTCTCGCGGCGGTCGATGCCCGTGATCCAAACCTACTAACCAGCACCATTGACGCGTCGGTGGAGAGTCACCTGATGGGATTTAATGCGGAGAAATCGCGACTAAAATCATAATAACAGAACCATGAAAAAACTATTTATTCTACTTACGGGCCTCGCACTCTACGCGTGCTCGGCCCCAACCACAGCCCCTGAATCTTCCGAAAGCAACTACCTGAATTACGATGGCATGGCCGACAAATGGAGTGGTGGTGCACGACTAATTCCGGTGGAAACACCCCTGGGCACTTTTAACGTATGGACCAAGCGGGTAGGCAACAACCCTGATTTGAAGGTGCTTTTACTTCACGGCGGACCGGGTGCGACACACGAATATTTTGAATCTGCGGACAGCTATTTCCCGAATGCCTCGGTAGAATATTATTACTACGACCAGTTGGGTTCCGGCAACAGCGACAACCCAGAGGATCCTTCTTTGTGGGACACCGATAGGTTCGTAGAAGAGGTCGAGCAGGTGCGTCAAGCACTGGGCCTCGATGCTTCAAATTGCGTGATCTTAGGGCATTCTTGGGGAGGGATACTAGCTATGGAATATGCATTGAAATACCAAGAGAACTTGAAGGGCTTAATCATCTCAAATATGGTGGCTTCGATCCCCGAATACATTGATTATGCGAATAATGTATTAGGCCCTCAATTGCCTGCTGAGGTCCTCTCTGAAATCAAAGAATTGGAGGCGGCTGGAGAATATACATCCGAGCGCTACCTGGGCTTGATTGAAGAATATTATTACCCGGAACACGTGCTGCGTCGCCCATTGGAGGACTGGCCTGAGCCCGTGAACCGAAGCTTTTCGAAGTTGAACTACCCGCTGTATTTAAAGATGCAGGGGCCAAGTGAATTTGGAATCGTTGGCGATGCCACCTTGAAGAATTGGGACCGCTCTGGCGACTTGCACTTGATTACAGTGCCAACACTGAGCATAGGTGCGCAGTACGATACCATGGATCCGGAGGGGATGAAGCGCATTGCGGAATCGGTCCAGAATGGAACCTTCCTCTATTGTGAAAACGGTGCGCACATGACGATGTACGACGATGCGGATGCCTACTACAATGGGATTATTGCCTTTTTAAGGACGCTTTAGTTCACTTTGCCCAAGTTCTGCTTAAAGCATTGCGTTCTTCTTGGCTCAGCTTCAAAAGTGTCGCACTTTCATAGAAGTTGTAACCTTGATCGCGCAAATATTCCATCATACGTTCTTTGATGAACTGGTCTATGTTGGTTTCAAATGCTGTCATTGCTCGGTTATTTCTTTAAACGAAATAACGAAAAGCAAATTTTGATTTGTAAGGTTTGTGTTATCTGAACGATAACTAACTTGTTGATAAGCAGAAACTTATAAACAGATTGTGAATTAGCTCCGCAATAACTCCGCCACAGCTGTTCCTACACTCGCACCTATGGCCACGCCCATTCCGCCCAGCCGTACGCCAGCGACCAGATGTGAATCAATGCGTTGTACAACGGGCTGTTTGTTGGCGCCAAAGGCCATTACTCCGGACCACTTTTGATCGATCTCTAAGGGAATTCCCGGTGCAATGAAGTTTTGTAGGTCCTCCAGGAGTTGAGCTTCGATTCTTCCATTGATGCCGGGGTCTGTCGTGGTTTCACCCTGTAAATCGAGCTGGCGGCCACCGCCCAAAAGTAATCGGCCATCAACAGTTCGGAAGTAATGATACCCGTCGTGGTAGTGGAACGACCCTTTCCAATCAAAAGCGGGATGGGGCTTGGTGAGCAAGATCATGCCGCGACCAGGATTCAGATCCAATTCGGGTAAAAAATCCCTTGTGAACGCGTTCGTGCATAGCGCGACTTGGTGGGCTTCTAAAGCGATGGTTCCGTGTAGGCTCTGTATGAAAACAGTTTTTCCGATAGGCCCATTTTCAATCCTCGACACGGGGCTTTGTGTGAAATAACGAATGCCCGCAGCACTAACTTTTCGCTGCAGGGCGTCCATCATTTTCCCGGTATGAATGGTTCCTTCTAGCCCGTTTTTAATGAGGCCTACTACCTCCTGTG
>Ga0255776_10002318_pt1 | contig 21358 bp, 19 predicted proteins | sample 071ome_19_FD_179974 | JGI IMG/M metagenome (GOLD analysis project Ga0255776, IMG submission 179974) | Coastal salt marsh microbial communities from the Groves Creek Marsh, Skidaway Island, Georgia - 071413AT metaG (version 2) | ecosystem: Environmental > Aquatic > Marine > Intertidal zone >... | reverse complement strand
GATGATCATTCCCGCTCAATATCAGCCTGACGTTTGCATGTTGGTACTGGGCAGTGAAGGACGCGGTGAGCAACTACTTAAAACCGACCAGGACAATGCGCTGATTCTGAGGCACGAATCCTTGCGTGCGCCATTAGCGCAACCGCTGCAACAACTGCATAAGATGCTTTTGGCCTTTGGCTACCCTCCCTGTCCGGGCGGGGTGATGTTGATTAATGCCGATTGGTGCCGCGATGTGGGTCAGTGGCAGCACCGGATACAGCACTGGATGGCGGCGACGACGCCAGAGGCCATGATGAACCTGGCGATGTTCATTGATGCCTATCCCGTGGCGGGCAACAGCGCACTATTTACGCAACTGCAGCCTACGTGGCAGGCGGCCTCACAGGAGGCCAGCATTACGGCCAGCTGGTTCGCCCGGCCGGCGTTGCAGTTTGCGTCGCCGCTGACCCTGCTGGGAAACATTCGCGAAGATCATGGCACGCTCGATATCAAAAAGGGCGCCATCTTCCCTCTGGTACACGGGGTACGCTCACTGGCCTTCGAGCATGGCATTCAGGCAACGAATACGCTGGAACGTATTGATGCGTTGGCACAGCGGGAAGTGCTCAGTGCTTCTATGGCGCAGGGGCTGAAGGATGCATTTTTGCTCTTTCTGCGTTTGCGGCTGCGTCATCAGTTACGTCAGGAGGACGAGGCTGAGGCGGGACTGAATCAGCAGCTGGATGTCGGTGCCTTGCGCGGGGCTGAGCGGTCGTTACTGCGCCACGCACTACACCGGGTGAAGAAATTCCGACAGTGGCTGATGCAGCACTATCATTTGGAAACACTATGATCTGGGAGGCTCTTGCAGCGCGTTGGCGACGGTGGCGCTGGCAGCGAAGCTCGATTCCGGCGCGCTGGCGCCACCTTGCCGACTTTCATAGCGAGGGCGGTGTGTTCGGTCATGTCGCTTCTGCGATGGCCGATGAAGTCGTGGTGGTGGATTGTGAGACCAGTGAGTTTGATAAACACCGCGGCGAACTGCTCAGCATTGCTGCGGTTGTGATACGTGGCAATTGCCTGCAGTTGTCTCAGGCGCTGGACCTGACAATCTGCTCTTCTGTGACAACGCATCCCGACGCCGTACGGGTACATTTCCTGCGTCACGAGGACCGGCGCGACGGTGTGTCCAGTGCCGAAGCCATTGAACGTTTTTTGGATTTTGTTGGATCGCGTCCGATTGTTGGCTTTTACATTGAGTTTGACCGCGCCATCCTCAATCGTTACATCGAAGCACTGTATGGCTTCTCTTTGCCTAACCGTTTCATTGAGGTGTCCGAAATGTACCGGCGCCAGAAGCAACGCCTGCATCCCGAACTCCAGCCCGACATGACCTTTGAAGGGCTGGCCCGTGATCTCGATATCCCAGTGATTGATCGTCACACCGCATTGGGTGACGCCGTCACCACAGGGCTAATGTACCTGCGCTTAATCCGATCTGTCTGATGTGCCGTATTTAATGTGAGCCTGATGTTTGCTGTTGCCCGGGCTTGGCGTGCTCCGTTGTCGGAGCTTGGCGTGTTCCGGATCGCCGAGTGCTGAGACGGCATGGGTCAGAATACGGCCAAACTTTGCGGCATCTGGCCTTATTGACTAACGTTATATGAGACCCCGGTCGACCCCTTGTACTCGGCCGGAAGTTAGCGTCTGGACGTTAAGGCAAATAATCATGAAACGGCAAAGCAGACGATTAGGGATAGGACACATGGGATTTATGCATTGATACGACTCTGGATCATTCTTTGTTGGTGGATCGTCAGTTCACTGGGGTGGGCTGTGCAAAGCCACACCAGTACGACGCCCAAGGTGATCGTGCAGGTTGTATCGCCAGAAGGCTTACCCTTGGTCGATGCTGTGGTGGTGGTGCCGGGCGCGGTAGCCTCGACAGGTCCAGTGCAAACTCGCGTGATGGATCAGATACATCGGGCGTTTGTGCCACACGTACTGACGCTTAACGCAGGTGATCTGGTGGCGTTTCCGAACAGCGACAACATTCGCCATCATGTTTACTCCTTCTCAGAGCCGAAACCCTTCGAAATACGTCTGTATGCCGATACTCCTAAGGCGCCTGTAGAGTTTCCTAAGTCTGGGGTGGTGGTCCTCGGCTGTAACATTCATGACGATATGTTGGGCTATCTCTTTATTGCCAAGCCAACGGATCTGGCGTTGCAGACGGACGATGAAGGCCAGGTCGAGGTGCCTCTGATACCCACGTCGCTCGAGGTTTGGCATGAGCGTCATAGCGTCAGTGCCAGCGAATTGATGGTGCTGACTGAGTCGGAGATTACTGCGCAGGTCGTCAGCCAGACTGAGCAGTTAGTCAAGATTCAGGTGGTGATGCCGCTCGCGGTCAATAACGAGCCTGCGCCAACCGCAGTTCAACCCAACCGCAACCTACCTGCGTTTGGCAATCCAATGAGACGATAGCGACCACCGATGAGACTTCGTATTTTAGCCAGTTTACGTAGCCAGATTCTGACCTTCACCTCGGTGCTCGTGGTGATGTCGCTTGGTGCGGTATTGCTGGTGGTGTTACTGAGCAGTGGTCAGGCCATTCGCAACAATATTGATGAGGACATGGCCGAAAGCGTACAGAGCTTTCGTGAAGCCATTAACAACCGACGCTTACAACTGGTCGGAAATGCCACAGTGCTGGTGTCTGATTTTGGCTTCAAACAAGCCGTCGCCAGCCGTGATTCGGCCACCATTCACAGTATGCTGGCCAATCACGGGCAGCGGGTGGGGGCTGACCTCAGCTTGATACTGGATTTGAACGGCTGGATTGTCAGTACGACCGAGGCACGACTGATGCCCGGGATGACGTTCGGTTATCAGAACATGATCAGCGACGTGAAAGAGGGCAATGATCGTTCTGACTTTCTCGTGGTGGGAGAATACATCTACCACATCGTGATGGTGCCGGTGCGTACGCCCCGCATCTCCGCTATTGCAGTATTCGGTGTACGCATGACGCCTCAGAATGTCCGCAAATTGATTACCGATCAGGGCATGCAGATCACCTTTATCAATGGCATGCCGGATCAGGTCGAGCGTTGGGTGAATGTATCGACCTTGCCGGATCTCGAATCTATTTTGCAGGCCATTCGGGCGCCGGAAAACTTCAAGACCTTGCTGCGAATGCCGTTTGAAAAAAAGCAGCGCTTTTCCAGTCGTAAAATTGATATAGGTGATAAAGGTGGCACCGTTCAGGTCATCCTCTCGGATGATCTCAGTCGTTTTTACGCCACCTATGAATCCATTACCAATCAGGTGATGGCTCTGGCCGTGCTGATTTTTTTAGTTACTGTCATGGGCAGTTTTGCCATCAGTCACCGCCTGACACGGCCACTGTTGGCGTTGGCAGTAAAGTCTCGAGAGATCGCCCGTGGGGCCTTCCCTGAGGTGAATAATATTCCGTCGACAAGCAGTGATGTTTCCCTGCTGATTCGTGCGTTCAAACGAATGCGCAATGATATTGCCGAGCGGGAAGAGCGTATCACGTATCAGGCACACCACGACTCGCTGACGGGATTGCTCAATCGCGATGCCATGATTACCGCAGTACAGGACGAGACCGAATTTAATAAACCCTTCATCCTGATGGGGATCAATCTGATTGGTTTTAAAACCATCAACGACACCCTTGGCATGGAGATTGGCGATGAGTGTCTTGTGACGGTGGCCGAACGCCTGAAGAAACTCGCCTATAAAGGCATCACGTCGCGTCATTCGGCGGACGAATTTTCTGTGTTAATTGAGCTCACGCCAGACTGCAAGACTGATGAAGATCGTCGCTTTTTATGTCAGAGAACTCTGAACAACCTGTCGGCGCCGATGCAGTTGAACGAAGTTAGCCTCAGCGTCGATTATCGTGCGGGTTTTGTCAGCTTTCCTGAGCAGGCCGACAAGCCTGAGCTGTTATTGCGCCGAGGAAAAGTGGCGCTGGAACACGCGATCACCACGCAGGACGCCTTGTATGCCTACAAAGAAGGCCAGGACAAGGTTCACCTGAAGAAAATTAAAATTCTGAAGCATCTGAAGGAAACGTTGCAAAACGACGATGACCAATTGCAGATGTACTACCAGCCGAAGAAGAACCTGCGTACGGGCGAGGTTGAAAAAGCAGAAGCCCTGATTCGTTGGTTCCATCCGACGGAGGGGTTTATTCCACCGGATATGTTCATTGAGCTGGCAGAACAGACCGGACTCATTGGCTTAGTCACAGCTTGGGTAATCAGCCGGGTATTGGACGATCAGAAGCGGTTAAAAGACGCTGGGTTCGATCTCCAGTTGTCGATTAATTTGTCCGCTCAGGATTTAAGCAACGATAACTTGCGGCAGCTATTGGATCAGAAATTATCCGAGAACCAACTAAATGCGGAAGACATCTGCCTCGAGGTCACTGAGCGCGACATGATGACGGACGTCGATAAGTCGCTGGAGCTGCTCGATTATTATCGTGAACGCGGATTTCAGTTATCCATTGACGATTACGGCGTCGGCTATTCCGCCCTGTCCAAGCTGGCATTGATGCCTGTTCATGAACTCAAAATCGATAAGTGTTTCATCCTCAAACTGGCGACTCAAAACGACGATCAGATCATCGTTCGCTCAACCATTTCTATGGCTCATGAGCTGGGGTTATCGGTCATTGCCGAAGGGGTGGAAGACAAAGCATCGCAGGCATTTCTACAACGGTTAGGCTGCGACTTTATTCAAGGCTACTACTTGGCGAAACCAATGTCGCTGGAAGCGTTTCAGCATTGGTTAACGCATTTTGATGATCCCAATCACGGGGGCTAACCATGAAGCCACTTTCACGACTGAAACCACTCTCACCACTGTCTGGATATTCGACCGGGTTCGTCGGTTCACTCTTGTCGTTATGTTTGTTTACTACATCAGCGTACGCCGATGGTTCACGACTGCTTGCCACGTCAGGCGTGACCTCTCTGAGTGGTGCCGCAGGTGGCGGCCTGACGCCCTGGGCCGTGATTAGTGGTTACGGCGACGAAGGTGAGTATTCGGCAGGCGCTTTTTATACCGAAACTGCCACCGAGGCATATCGGTTGAACGTGAAAGGTGCGTCGGCAAGCTACGACAATCGGGTTGAGGTCTCTGCTGCGCTACAGAGCTTTGAGATTAAAGGCGTTGCCGGTGATCTGCGCCAGGAAATTTATGGCATTAAGACTCGCCTGAGCGGCGATGCGGTGTACACCCGCATGCCGCAGATTTCTGCGGGTCTGCAATATAAGCGCTTGCTGGATGGCGCAATTGCCGAGGCGGTGGGGGCCACAGACAATCAGTCGGGGACCGATATTTACCTGTCTGCAACGAAGGTCCATCTGGCTGCGCTGGCTGGCCGACATGTACTTTGGAATCTCACGTTACGTGCGACCAAGGCTAATCAGATGGGATTACTTGGATATGGTGGTGACGATAACGACAGTTACCAGTTAATGCCTGAAGCATCGGCGCTGGTATTGCTTAGTGACGAAGTGGCGCTGGGGGCGGAATATCGGCAGAAACCAGACAATCTGAGCGCCTTCGGTGAAGACGAATTTTACGACGTGTTTGTTGCCTGGTTTCCGGATAAACGAGTGAACCTGACGGCGGCCTATGCCAATTTGGGCCGTATTGCAGGCAGCGATGACCAGTCCGGACTTTATCTGTCGTTGACAACCTGGTTTAAGTGAGAAGGAGATACAGCATGACACATTGGATGAAAGTGACAACCACGCTGCTGACCACCATGGCGCTGTCCTGGAATGCTCAGGCGGATGCCTTTTATGATGAGCTGGGCGGCGAGGCGGGTGTAGCTCAGATTGTCGATGACTTTATCAATGAGATCTCCTATGACCGCGAGATCTTTCCATTTTTTAAAGACACCAATATCGCCCGTTTGCGCAGTAAGTTGATTGAGCAGTTTTGCGAAGTCAGTGGGGGACCTTGTACCTATACTGGCGACAGTATGGCGGAGGTGCATACGGGGATGAACATCACCAGCGGACAGTTCAATCGGGTCGTGGAGCTTTTGCAAAACGCGCTGGAAAAAAACGATATACCTTTGGCTTCCCGTAATCGCCTGATCGCCGCGCTGGCGCCTACTCGCGCCGACACGATTCATCGCTGAAACGATTCGTTCTGTAGAACTCCACAGTTCGCCATGGCAGAGGCCTTGTTATCTGCCATGGCTGATTGCATAGTGGTTGCCACATTTTTTTACTTATGACTGAGGTAATCGATATGGCAACAGTGACATTAAAAGGCAATCCATTCTCAACGGTCGGCGATCTGCCAGCAGTGGGCGCTGCAGCACCTGCGTTTACATTGACTGGCGCCGACTTAGGCGACATCACTCTGGCTGATCTGGCCGGTAAGCGCGTGATTCTGAATATCTTCCCATCGGTGGATACGCCTACCTGTGCGACGTCCGTGCGTCAGTTCAATAGCAAGGCAGCATCTCTGGATAATGTGGTTGTGGTGTGTGTGGCGGCGGACTTGCCATTTGCCATGGCGCGTTTCTGCGGTGCTGAAGGTCTGGATAATGTGAAGGTAGCCTCGGTGTTCCGTTCCGATTTCGGCAATGACTACGGCGTGACGTTTGCTGATGGTCCACTACGTGGCCTGTTGTCGCGTTCTGTTGTGGTGATTGATGAATCTGGCAAGGTGTCGTATACCGAACAGGTTGCCGAGACGGCGGACGAGCCAGATTACGAAGCGGCACTGGCTGCGCTGTAAGCGTGCTGAATTTATTAGCAAATGCTCTTCAGCCATTGCGCGCACTGAGATCCTGTGTGGTCTCAGTGCCGCAGTCTCTTGTCGTTAATTTAAGACGGCGACCATCACACTGGCTCATTTGTCTGTTAAGTATGTCTTTTCTCTCTGCTTGTTCTCCCTTAGGCATTATCAATGTGGTGTCTAAGGTGCATCCCGCGGATGAAATTCACGCAGTGGATTTTGGCCCGCATCCGCGTCATCGGTTTGATGTGTATGTTCCTACGACTGGCGTGACGGCGGACACGCCCTCGGTGGTGTTCTTTTATGGCGGCAGCTGGAACAGCGGAGATCGTCGTGATTATCGTTTTGTCGGTCGACGTTTGGCCGCCGCCGGTTACCTGACGGCCGTCGTTGATTATCGCTTGTATCCAGAAGTGCAATACCCTGAATTTCTGCACGACAGTGCGGCAGGGGTGGTAGCGTTTCAGCAATGGGCCAAGCGACACTACCCGCAGGCGGCGGACAAGGTCACTCTGATTGGACACAGTGCGGGGGCTTATAATGCGGCCATGTTGGCGCTGGACGACACTTGGTTAGCGCGTGAGGGCTCATCACCACAATCCTTGTTGAACGGTTGGGTGGGAATTGCTGGCCCTTACGACCTGTATCCGATTACGGTGGAAGATGTGAAGCCGGTGTTCTTTCATCCAGACTACCCCGAAGATTCCAACCCTATCGATTTTGTCTCTGAGAGTTCAGTGCCAGCCTTGTTATTAAAGCCGGAAGAGGATGATCTGGTAGACCCCATACGTAACAGTGTTGGATTGCGTGACGCCCTGTTTCAGGCGAATTCGCCTGTGACACTCGAAACCATTGCTGGCACGTCACACGTCACCATTATTGGTTCTGTGTCGCCTTTGTTGTTTTTTAAAGGCAGCACCATGAAACCGATCGAAGCGTTTGTGCGTCGTTAAATTCCCCAGAATTCAACGACGGTGCTCGCGTACGGGCGAATTCAGCTCAGACTTGAAATGCATGAACGCAATAGGGGGAGCCATGGCTCCCCCTATTGCGTTGGTTTTTTCGTTTACTTGTTCAAGCGTTTGTCAGGGCGCTCATTACATCAGTCGTGAGCGCTCTGACATGACGCTTTAGGGGTGATCTCAGTGATCCTGAGCGTCCCCAGCGCCCTTCGGTACGCGAATGTCTTCCACCATTTGGCGAATATCATCCGGCACAGGGGCCGTCATATTGGACACCACGAACGCCACCACAAAGTTAAGCAGGGCACCCAAGGCACCAAAGGCTTCTGGTGCGATACCAAGGAACCAGTTGTCTGGAGTATTCGCCAACAGCTCAGTGCCAGGAATAAACAGGAAGCCTTTGTAGCTGAAGATGTAGAGCAGCGTGCTCAACAGACCTGCCAGCATACCGGCAATGGCGCCCTGTTTGTTTACGGTGGTGGAGAAGATACCCATCATCAGTACCGGGAAGATCGAAGATGCCGCCAGACCGAAGGCCAGAGCAACCACCTGAGCCGCAAAGCCCGGAGGATTAAGGCCGAGGTAACCTGCCACCAGAATGGCACCGGCCATGGCCACCCGTGCGGACAGCAGCTCGTTTTTCTCACTGATGCCCGGCATGAAGGTGCGTTTCAGCAGGTCATGAGAGATGGCGGTCGAGATGGCCAGAAGCAGGCCAGCAGCGGTCGACAGGGCAGCAGCAAGACCACCGGCAGCGACCAAGGCAATCACCCAGTTTGGCAGGTTCGCGATTTCTGGGTTAGCCAGTACCATGATGTCACGGTCGACTTTCACCATCTCGTTGCCTTTCCAACCAAATTCAGCATCGGCTTTCGCAGCAAACTCTGGATTCTGATCGTTGTAATACTGGATACGACCATCGCCATTTTTGTCTTCAAATTGCAGCAGCCCGGTGTTTTCCCAATTTTTGAACCAGTCAGGTCGCTCTTCATAAAGCAGGTTACCGTCTGGTGCGCCGACTTCACCCTGTTGAATGGTATTGGTCAGATTCAGGCGAGCCATCGAACCCACAGCAGGTGCTGTGGTGTACAGGATGGCAATAAACAGCAATGCCCAGCCCGCAGAAGTACGCGCATCACTGACCTTAGGCACAGTGAAGAAACGAATAATAACGTGTGGCAGACCGGCTGTACCGAGCATCAGTGACAGGGTGTACATCATCATATTGAAGGTGCCCCCTTTCTGCGCCGTGTATTCGGCAAAGCCGAGGTCGACCAAGGTCTGATCCAGCTTCACCAGCAGAGGAGTGCCATCGGCGGTGTCGCTCAGCAGACCCAGTTGTGGCAGCGGGTTACCGGTAAGGTTAAGTGAGATAAAGACCGCCGGGACGGTGTAGGCAAAAATGAGTACACAGTATTGTGCGATCTGGGTGTAGGTCACCCCTTTCATACCGCCTAAGACGGCGTAGAAAAAGACGATGGCCATGCCTGAGTAGAGGCCGGTGGCGTAGTCCACGTCGAGAAAGCGTGAGAAGGCCACGCCGATCCCTTTCATTTGACCAATCACGTAGGTCAGTGACGCAACAATCAGACAAATCACCGCCACGATACGTGCGGTGCTCGAATAAAAGCGATCACCGATAAAGTCAGGCACGGTAAATTTACCAAATTTACGCAAGTAAGGCGCCAGACACAGAGCTAACAGCACGTAGCCGCCGGTCCAGCCCATCAGAAAGATCGAAGCATCATAGCCTTTAAAGGCAATCAGGCCCGCCATCGAAATAAACGAGGCGGCTGACATCCAGTCGGCGGCGGTCGCCATACCGTTAGCCACCGGGTGTACGCCGCGCCCCGCGGCATAATATTCACCAGTGGTGCCCGCACGGGCCCAGATAGCGATGCCGATGTAGAGGCTGAACGTCAGTCCCACAACAATGTAGGTTAAAGTTTGCAGATCCATAGTGCGCTCCTCGATTATTCGTCGTCGTCAACGCCGAACTCGCGGTCGAGTTCACGCATTTTCTTGGCGTAAATAAATACGATGGCGAGGAACACATAAATGGATCCTTGTTGTGCAAACCAGAATCCCAGTCCCACACCGCCGACAGGAATGGCGTCCAATACAGGTCGCAACAGAATGCCAAACCCATAAGAAACCACCGCCCAGATCACCAGCAGAACGAACATCAGATTGAGGTTCCTCCGCCAGTACGCTTTTTTATCTTCTTCAGTCCGGAAAGCCATAACCCACTCCTCGTTGTTATCATTACCCTTTCAAGCTAGCTCTGAGTGGGTGCGTTGCGCAGCTAGACCTTGGTATAAGCAGGGCGATATAAGCAAGGTGGTTGCGATCAACGCTGGGTGTTAGAGTGCTGGGTATCAGAGGGCTTGGTGTTAAAGGGCCTGGTGTTCAAGGGCTAGGAAGCCTCAACGCACTCACTTCAATTAATTCCTCAAAAAAACCTAACAACAGGAACCACACTGCATGGGTGAAATAGCCGCCGTCACATTGGCCACTCTTTTTGCGACCGTCAGTCCGATTGATATTTCGGCGATTTTTGCCGCACTGACGTCATCGCTGAGTGATCGTGAACGTCGTCGAACGGCGATCCGTGCGGTGGTGATTGCGACCATCGTCTTATTGGTGTTTGCCTTGTTGGGCGAGGCACTGTTGCGAGCCTTAGGGATTTCGCTGGCGTCATTGCGTACCGCGGGTGGCATTATTCTGCTGTTGATCGGTATTGAGATGGTGTTCGCGCGTTCGTCGGGGGCCAGTAGCACCACATTGCAGGAAGACGAGGAAGCACACGAGCGTCAGGATGTGTCGGTCTTTCCGATGGCACTGCCGCTCATTGCCGGCCCGGGCAGTATGGGGGCGGTCATGCTGATGATGGCGCACGCGCCAACGTTGGCAGAGCAGGCGACGGTGATCGCCTGTATTGGTTTGATTATGTTGCTGACGTTAGTGTGCCTGCTTGCCGCGGGCCCGATCACCCGCTTACTGGGGGTGACCGGTATGCAGGTGATTATGCGGGTGATGGGGGTCTTACTCTGCGCGCTGGCTGTGCAATTTATCTTCGACGGCGTGATTGAGAGCGGTCTGCTTGCGGCGGTCGGCAAGTAACAGCAAAGGTGGCAGCAACAGAAAATCGATCACCAGCGCCACGGCAATGGTCAATGCCAGCAACAGCCCCATGCTGCGGCTCGGGTTAAAGTGAGAAAACTCCATCACGGTAAACCCACCCACCAGAATGGCTGAGGTAATCAGCAGCGCCACGCCGACGGTGTGAAACGCATAGCGGATGGCGTCTTCCACGTTTTTCCCTAAGGTCGTGCGGGCATGATTGTACTTACTGAGAAAATGCACCGTATCGTCCACCACAATCCCTAGCGATAAACAGGCCACCACCGAGGTAGCGGTGTCAATGTGCCCCTGTAGTACGCCCCACAAGCCGTAGGCCATTAAGGCAGGAAACACGTTAGGCACCATGCTGATCAGGCCCATCTGCCAGGAGCGTAGTGCGGCAATCATCAACAACGAAATCACGATCAGTGCCAGCCCGGTGCCCTCCAGCATGGCACTTACATTACGGTGCGTCAGGTTAGCAAAGACCACATCCAGCCCGGTGGTTTCGCGCACATTCAGCGCTGGCGCATTGGCCGCGGCCCATTCACTGGAACGGTTTTCCAGGTCACGAATGGCGGCAGAGTCTGTGCGTCGCAGACTGGCACTGAGTCTGGTTGCAGAACGGTCTGGTGTCAGGGTGGTATCGAGGCCGAGTCCCATGGGCAGTGACAGCTCGTACAGCAATAAATACTGGGCGGCAGCATCGGCGCGATCCGGTACCCGATACCAGTCGGCGTCGTTGCTGTGCAGTTGCTGATTTAACCGCTTCAGGGTGTCGCTGAGGGCGGTGACATGCACCACCTCAGGTTGCTGGCGCAGCCATTGCGCGAAGTGATCCAGCTGGCGTAAAAACTCAGGGTCATTAATGCCGTCGGCGCGTTCGGCGTCGGCAACAAAATACAGGACGTGCAGCCCCTTAAGTGACTCGTCCAGTCGATCGATGGTCTGGCGTACTTCGAAGCTCTCATCAAAAAACTCATGCCAACGTTCCGTAATGACGTTGCGGTTTACCAGGCTGGCACAGCCGAGCACGACAGCCATCATGCCTACCAATAGAACTTTGTGGTGTCTGATCACGGCATTGGCGAGACGGTCAGCCCACATGACCTGTCCCTGACGACCGAAGCGCGACGGGGCGGGTAGCAGCGCCAGAATCGCCGGTAAGAAGGTAATGGTCAGCGCCCAGGCGATCATGACGCCCAAGGCAATCATATTGCCCATGTCACGGTAGGGCGGCGAGTCACTGGTGTTCAGTGCCAGCACGCCGACCATGGTCGTAATGCTGGTAATAAAAACGGGAGCAAAGTTGAGACGCATGGCGTTCATCAACGCTTGCTCACGTTGTTCGCCACTGCGCAGGTAGAAGTAATAGGACACCAGAATATGAATCGTATCGGCCACGGCGATGGTCATCACTGCCGTCGGCACAAACCCCGTGGGCGGCGTCAGCTGGTAGCCCAGCCAGCCAAACAATCCCATGGTAATCAGCACCGACATGCCAATCAGTGCCGTCACCAGCATGACCCCTGATAAGGTTCGCAGTAACACCAGCATGATGATCAGCATGACCGCGAAGGAAATGATCAATAGGGAACTGATGTCCTGGGCGATGGCCTCGCCCATGGTGACGTTTGAGGTTGCCGAACCGCCCAGATCAAAACGCAGCTCGGGGTAGGCGCTGCGATAGGGAGCCAGCCACTGGCGCGCCGCTTCAACGGCTTGCTCCGAGGCGGCGGCACTGTCTGCCTTGGGTAGGTTCAGGGTCAAATTGATGCCCGTCACTCGGCCATCGGCGGAGACCAGCTTGAGCAGCATGTCAGGATCGCTGGTGGCGATGCCTTGAAGCTCAGCAAAGGGCTTATTCCTTACGGGGCCATCGCTTACGTCATCAACGACTTCACTGCTGTGCGTATAAAAATTATCGATCAACAGGTCGTCGTCGATCACATCCGTGTATTGGAAGTTAGTGAGAGAGTCGACCCGAGTGACGTAGGGCAGGCGCCAGCCCGTGTCGGTGAGGTCGGCAATGACATCGAGCGTCTGGGCGTTGAATAACGACGTTTCGCTGCTCACTAATACGAAGAGGCTGTCCTGGCGCGAGAAGCGCGTTTCCATGGCTTCAAACGCACGTAATTGTGGATTGGCATCGCTGAAATAGGCCCGGAAATCGCTGGTAAAGGTCAGGTTGAGTACCCCAAGGGCACTGATACAAACCAGCAGAGCAACGACGCAGAGAACGCGAACGGGATGATGGATAATGGCAGTCAGGAAACGCTCGCGCATGACAATCTCCGGCGTAAGGTCCTAATCGACCCCATTTAGTTAAGCCTGCTAGTTAAGCTCGTCAGTTAAGCCCTTTCAGTAAAGCTCATCGAGATAGTCAACTGTTAGCCATCTGTTAGAGGAGGAGCACCTGGCAAGGCCAAATTAATGTCATGGTAACGCCCGTGAGGTTGTCAGCAAGGTGCGACCACGACAACACCGGCGCCACGCCGCTATACTAGCGACATTCGCAGCAGGGAGTGGATCATGACCACCATGACATGGGACCGATTGTTGTCCCCGATTCGATTTGGCGAACCTCAGGGCAGTCTGGCGCTGGAAAGCGGACGCACCCCATTCCACAAAGATTATGACCGCATTATTTTCTCGTCGGCATTTCGTCGTCTGGATCGCAAAACTCAAGTGCATCCACTGTCTGAAAACGACCACGTTCATACCCGCCTGACACACAGTCTCGAAGTGGGATGTGTAGGACGTTCGCTGGGCATCCGGGTGGGACAGATGTTAGGCAGCGCCTTACCGGCGCACGTCGATCCCAGTGATATTGGCGCTATGGTGCAGGCTGCGTGTCTGGCTCATGACATTGGTAACCCGCCTTATGGGCATACTGGCGAAGACGCCATTCGCCACTTTTTTGTCGACCCGGCCAATCGCAGTTTTCTCGACAGTTTGAGTGATCTGGAAATTGCAGATTTACAGACTTACGAGGGCAATGCTCAAGGGTTCCGGATTGTCACTCAGGTGGAATATCACCGTTTTGAAGGTGGTATGCGGCTGACCTACGGCACCCTCGGCGCCTTTCTGAAATACCCCTGGACGGTGGATTACGTTGAACGTGGCGAGCGTAAAAAGTTCGGCTGCTTTGCTACGGAACTGCCGATATTGCGGGAGGTCGCTTCGACGCTTGGACTGTTACCGACTGGACCGAATGCCTGGTGTCGACACCCACTGGTGTATCTGCTCGAAGCCGCAGACGACATCTGTTACGGCTTGATTGACCTCGAGGACGGCATTGAATTAGGCCTTCTCCGGTATGAGGAAGTGGAATCCCTGATTCAGCCCTTACTTGCTGAGCATTGGGATCAGATCGCCGAGGACATTGCCAAGGCGGACAACCAGCGTCGCCGTTTGCAGATGCTTCGAGGGTTGGCGATGGAAGCCATGGTGAATGCCGTGGCCAGTGCATTCAGCCGTGAACAGTCAGCGCTGCTGGCCGGTGAACTGCGTGGCAGCATCATCGATTATTGTCCGATGCCGGTGCGAGAGCTGGTGGCTGGGGCAAAACGAATGGCGCGCGAGCGGATTTTTAATGATAGCCGCAAGCTGGCGATTGAAGTCGGCTCTTATGCCACCTTGTCTGTGCTGCTGGAGAATTTTCTCAGTGCCGTGCGTGAGTGCGTCACTACCGGGCAGGCGACTTATCGTAACCGGCGGATACTGGAATTGATGGGGCGTTCTGCACCGGGGGCCGACTGGACTCTGTACGAAGCCTACATGCGTGCTCTGGATTTTATTGCTGGCATGACGGACAACTACGCGGCCGAAATGGCACGTCAGTTCGGTGGTTATCAGCCGGATTAATTGAGCGGGTTGGGAAGACGTTAGCGGAGTACGGTGTCCGCGACGCTCATTTAGTGCCGGTTTCCGACCTTATACTGGCCCCGGGATTCTTTTCGTGGCTATCGGACGAACCTGGCGATTCCGTACTGACCGGCGGATCGAGCCACGCCATCGGGTCGTGACTGAGCGGCATGTCCGGAGACGTTGCCGAACCTCGCTGTGGTTCGCTGCTTGATACTCTCCGCTTGTGTCGTTTCACCCAGCGTTTCTCGCTTTTATTCAGGTGCTTAATCAGCATTTTGCTGAGTTTAGGCACCAGGGCCTCGGGGAAATCATGCCCCATCCCCAACACCACCCGCATTCGTGCATCCGGTATCAGTGAGGCCGTTTCTATGCCTTGGGTGACGGGAATTAACGGGTCATCTGCGCCATGAATGACCAAGGTCCTGACTTTGATTTTACGCAACAATCGCCGTCGGTCACCGGCGTGGGTAATGGCGGCTAACTGGCGTTTTACTCCATGAGGACTGGCTTGTCGTTGCCAATTGCGTTCCGCCAGTTGTTGAATTTCCTCCTCCGTCATCGGATATGCCGGGCTGCCCATGACGGCGTTTAATCTGCTGAGGTAATGACGATGGGCGCGTCGGTCATCACTGGCCGGACGTTTCGCCAACTGCAGTAGTACCTGCCATTGTCGGACTGGCAGACGAGGAATACTGGCCGACGACATAATGGACGTCAGGCTGCGTACCCGCCGACGTTTTTTGGCGGCCAGGCGCTGCGCAATCATGCCACCCATGGACGCGCCAATCAGGTGAGCGCTGGGTAATTCCAGAGCGTCCATCAAGGCCAGTACGTCCCGCGACATGTCTTTGAGGGTGTAGGGAATCGGGCTACCACGGTTCAGACGACCTGCCAGCCAAGCCCGGATTAAACTGGGATTCCCGGCGTGGTCCAGACTGCTGGAGGCGCCAGTATCACGATTATCAAAGCGAATGACCCGATAGCCAGCCAATACTAATTGTTGGCACAGAGACGTGGGCCATACATGCATCTGCGCCCCAAGCCCCATGATCAGAATCACAGGCGGAGCATCGACGGGCCCCATGGATTCATAGGCCAGCGTCAGGCCATCACGGGTGCGGATACGTGACATGGTGCTCCTTATTCCGGGTGGCTATCACAACAGGTGGCGGTTAGAATGCAACGCTCAAGCCTGCCTCAGGAATATGACACTTTTATGGAACTCGACCTTCCCCTAATTTTGATGGTCGCTACGGCGGTGACCGGTGTAGTGGTCTTTTTTGATCGCATGGTTCTGCGTAAGCAACGCGTCGCGAAGGCCGAGCAGCTGGAACGCTCAGGTGCGTCTGAGGACGAGGTACTGAGTGCGCAGCGCGAACCTTTTATCATTGAACAATCACGTTCTTTCTTCCCTGTATTAGCCTTGGTGTTCGTACTGCGCTCCTTTGTTGCTGAGCCATTTCAGATTCCCTCCGGTTCCATGGAGCCGGGCCTGATTACCGGCGACTTTATTCTGGTCAGCAAGTTTTCTTACGGTTTGCGTATGCCGGGCACCGGCACCACTCTGGTGCCCGTGACTGAGCCGGAACGCGGTGATGTCATGGTGTTCTTCCCACCCGATGACCCACGTTATTTTATTAAGCGTGTGATTGGTTTGCCGGGGGATCATATTGTCTATCGCAATCAGCGTCTGACCATTAATGGTGAAGCCGTTTCGACGGACGTGCTGGGCGGTGAGCCCGCATACAACCCAACCAAAGTGCTCGGGCGTGAAACGTTGGATTCCGCGAGCCCCGTGGTGAAGTGGATGCCAGGTATCGATCGCGCCACCGGTCAGCGTGTGCTTTGGGCCGGGCCAGAGGGGGAGTGGACCGTACCGGAAGGGCATTATTTCACCATGGGTGACAACCGGGGTAACAGCGGTGACAGCCGCATGTGGGGCTTCGTACCGGATGAAAACATTGTCGGTAAAGCCGTGGCGGTGTGGATGCACTGGGAGTCCTGGACTAGTCTTCCTTCATTCGACCGCGTAAAAATGATTGAGTGATCTGCGATGCCTGCGACTGCTGCGAAAGGAAAAACCGCCAAATCACGTCCGCCTTGCCGGGTTTGTCAGCGCAGTCGCTGGTTAATGGTCATTACGATTCTGGTCATGATGGCCGGTGTCGTCGTGATGAATCAGGGGCCAGTCCTCGGATAATTGGCGTAATTTGTTAAAAAAGTGGTCTCGAGGGCTGGCTTTTTTCTAACGGATGCCTAGAATTCGCCCATCTTTTCGTCAGCCAGGTTGGCATTATGAATCTGACGCGACAACTCAAAGGCAAGACCCTCAATCTGGCAGACCGACTGGTCCCCGCCAAGCCTGTCGAGCGCAGCCGTGAAGAGCAAACGTTACTCAATCGTGAATCGCGCCGGATGCATCTCTACTACAGCCGTAACTGCCCAGCCTCTATCCTGGTGAAACGCTATTTCGAGAAAGCGGGTCTGCATCCCGTCAGTAAAGAAGTTGAACGTGTCGATGCCTATCGCAACGAGCTGGTGAATGGGGGAGGCGAATCCCGCGTGCCTTGTCTGCGAGTACGTCACGGTGAGCAGGACAGCTGGATTTACAGTCCAGAAGCCATCCTCAATTATCTTGAAGATAAAATCAGCGCGATGGGATGTTGTCCCGTTCCTGCCAAAGAAGCGCTGCGTTTTTGACACTTTGTAGCGCGCCTGTACGGACTCTGTAGGGAGTTGTTACCAAGGCCTTCTCTCGTTCGGCCAATCCACTATGCTTCGGGCAGATTTCCATTCGGGCCTGCCGATGCCATTCCTAGTTTTTGCTTTTCTTATCAGCTTGTCTGTGTGCAGTCAGGCGCTGGTGCCTGCGGCTGTGTCAACGGCTACGCTGCGTCTGGATGATGGTTCTGAACATCAAGTGCAGTTACTGGGTTCACGCTCTAATCCTTACGCTCAATTGAGTGACCAGCGTCTTGTTGTCGAACAAGAGGGTGTCTACTACATTGCCGAGTTAGTGAATGGGCGAACGCCCGTCGCTACAGATGAAGTCTTTGGTTACCGCCCGGGCTATCAACCACAAGAGAAAGCGCCACCATCGTCGATCCAGACGGTGAGGGCACAAGCCAATCCTCCCATTCGTTCTCCCTATCGCTATGCCGGAGGTAACTTCGATCAGCCTGTGGTGGTGGTGCGCGTCGCCTTCTCTGATCAAGGGTTTGAATACAGCGACTATGAGGTCGCTCAGCGTATTTTCGGCCCAAGTAACAGCGTTCAGTCCTATTTTCTGGAAAACTCTTATCAGCAATTTCGGGTGATACCGGCGCAGGAATCCTACGGCGTGGCTGGCGATGGCATCATTCGCCTGACGCTTAATACCCCACATCCGGATTTTGGCGCCGGGTATGGCTCGGCCAGTGCGCAGCTCACGCGCAGTGCCATGGCGGCCTTAAGCAATCAAATGAACCTTGCCGCTTATGATAAAAACGGTGATCGCTGGCTAGATCCATCCGAACTGGGGTTAGTCATTCTGGTCGCAGGGTTTGAACAGGCCTATGCCAGTACCGCGACGACCCACCCTCGGGTCTGGGCACACAAATCATCGGTCAGTGCAGAGAACGTCGGTGGATACTGGTTGAGCGAGTACACCATGTTCGGTGAGCAACACGAACAGCATTTAGCGACGGTTGGTATCATGGCCCATGAACTGGGGCATCTGTTACTGGATCTGCCGGACCTCTACGACAGCATTGGCATCGGAGAAGGTATCAGCCGGCTGGGGTTGATGAGTTTCGGTACCTGGAACTCCGGTGGCGGCGATGCAGGAGATCAGCCCTCGCACCTGGTTGCCTGGGCCAAAGAGTTTTTGGGATTTGCACAAGCAACTACGGACACCGGTGGCGTTAGCTTAGGAGCGCTGTCGGCGGGACCCGATTTTCTGCGTATTGATCTTGATGATTACCGCCACGGGCGACGTGTGCTGATCGAAAATCGACAGCAAACCGGGTACGACGCCGGGTTGCCCGGCGCGGGCTTGTTGATTACTGAAGTCGATGACTGGCGCGGCTTTGGTGTGCTCAGCTCGTTAACTCAAGGGCATTCCGAGCGTTTGGTCAGTGCGTTGAATGATGTGTCTGGTAGCGACCTCGTCACTAATTCCGGCGGTGCTTTAATAGAGCGGGCCGCCAGTGTGCTGTTGGCCGATGGGCAGGTTCAACTGGCGAGCGTGAACGCAGCAATGACGGCAGATCTAACCTCTCAGGTGAATACACAACCACGTGGTTTTGCTCTGGGTTATGACGAGGTTCCGGCCAATGGTAGCTGGGGCGATTACGGCTCTACGGCCTATGCTGTGGTGACGGTTCCCATGACCGCTGACATGCTAAGTCTGGATGGCGTTGATTTCTTCGCGCACGGTAGCGGCGAACTTGATGTGGGGATCTACACCAACCTGACGCGTTTTTCTGCTGAGGGCAATATTGCGCGGCAAACCTTTAACGTACAGGCGGGCTGGAATCGTTTGCTGTTTGACCGACCTGTGAACCCGCAGGTCGACACCGTGTACTTGCAGTTGATCAGTGAACCCAGCGGCAGTCATGCGCCTTTTCTGGTGGATTTGCAGGGAACTCCCAGTGGACTGACGCAAGTGAAAGAGCGGCGTGAGTATGATTATCTGGGCGCTGAGTTTGATTTGAGTGCCAAGCTCTTAGTGGCGAGCAGCGATCAACCCGTGAACCGGGCTCCTGCATCATCATCGGGCAATGGCACCTCCGGTGGCGCCTTGCCTTTGTGGTGGTGTGCTTGTCTTTTATTAATGGGGTTGCGAGCACTACGAAACCGCAGCTAAGTATGGCCTGCTCGCAGTTTAGGTATGGCGAACTCGCAGAAAGACCATGCTGAGATCATCGTATCCTTTTTGTTCGATTCGCCGGGAATCACCACAACAGTGGTACACTGAACCCGGTTATCTCTTTATATCCTTTGGTATTCAATGACGAGCGCCTTTCGAATGACTCTTATTCATGCGCTGCCCTGGGCGGCGTTGGCACTGGCGTGTGTGGTGATTTTCGCATTGGGTTGGTCAGACGTTTTACGCTTTGATCGGCCAGACATCGCATCGGGCGCCTGGTGGCAGTTGTTCTCTGCGCATCTCGCGCATTTGTCCTGGCCTCATTTATGGATGAATCTCGCTGCATTGGCACTTACAGCCTACGTCAGTGCTCAATCTCATTCTTTGGGGCACTTCTTTGTCGTCTGGGTTTTATTGCTACTCGGAACGGGGGCGGGCCTCTATTGGTTTGCCCCTGACTTGATCCGGTATGTCGGCTTGTCCGGCGCATTGCATGGCGCCTTGATCGTGTATATCAGTGATTCACCATTTTATGACCGACGTATTCGTGCTCTGGTAGTGATGGTGATTCTGGCCAAGGTCGGGTGGGAACAGTCCCCTTGGTTCGATGACATGGCCAATGCCGACAGCATTGGCGGGCGGACTGAGGGGCGCGCGCATTTGTACGGTGCGCTTACGGGCGTTTTCATTGTGGCCATGACCTATTGCTGGTCTCATATGAAACGACGTACAAATTATAAGTAGAGAAAATTACCTAGTTAAAACCACGTAGATAAAACAGCCTAGTGCGAGAACACATCCGATTAATGGATTTCACCCGAGTCGTTTTTTAAAGCCTTTGATTAAGTTAATACCCTATGAGCAGCAAACCGTTAGACGATAAACTTCAGAAGCTGAATTCTAATCAGGAAAATCCGTGGGTGGTGAAGGGCAAAGAGGTTCGCTACAGCAACCCATGGATTGAAGTGGCGCATCACGATGTGACCAATCCTGCCGGCAACCCGGGGGTGTATGGCACGGTGCACTTTAAGAATCGGGCGGTGGGTGTCGTGCCCTTGGCAGAGAATGGCGATACCTGGCTGGTGGGGCAATATCGCTTTCCGTTGGGTGAGTTCCATTGGGAAATCCCGATGGGGGGCGCTCCATTAGATGAAGTGCCAGAGCAGTGTGCCTTGCGTGAGTTGGAAGAAGAAGCCGGTCTGATCGCCGAGCGAATTCAGTCCCTGGGGACGTTTCACCTGAGCAATTGCATTACCGACGAAGTCGGATATCTGTTTGTTGCACAAGGTCTGACGGAAGGAGAACAAGCCTGGGAAGAAACCGAGGTACTGACGATCAAGCGGTTGCCGTTTGAAGAGGCGTTCGTCATGGCTCAGGACGGCAGGATTACCGATGTGTTATCGGTATTGGCGCTGACAAAAATCCGCCTGGCAGGCATTGCCTGAGGCGGATTCTCTTCTACTCAGCGGATCACTCAGTTTTCAACCACAGTGGCTCATAGACTGGGTTCGCGGCCAAGAGGTGTGCTCACTAATCCCTTAATGAGCTTTTAGTGAACGACCGCAGCTTCCTGACGGTAGCGCTGGCGGTACTGTGCTGGCGACAGGCTAACTTCCTTGATGAAAATACGATCAAGGGTTCGTCTGCCAGACAGGCCGATGTTAAGTGCGATCTGCTCAATTGGATCGTCGGAATCGGTCAGCATACGTTTCGCCATTTCCAAGCGCACCTGAGTCACAATCTGTTTTAAGGACGTGTCTTCACGGTGCAG
>Ga0255776_10002312_pt1 | contig 21374 bp, 16 predicted proteins | sample 071ome_19_FD_179974 | JGI IMG/M metagenome (GOLD analysis project Ga0255776, IMG submission 179974) | Coastal salt marsh microbial communities from the Groves Creek Marsh, Skidaway Island, Georgia - 071413AT metaG (version 2) | ecosystem: Environmental > Aquatic > Marine > Intertidal zone >... | reverse complement strand
GTGAGCAAGTCATTGAAGGGATAAACGCCCTCGCCGTTGAGCAGAGCGCGGTAGGCGAAGTTGGGAATTTGGTCGTTGCCGGCGATGCCAAAACTGGCGCGAAGCTTGGCAAAATCAACCGTGTTGGTCCAGCGGTATCCAGGTTCGTCTGAAAGGATCCATGCGGCGGACAAGGCGGGAAAGACCCCCCAACGGGCATTGGGGCCAAATTTGGAACTGCCATCGCGGCGCAGCACCCCGGAGAAGAGGTAGCGGCTCTTGAAGGCGTATTCGGCGCGGCCAAACGCCGAAAGCAGGCGCTCCTCAAAGAAGAAGCTGCTCGCGCCATTGAGGTAGCCTCCGGCTGCTTGGCTCGCGGAGATGTCGGCATACTCCCAGCTGTTGTTGGGGATGTTGAAAGCCCAAGCCCCCAGGCCCTTTCCTTGGCGTGTAAAAACACTGGTGCCGGCTGTAGCCTTCACGCTGTGGCCCTCGCCAAAGGTTCGGTCGTAGTTGAGGTAGGACTCAAACGTCAAATCTCCATACGTGTCGCGGTGCTGGTACACACTGGCGCCGCGCTCCAGGCTAAAGCCCTCAGCGAGGGTCACCATGGGCGCGTCCAAATCCGCATTCACGGCCGTATTCTGCGCCTTGCCGGGACCGTACCACACCAAAGGAGAAAAGACTCGGCCGTCGACGATGGCATAGTTGTAGTTGAAACGCGTCGTCCAGGTGAGGGACTCGTTGAGATCGTAACTCAACTCTTCCTTGCCCACAAACTTGTTCACGCGGCTGTCGTTGTACGTATTGGCCATCTGCGCGATGGGGTTGATGATATCGCTGACCAAGGCGAGGTAACTGTAACGCCCGTCTTCTTCAACGATAGGTTCGGTCGGGTAAGCGTTAATGGTGTTGTAGAGGACCGAGCCAATTCCGTTCTCCGGCAAGGTTTTGCGCTGTTCATGGGTAAACAAAAAGACCGAATTCAAGCGCAAGCGGTCCGTCATATCGGTGCTCAGGTTCACGCGACCGTTGTAGCGTGTAAAATTGCTTTTACCGCCGCCCACAATGCCGTCTTGGGTGAAGTAGGATCCACCTACCGAATACGTGGTCTGGTTCGAACTGCCCGTTGCGCTCAAGCTGTGGCTGGAGGTCATCGCGGATTGAAAGACCGCATCCTGCCAGTCTGTTCCAACGCCAAGTGCGGTATTGGCAAAAGGTTGGTCTTGGCCGCCGTTGAGGAAGGCATTGTTTTTCAGGACCGCATATTCTTGGGCGTTGAGGAGGCCCAAACGCTTGGCCGTCTGCTGCACCCCGAGGTAGGAAGCGTACTCAAAAACCGGAGCGCCACCCTTTTGGCCTTTTTTCGTTTCAATGAGAATAACCCCATTGGCTGCCCGAACGCCAAAAATGGAAGCGGTTCCATCCTTCAAGACGTTAATGGAGGCAATGTCATTGGGATTCAGTGCATTCAATCCTTCCGAATCATAGACCACGCCATCGACCAGAATAAGGGGGTCGTTGTCGCCAAAGGTGCTTAGACCGCGGATTCGGATGCTCGTCGATCCACCGGGCGAGCCGGAATTGGTGTTAATGACCACTCCAGCCACCTGGCCTTGCAAGGCTTGGTCCATGCGGGGGATGTTGAGCTTGGAGATTTCTTCGCTCTTCACCACCGAGGTCGCACCCGTGATTTCTTTTTTGGTCGATGTGCCATAGCCCGTGACGACGACTTCATTCAAGCCCACTTGATTGGGAGTCAACGCTACCATTAAGGGTTGGGAGGAAGCCACCTTGAGGCGTTTGCTGTCGTAGCCAAAAGCTTCAATGAGCAGCGAATCACCGATTCGCACCTCTAGGTTAAACCGGCCTTGAACATCCGTACTGGTCTTGGAAGCTCCGGTGGGAAGCACGGAAACAACGGCGGGGATTGGGCTGCGATCCGAGCGATCGGTCACCTGGCCGGTGAGCGTAATCGTTTGGGCCGAAGCCAAATAGGGGAGCCCTAGGAGGAAAGCAAGTAGGGAGAAACGACGCAACTGTTGCATGGGAGAGATGAATAGGGGGAACGATTCCATCGGAGGGTAAAAAGAGAGAAGGCCCGGGCTTTCGCGCCGGGCCCACCCTTCTCAACAAAGTGTCACCTTAGTGACGAATAGCAAGCTTTTCAACTGCTTCACCGGACTCGCTGATGACGCGAACCATGTAGATACCGTTGGCCAAAGTAGCCGTAGAAACTTCGTTCTGACCTTCGGTCAAGTCGCCGCTGGCCACTACTTGGCCAGAAAGCGTAACGATAGCAAAATGACCGCTCGTAGCGTTCAAAGCGATGGTAACGTTGTCGTTCGCAGGGTTTGGAGCGATGGTCATGACGTTAGCCATTTCCTCGTCCATACCGATGCCGGAACATTCCGTGCAAGAACCCCAGCAAACTGCATCCAAGGTATCGTTGGCCGTGATTACCAATACACGGTTGGTGTAGGTCGTGTTGCCATTGGTACAAGGCGCGGTGGGATCGTTCATTTCCTGACCGGTCCAGTTGTCGTGAGAGAACTTGTACTCTACGGTGTCACCGATGGGCAAAGTGATTTCCTTTTCCCAGATGTTGTCGCCGTCTGCGTCAGACATAGCTGCGCAGTTGCCACACCAGCCGTTGAAGGTGCCGTTGACCTCAGGCGTCGTGAAGCTGCCCGTGTACAAGCTCATGTCCACACGGAAAACAATGTTAGCCGTGGTGGGGCCTGTTCCAGCACAAGGGTCGCAAGAACCCCAGCATACGGGAGACAAGGTGGTAGCCGTCGCGGGAACGACCAAGACACGGTTGGTGTACGTAGTGTTGCCGTTGGTGCACGAAGCGGTGGGATCGTTTTGCTCCTGACCGGTCCAGTTGTCGTGCGAAAATTTGTACTCAACGGTGTCGCCAGCGGTCAAGCCGATGGTTACTTCCCAGATGTTGTCGCCGTCTGCATCGGTCATCGCCGCGCAGTTGCCACACCAGCTGTTGAAGGTGCCGTTTACTTCAGGAGTCGTGAAGGAACCGCTGTACTGGTTCATGTCCACTTGAAAGGTGACTTGAGTCTGCGCAAATGCAGAGCCCATCATCGCCATAGCCAAAAGCGTAAGTGTTTTTTTCATGGGTTAAGTGTTGGTTTTGAATAATGGTACTTTGGACAATAATACGACAATAATACGTAGAAATTGTTTTTTGTACTATAACTTGCCGAGAAATTTCCCGACTAACTTATTACCCATGAAAATCCGTTTGGTTCACGTGCAGAACAAAAAAGGCTGGAAAAGCTTGGCCTTCATGCTTTTGACGGCCTTGGGGCTGCACGCCCAGACGGGGCCCGTACCTACAAGTGTCGAACAGACAGCTGATGGCTCATACACCTTGATGCGCGACGGAAAACCCTACTACGTACGCGGCGCCGGAGGTATTGAGTACATTGGGGATGTGGCCCGTTTTGGCGGCAACAGCATTCGGACTTGGAGCCACGACAACGCCAAAGAAATCCTGGACGAAGCTCACAAGCATGGCATTACGGTCATGATGGGGCTCTGGGTGCAGCACGAGCGACACGGCTTTGACTACGACAACGAGGCCCGCGTGCAGTCGCAGCTGGAGATGTTCAGCGAAGTCATTGACGATTTAAAGGACCATCCCGCCTTGTTGGCCTGGTCGGTGGGCAACGAAGTGGATCTGAACTACAGCAACACCAAGGTGTGGTATGCCGTGGAGGCCATTGCGGCCATGATTCAAGAAAAGGATCCCCACCATCCAGTCACCACGATCACCGCGGGTTTGGATTCGACCGAAGTCTTCTTGATTAAGGAGCGTTGCCCGTCTATAGATTTTTACGGTATTAACACGTACGGCGATTTGGATAAGGTGCCGGACCAAATTGAACGCTTCGGTTGGACGGGTCCCTACATGATCACTGAATGGGGCCCCAACGGCCACTGGGAAGTGCCTCGGGCCACCTGGGGTGCACCTATTGAGCAAACTTCTGGCAGCAAAGCCGCTGGATACAGCCGTCGCTACGTGGACAAAATTTATGCGCAGCGCCGAACCTGCCTGGGCTCCTATGCCTTCCTCTGGGGCCAAAAGCAAGAAACTACCCAAACGTGGTACGGCCTTCACATGGAATCGGGCAAGCCCACCGAAACCCTTTGGGGCGTGAGCCAAGTTTGGCAAGGCCATTTCGCCGAAGCAGACCGCACACCCGCCCCCGTCTCCGTCACGGCCATGGGCTCGACGCCCCCGATCCTCCAAGCCGGTGAAAAAGTGGCCATCCCCTACGATGCAGCGGTCGCCGATCGCGTCAAGAGCGCCAAGGTGTGGTACGAAATCCTCCCGGAAAGCACTGACATCAAGTCAGGAGGAGATGCGGAAAACCGCCCCCCAAGTATCGCCTACAAATCACTAGGCCGGCTCAAGCCCGGCACCTACCGCGGGCAGCCATTGGCCTTCCGAGTGCCCAGCAAACCCGGCGCGTACCGCATTTTTGTCTACCTCGAGGCCGAAGGCTTCGTGGCCTACGGCAACTTGCCTTTCTTCGTTGAACCCCGCAAAGCCAACCAGCGCCCAAGTCGCCCCGTAGAATTGGCCAAATTGCCACTAACTGCCGTCGCCCCATGAAAATGACCTGGACTTGGCCCCTGTTGGCTCTGGCGCTTTCTGTAGGCAGCGCGCAGGCCCAAATTGCGGACCCCGAGGAGCTCCAGCCCGATGAGGCGATCGCGGAGCCTTCCGTCACAAAGACGCACGTGGACCCCACGAGGGTGGATTGGAATCGCGCGCCCATTTGGCACGACTTCAGTGGCCCGTTCGGATCCTTCCCCAAGATGGAGCCCTCGCGGCTTCGTTCCGTGAATGCAGGGGGCTACTACCGCTACTTCATGGACTACCGCTACTTACCGGGTGGTTTTGAGGCCGTTGCGGGCTACCCCTTGCCCGAACGCGACATCTTCATTGGGGACGACAGCCAGTTGCCACAGTTCATGCTGAACATCAGCGGCAAAGCCGGAAAAGGCGCCACCTGGGGCATGGACCTCTTTGCTTTCCAGTTTTTAGAGGGCAATGTGGCTTCGGTCTACAGTCTCCCCGTGGCAGACAGTTTACTCGGGCACTACGATGCGCCATTGAATCAGCCCCGCATCGGCGGACAGATGAACATGCTTCTGGGAATGAACCTATATAGCACAGTGGTGACGCCTTTGGGCGGTTTGGGCGTGCGTCTAGGCGGCATTCATTGGTACGAGCTGACCGAACTCACCATGGGCGCCTACATCGGCTACAACCGCTACATGCTCTTTGACCGCAATCCTTGGGACCCCATTGGCCTCAGTCCTTTTGAGCGCTACAACAACTACGTGAGCAGCGGTCAGGTGAGTCAGGAACAGCGCTGGGGCAAGCGTGCCTTCCAGGGTGGCATCCTGGAGATGCTCGGGCTTCCCCACGGGCAGCAAGTCAAAGTGCTCCTTGGCAAGAACGAGCAGAATGGAGGCTTTGATCCCCGTCCCAATGGGGCTTTTGCGGGACAGTACGTCAAGACGGTGGGCGAGCGGTGGACGCTTTCGGCCCAAAGCATGAACCAACAGGCCTACCAAGATTCTATGCTGCAACAGCCTTTTGGTTCCTTCATGCATACCGGAAAGGTGGCCTACCGCCACGGTGCGTGGATGGGCTATGCGGAGTCCGGCTGGAGTGGCTATTACTCCAAAGACTACGGTCGCGTCCAAGGGCTAGCCGCACAAGGTCGTTGGATGTACCAACCCAAGAAGAACTGGGATGCCCAAGCGCATGCCTATTACATCAGCCCCGATGCCATCAACAATGCGGGGGCCATTGTAAACGGAGCCATCAACGAAGCGTCCATCAATAGCATTCCTGCGGGGCAAGCGGGAAGTTCAGCCGTTTTGCAGCCCACGGGCACGTCCTTGTTGGGCTTTGGACAGTTGGCCAACAACCGAACAGGTTTGGACCTCAACTGGGCCTACCACCCCAAGAACCTCTACATCAACCTGGGCTACAGCTTTTCACGCGAAATAGAAGGGGGGAGTAGCAGCTTGTCCTTTGGCCACCCCGTGAATGCCTTGACCCGCAGCCGCTTCTGGCGCTGGCAGTTCCCCGCAGGTGTGGGTCCCTACAACCGCACCAACGTGATTTTCCGAAATACCTACGACAAAATCGGCTTGGCGGTCACCCAAGAGAATCCCCTGCACTTCAGCCAATGGGAAATTCAGGCCTTGCACCGCCAACGCACGGGCAACAAGGTTTGGATCTTCAACCATTTGCTACGTGCCCACAGCATTCAGCAGGCTTGGAGCCCCTTGCACGTGGCGGCAGATGCCCTCTTGCGTCAGTATTCCTTTGAAAATGAAGCCTATCTGATGTGGAATGAACACCTCACGCTGGTCGCTATGGCCTCGGCGGATGCCACGATGGGCAACCTGCAAACAATGGTGAGTGCAGAAGGGCGTCCCTTAGACCAGCGCGGCTATGCCTACGGCTTTGGGGCCGACATCTGGGCGACCAAGGACGTGAGTTTTTACCTGCGCCACAAATGGTTTGGCTTTACCGACCGAAGCTTCACCTTGGATACCTACCAGGGATCCGAAACCACACTTGAACTGAAACTGCTCTTCTAAATGAACGCATTGAAATACCCCTTGTGCCTCATCGCCTGTTTGGCCTTGCCGCTCGCGACTGCCGCGCAAGATTACCAACCCAAATTTTCGCTCACAGGCAAAGCGCGCGGGGTCTACTTCGCAGACCACTATAGCGGTGCGGGCGATACCGTGACCTCCCCACGCAGCAACAGCGGCCACGTCATGGCCGACTTGGGCATGCGACTGCGCCCCAATCCTTCGACGGAGGTCTTGGCTATGGTCCGTGTGCGGAACGACTACGGCGGCTTTTGGGGGTCTGGCGTCACCTTTGACTTGCGCCAATTGCAAGTGAAGGGCCTGATTCAAGACCGCATTCGCTACACCTTGGGGGATGTAGACTACGCACTGACCCCCTTTACGTTTCACCGGCCCGGCCCCTTGATGGCGGGTATCTTGCCTTCGGGCATGGCACAGCTGCAAAAGAATCTGGCCGGATACGATGCCTTTATTACCAACCATAACTCTTGGCGCCAGCAGGGGGGCGTGGTGGAATTCCGAACCGACTTCGCCCGCGGGCCGCGCTACGCGGACCATTCGGCCTTTGCCTTCCGCCAGCGCGCTGGTTTTAGCGGACAGGCGACAGAGAGCTGGGCTTTTGGAGGGCGGACGCTTTGGACCTTGAACAACCCGTCGCCCTTGACTCCATGGGTAAAGGTTGGACTTAATTACGTGGGCATCCAAGAATTGGCGGGGACATCAGCCGCCACTGACCTCTATGGCAACCACGTGCTGACCGGAGATTTTCACATCGTCAAGCCAAGCCGGTGGCGACTCCAGGGCGAACTGGGCTCCTCATCCACGCAGTGGGTGAGCGGGGACCAAGATGCCGATTACATGATCGATGTAAAAGGGGTGTATTGGCTGAAAGAACTCGGCATAAGCACCGCGGCTTCCCTCCGATACACCGAGGTGGGCCCGGATTTCTACAGCCCAACGGCCCAAACGACGCCCAATATCTCAAGCCTAGCACCAGCGGCGTTCACCCGCATTGGGAACAGCAAAAGCGTACGTGAATGGACCTACCTGGATCTCTTCCGTGAGAGCAACTTGTACCGCTACCGCTGGAACTCCACCTTGGGAAGCGATAACAACACCTATTTGATCATGGATCCTCGGGGTTTAGCGACCCCCAACCGTCGCCGCGTGACCGCCGACTTTGCGGGCAAGGCGCTGGGTGTTTTCTACAAAGTGGAAGGCGTTTGGGCCCAAGAAATCCGCGGCCAAGGCACGGATGTGCTGACCCAGTTTTCCCGTGTGGACCTAGATCTGCGCTGGCCTAGTCGTATGGGCTACGGGGTGGAATTCCGCGGCTTGATTCGCGACCAGCGGGCATGGCGAACCAACGTGGGGGACGATGTGCCCAATACGTCCTACCGCCTGCCATGGACGAGCTGGAGCGCAAAGGCGTATTTGAATTCGGACCAAACCTTCTCGGTGGAAGGCGGCCTGTTGACGCTGGGCCACGGCGGTTTTGCCTATGACATTATCCGAAATGCAGAGAATACGGTGTTGGACATTCGGGGCGGTGAACGCTCCCACCAAGAGCTGCTTCCCAACCTCTGCCTGAACTATGCCAGCAGCGAACACTCCACGCTCACCCTTGGTTGGTTGGGCAGCTATGTTAAAACCCTCGATGCGAACTATTCCATCCAAAATCTCTACGTGCTCTATGCCATTACGTTCTAAGTATTTCCTAGCCTCTCTCGCCCTGGCGTCGCTGGCCTTCGCGAGCTGTGAGCGCGATCTGACCCCCGAAGGCCCTGCCTTGACGGACCTCTACGGCACCTTCAAAGTGAAGACCGGTTTGGCGGCCTCCCAGGCCCAAGTCAATTTTGCCAATGGGGAGAGTGTGTACTTCACGGCGGAGACCTCTATTTCGACCGATTTTGTCCTGACCATCACCGGCCAAACCTCCGGTGCGGTAAAGCGCATCGAAGGAAAGGCCCGCACCTTGGATGCCACCAACGCCCTGTGGCAAGGAGAGACCTCGCAGTTCCCCACCTTCCAAACGGAAATGTGCGACGTTATGCTGACCTATCCGGGCTATCCCGACACGTTGTACGGAAACGTGCAGGTCTTGGGGACGCGTGTGATTGAGGCGACCATCTTGGACGACTTTGAAAACGGCATGTCTCCCGAATGGACCAAGTTCATCCAATCGGGTGCCAACATGAAATTTACCGTTCAGGGCGGCGCTCCTCTCGCTGAAGGCCTATCCTACTACAAAATGGGCGGTACGGTGGCCTGGGACTGGCTCATCGGCATGGTCGAAATGCCCAAAAACAACTTCAACGGCGGTGCAGGCTTCAGTCTGAACAGCGATGCGGACAAGGTCTACTTCAATGGCGTCTTCCGCCAATTAGCTGGCCTGGACAACGGCATCATTTTGCTGCAGTTGCGCGAGGATGACAACGGCGACGGCACCTACAGTGAGGGCAATGAGGATATGTGGTCGGTGGAAATTCGGCCCGGTTCCGCATGGGAGCTCGAGAGCTACAAGTACAGCGACCTCGTCACGTTGGTGAACGGTGCAGCTTCGGCTGCCTTGGGCAATGGATTGCACGAGCCGGACAAGCTGCACCGCGTGTCTATTCTCTTTTTGGCCAATCCCAGTTCGGGCTATGCCGAATGCGATACCGACATGCTTTGCTTCACGGAAAATGCCCCGTTGGCGCTATGAGGAAGTCGCTTGCCGCCTTGTCTTTGCTCGTTCTGGCCGCGGCGTGTTCGCTCAAGCCTACACAGCTCTATGACTATGGCAACCCCGCCAATTCCTATCCCAACATCAAGGGCTTTGCGTCCTTGACCGTTTTGGACGGCCCGACTGGGGATGAATTTTGGGTTAGCAAAGAAGCGGCCAACTGTATTCAGTACCGCGTAGCCGAAAATGGGGTTTACACCTTCACCTGGAACAAACCCGGGGGCGGTTGCGACTGGGTAGGCATGGGCGTGGGCTGGGACCAGTGGTCCGGGAAGAACATGGGAGCGATTGTGGACGAAGCGGCCATGCGCTTGACCGTTCGGCTCCCCCAGGGCGCGCAAGCGATGAAGACCTTGCCGCTGGCCTTTGGATTTGAGGACTATTCGGGCCGTCAAGCCTGGATTGGAATGAGTTCCAACTATGTCATCAACGGACCGATTACGCAGGAATGGACGAACATCGATCTGCCCCTGGGCCTATTCAACTGGAACGAAATGGACTGCGATCCGACCAATATCAAGCAGTTTATCACGCAGTTTGAGGGAGATGGCGAATTTGAGCTGAAAGAAATGCGCGTGGTGCCGTTTTCAGGTTCGCTCCGAAAGCAAGCCAAAGTCGGCTACGACGCAGATTTAGGCAAAGGGTTTTCTCAAAGCGTCATCCAGTTAACGGACGGCAGCACCTTAGAGCTGTCTTGGGATGCGGATTCTCTGTACGTGCTCGCGCGCATCCCCGATGAGAATGCCTTCGTGAACAGCCAAACAGGCGTGGACCTTTGGAATGGGGATGCCTTAGAGCTGGCCTTTTCCGCCCAGCCAGAACAATCACGTCGCCCGCGCACCACGTTCTTGTTTAGCGACGTTCACCTGGGCATGAGCCTGGGTGAAACGCCGGAAGTGGTGAATTTCCGCACGGGGGTATCCATTCCCCATCGACGCCAAATCTCCGAGCTGGGTGGGGGCTATGGCTACCTCCTGCACTGGTCCTTGCCCTGGGCCGCCATGCGCCGTGATCCCTGGACCATTGAAGGGCGGTATTTGCTCGAGGTAGCACGTGACCAAGGCGATGCCAAGGGGCGCAAACAGCAGATTCGCTGGAATTCCGGTGAGGCGGAAGGCTTTCACCAAAGCACCGGACTTTGGGGCGAACTCCTGGTGGGCCCTCCCCAACTAGATATTCTGTTAACGGACGAAAACGAATGAAATCGTTGATACGCTTGAGCCTTTTCTTGGGGCTGGCCGTAGCCACCCTAGCTTCTTGTGAACTTCAAACGGCGACGCCCCCCCAAGGACGCAACGGCGATCAGCTGGCCTGGGCGGGACGGACCTGGACAGTGAAAGGCGGTCCGGACCTCTTCGGACCCGGCCCCAACTACTTCAGCAAGGACATAGCCTCTGCCTACACGGACGACCAAGGCTTTCTGCACCTGAACATTCGCCAAATCGATGGAAAATGGCAATGCTCGGAGATTATCAGCAACGATGTAGTGGGCTATGGCACCTACACCTGGGAAGTGCAGTCCAACATGGTGGACATTCCCGACAACACGGTTTTAGGGCTTTTCACCTGGGACAACAACACCTTCATGACGCAGGCCAACAGCGAGGTAGACATTGAATTCAGTCGCTGGGGCGATCCCAACAAGGTGAAGACCTTGGCGACTTCGGTTCAGCCCGTATGGTTTGGCGCTTTTAATCCGGAGCGCACGCACGAGACCCAGTTGCCGGTTGAAGCGAAGACCATGTGGACCACCCATGAATTCACGTGGACGGACAGCCTGATTACGTGGACGTCCTACCTCGGGGCTAAATCGGCCACTACCGTCATCGCATCCTGGTCCTTTGACGACAGCAACCCCGCGCGGCGAAAGAGCGAAGGCGGCGTTCAAAGCAATCCCATTGTCATTCCAGCTCCAGGCCCATCGACCAATGCGCGGCTCAACCTTTGGCTGTTTGAAGGGCAAGACAGCGGCCCAAGCACCGGTGGCGCCTATGAGGTGGTCATCCGAAATTTCACCTACCAACCGTTCTAAGTTTTACCATGAAAAAGGTATTCCTCCTATCAGCAGTTCTTGTGACTGCTTCGGCATTTGCCCAAAAGCAGCCCACCGCTTGGCGGGTAGACTCTGTGCTCCAGCTCATGACGCTGGAAGAAAAGGTCGGCCAAATGAACCAGTACAATGGATTTTGGAACGCAACGGGTCCCGCGCCAGAAGGCGGGGATGCCGCGACCAAGTACCAGCACCTGCGAAACGGATGGGTGGGTTCCGTACTCAATGTGCAAGGGGTGGAAGAAGTTCGCGCGATGCAACGCGTTGCCGTCGAGGAAACCCGCTTGGGGATTCCATTGATCTTCGGATGTGACGTGATTCACGGCTACAAAACCCTTTCGCCTATTCCTTTGGCGGAGGCAGCTTCATGGGATCTAGAGGCTATTGCAAAAAGCGCCCGCAACGGGGCCGAAGAAGCCACTTCCTATGGTCTAAACTGGACGTTTGCGCCCATGGTGGACATTTCACGCGATCCGCGTTGGGGCCGCATCATGGAAGGCGCAGGGGAGGATCCCTATTTGGGCAGCCGCATTGCGGAAGCACGCGTTCGAGGCTTCCAAGGCGAGCAGCTCAACGATCCACGGTCTATGGCCGCTTGTGCCAAACACTTTGCGGGCTATGGATTTAGTGAAGCGGGACGCGACTACAATACGGTGGATGTGAGTGATTACACCCTCTACAACGTCATTTATCCGCCCTTCCAAGCCGCCAAAAAGGCAGGCGTAGCCACCTTCATGAATTCTTTCAACACCATGAATGGTATCCCTGCTACGGGCAACCAAGCGCTGGCAGAACTTCTCAAGGAGGATTGGGGATTTGAGGGGGTTCTGGTGAGTGACTGGGGGTCCGTCGGTGAGATGATCGCCCATGGCTATGCACGGAATTTGAAAGAGGCCGCAGAACAAGCCGCCAATGCCCGCTGCGACATGGACATGGAGTCCCTGGCGTATGTGCAGTTCCTCGCGAGTCTGGTGCGCGAAGGAAAGGTTTCCGAATCCTTAATTGACGACGCCGCTCGTCGGGTATTGAAGTTGAAGTTTGACCTGGGCCTGATGGACGACCCCTACCGCTACTGCAACCGTCCGGGCAGTTGGGAACCTAGCACCTCGCCTTGGGCTGCGGATGCCCAAGAGTTGGCCGAAAAATCCGCTGTACTTCTCAAGAACAACGGCATTTTGCCTTTGGCGAAAAAGCAAGCCATTGCGCTCGTGGGCCCCATGGCGCAGGAAAAGAACAGTCCTTTGGGCAACTGGCGCGTTTCCAGCGACGATTTCACTGCCTTATCGCTGTATGAAGGCTTGGTGCAGGTGCGTGGCGAAAAGCGCATGACGGTGGCAAGCGGCCCGGTTTTCTTAAAAGGCCCTATTAGCTTCCCGTTTGAGGCCGAAATCAATACCACCGACACCTCCGGCATGCATGCGGTCGTAAAAGCCGCTGGAGAAGCGGAAATCGCCATTTTAGCGGTAGGTGAGCACGGATTCCACTCGGGAGAAGCCCGGTCCCGCATGTCTCTCCACCTCCCTGGTCTCCAAGAACAGCTGATCCGCGAGGTGCTAAAAGTACAAGAGCACGTGGTTCTGGTCCTCTACGCCGGACGTCCCATGATACTGCCGGATGACATCACCGAACAGGTGGATGCCATCCTTCTTGCCTGGCAGCCCGGCACCATGGGCGGTCCCGCTATCGCCAATCTGCTTATGGGCAAGCGCTCTCCCAGCGGTCGACTTCCCGTCACCTTCCCGCGCTCGGAGGGCCAAATCCCGCTCTACTACGGCGCCTACAGCACGGGCCGTCCAGGTCCTTCCGACGCCGTATTCTGGTCCCACTATGGCGACGGATCCAATACACCCGCTTATCCCTTTGGGTATGGCTTGACCTATTCCACGGTGACCTATGCCGCTACGCAGGCCAAACAGATGGGGGATTCTATGGCTGTTACTGCTCTCGTGAAAAACGAAGGCAAAGTGGCTGTGGATGAAGTGGTACAGCTCTATGCGCGCGATCACCACAGCCGCCTTGGCGTGCAGCCTGTGCGTCGTTTGATTGGTTTCCAGCGCGTAACCCTGAAGCCTGGCGAAGAACGCATGATGACCTTCAGCGTGACGGCCGATCAACTCAGCGTGGCTACCTCTGAAGGCGAACGCATGTTTGAGCCCGGCACCTTTAGCTTTTGGGTTGCACCACACAGTGCGGCTGGAACGTCTGCCAGCATCGACTGGAAGTAAGTCTTCCGGCGGACACCGCATGCCCCTGGGGCGCTCCGTCAAAGAAAAACCCCGCCGGCTTTAGCGCGGCGGGGCGATCTAACCAAAGGGTTGTGAGGCCTGCGTTTACTTTTTAGGGTTGGCTTTTTCCACGTAGAGGACCGTGGCTTCGTGCCGAACGACACGCACCAGTTCGTTGACTTTGGCAGCTGTGCCTTGGAACACAAAGCTCCAGGTGTCTCCGTCGATGTCCAATTGGCCCAAATGTTCCCCGAGCGGCATCTTTTCCACGCGGCCCACATGGCCGACCAAGTCGTCTGGATCGCTGAGGTAGTCGTCCTTGTCAAAGACCTTTTTGGTCAAAGGGCGTATGCCGTAAAAACCGACGATAGCGCCCACGTGTACGAGCCCCATCAGGACGTAGGGGTCTAGTTCCAAATACGCGCCAATACTGGCAAAAAAGGCACCAATGCCCAAGCTTCCTAAAAAGAAGCCGGGTTTAAAGAGTTCGGCCCCCCAAAGGGCGACCCCAAACAAGGCTAAGAGTACGGGTTCCATGGTTTCTTCGTTTTATGTTCTCGCCTCCATGGCTTGAAGGCTAGGATAAATGTCCTTCAACCCACAACCGGAAAAAATGACATTGGTCAGGTTTTCAAACGCAAAAAAAAACCGGCCCAATTGGACCGGTTTCATCGTTGAGTGGAGGCGCTGGATGGCAGAACGAACGAAGAAGAGAACCCTAAAACACCACCTCAAACACCGCTCAACAATTACATGTGTTCTTTGAGAATGAGCACGGGATAGGCATTGTGGTGCGCTACCGCTTGGGTCATTCGGTTGTGAAAAGCTTCTTTGAGCCAGTGGTGGCGGCGCTCAATGAGGACCAGGCCTTCGGACTCGCTGCGGCGAACCGCTTCGTAGATGCCGGATTCCACTTTTTCAGCGGCGATCAGGTGCGTTTTGGAGGCCGGAAAGGCGCTCGACGCGTAGTCTAGGAACAGGTCGGCATGGCCGTTGGCATCTCCGGGCTGTTGAATATGTGCGAGGTCAAGGTCTGCCTGTAAATCACGGACAAAGCCACGCAACCAGGTAAGCGCTTCGGGGTTGCGTTCGTCGTGGAGGTCCGTCGCGTAGAGCCAACGCATGCCGCGGTGGGGCCAAACGGCTTCCTTGGGAACGATGAGGATAGGCACCTTAATCGTGTGCATGACGGCCACGGCATTGCTGCCTAAAAGGAGTTCGGACCAACCGGAAGCGCCATGGCTGCCCATGACGACCATCGTGTCCGCACTATCCGCGGTCAAGTGGCGCAATGCACCCGTGACAGAATTCCATTCACAGTGGCCATCCACAGGAACCGATCCGTTTTGCAAGGGCTTCAGGAACTCCTGCAATTCTTTGGCCGTACTATCTTTCAAGGCATCCATCAACGAATTGGTCATCACCTCAGACGTGTAGGGCAGCTGGTAGGCGTGTACTACATGCACTTTGGCGTCAAGTGCTTCCGCCAGGCGCAGGGCATAGTCCAGGGCGAACCTCGAGAGGTCAGAAAAGTCGGTGGGGCAGTAAATGGTCTTCATCGCAATTGGGGTTTTAGTTCTACGAAGGTGAGCCTTCGCCATGCGGTCGCCAATGACAATTGTCAGCTTTTAAAAAAGGGGCAAACAGGCCGAATGCGGACCCACAACCGCCCCTTCCCCCGCGGTCCAAAGTCCCCAAAGGCTCTGCCCAAGGATCCATAGGCCCACCGCGAGCAACAAACCGAGCTGCAGCCATTTGAAGCCTGGCCATGCCACAAAGCGCTTCCAGAGGTAGCGAAAGGTGATTAAGGGAACCAAGGTGGCCACGCCAAACCCGATGAGGTAGCTTTCACTGGCGGCTTCAGAATAGCCCGCGGCCGCAAGAATGGCCGCATACACCATTCCGCAAGGGAGAAGGCCGTTGAGGGCACCCAACCCCAACGCGCGGAGGTACCACGGACCCTTCAGACCCCACCGGCGTTTGGTCAGCGGCAGCCCGAGCAGGCGTGCAGTCGGACAGCAGGAACGCTGCTCCCGCCACTGGGCGACGGTGCTGTACAGCAAAAAGGCGCCCGCCGCCACGCCGGCATAGAGGGGTACCTGTGCCCAATCGGCCAGCAGCCAAAAAAGCGACCCCAGCACGAGGTAGAGGCTGATTCGGCCGACGTGGTAGAGGCCCGTGAAGTAGGGGAGGGTACGCAGGGGAATCCCCGATTGCGCTTGCCACGACAAGGGCCCGCACATGGTCATGCAATGGGGACTGGCCAATAGGCCCAACAGGGCACCGGTGAGGAATGCGTCCGTCATCAGTGCGGGCCAAAAAAGGACGTTTTTACCACGTCCGCGACTTCTCCATCGAGCAGAACATCCACCACAATCTCCGTCTCCGGGCCCACGGGCAAGGGAAGGGCCACAAAGAAGGCGCCGGTAGTGCGACCTTGGGGTTCAAGCATCCAGGTTTCCCCTTGGACAAATTCAATCCAGGCCCCTTTGGGTTCGCGAAGCGCCAGGCTGACGACTACGGAATCTGGGCGTTTGTTAAAGAGCTTGTAGGTGTACAAATTCGTCACGGCCGTGTCGCGCTCTTGGAAGAGCTGATTGGGGGCGCGCAAGATGGTGGCCTCCACCGGGCTTCTAAAGAGCAAAAGGCTCGCCCAGAGGGTGAGAAGCGCCGCCAAAATGACCGAATAGGCCTTCAAACGCGGCGTAAACGCAAAACCCTTGCGCTCGACAATTTGGGTTTCAGAGGCATAGCGAATCAGGCCTTTGGGCTTGTGCAAGCGCTCCATTACGCCGTCACAGGCATCGATGCAGGCCGTACAATTGGTGCATTCCAGCTGCGTGCCGTTCCGAATGTCTATCCCCGTCGGGCACACCGCCACGCAGAGTTCACAGTCGATGCAGTCTCCTTTTCCAGCCGCGGTGCGGTCCTCGCGCTTGGTGAATCGGCTGCGAATTTCCCCCCGAATCCGGTCGTAGGCGATGACGATAGAATTTCGGTCCAAAAGAACGCCCTGCAGTCGGCCATAGGGACAGACAATCAGACAGACTTGCTCGCGGAACCAACTGAACACAAAGAAGAAGACCCCGGTAAAAATCCAAATGCCCGCAAAACCACCCGGATGTGCAGCCGGACCGTCCGTGACAATGGCCCACCACCCATCGGTGTTGATGAAGTACATCAAGAAGGTGTTGGAAATCCCGAAGGAAATGGCCAAAAAGAGGCTGTTCTTGGCGACGCGTTTGCGGATTTTTTCCGCAGTCCAGGGGCTGTTGCGGAGTTTGATTTGGGCGTTTCGGTCGCCATCAATCCAGTACTCAATTCGGCGAAAGACATGCTCCATGAAGATGGTTTGCGGGCAGATCCAGCCGCAGAAGATGCGTCCATAGGCTACAGTGAAAACCACAACCGCTAGGACGCCAAGCAGCATCGTGAGCATGAGCAAGTAAAAGTCCTGCGGCCAAAACACCTGGCCAAAGAGGACAAAACGGCGGTGCACCACGTCCAGCTGGATAAGAGGCAAGCCCTGCCACCTCAGCCAGGGAAGGCCAAAGAGCAGAGCGAGCAGAACCCAAGCCACGCGGCGGCGGTAGGTGGTAAATCGGCCCGTGACTTTTTTGGGATGCACGTACTTGCGCTTCCCCTCTTCCGTGATCGTGCCAATGTGATCGCGGAAGCTCTGATCGTCGTACATGGCTTAGAGGCTTTGCGCGGCAGGATCCGCAGGCTCTTGAACCTCCGCTGTGGCTTCGGCCGCAGGGACCTCTTCCGTAGGAGCTACCCAACGCTCTCCCTGAGGCGCTTTAGCCACGGCCGGTGTCGTGCCTTGAAAGGCAAGAACAAAGCTGGCGACTTGCTGCATTTGGAGGGGATTGAGGTCATCCTTCCAAGCGAGCATGCCCTTTTCCAATACGCCGTATTTAATCGTCGTAAAGACAGAGGCGATGTCGCCACCGTGAATCCAGTATTCGTCGGTGAAGTTGGGGCCAACACTGCCGCCGCCGTCGGCGAGGTGACAGCTGACGCATTTCTCCATGTAGAGTTTCTTGCCAGCTTCCAGGGCAGCGGCATCCACCAAAACGGTGACATTGCTTTCGTCCACTTGCATGGCCGCATCGGCCAGGGCAGCGGCGCGGTCCGCCTCGAGCTGTTCCATTTGGGCCGCGAATTCACCCGCTTGGTCCACAGAGGATGGCACCAAGTGGTAGTAGCCCAAATACAAGACGCCCCAGAAAATGGTGAGGTAAAATCCCCAGACCCACCACGGGGGTAGGTTGTTGTCCAACTCGTGAATGCCGTCATAATCGTGGTCTAAGAGCACATCGTCTTCGTGGGCCACGTCCACGTCATCCCAGAGGGCTTTGTTCACGCGTTTGGGTGCCCAACGAGATTCTCTTTTGGGCTTCACCAAGCCGAGCTTTTCGCGCAAGATGCTCAAGGTGCGAAGGACGGACCATGCGGTCAAGAAACCAATGAAGAGCGTAATAAGCCCCAAAACGTGAATGGGCTTTCCAAGGGATAGGAAGAATTCTACAAAGCTCATAGCGTAGGGGTTTGATCGTCGGTGTCCAAGGGAAGTTTAGCGTAGCGGTCCATGTCCGCGTTGCGCGTGTAGAGCGCCCAAAGGGTCACCATCGCGAAAAAGGCGAGGAACATGCCCAGGGCAACGATGGGGTACATGGACCAGCCATCGACATTCTTAAAAAAGGTGAGTAAGCGGCTCATGTTATTTCAAGGCGTTTAATTCTTCTTCAGAGGCTTTGTGCACATCCGTTCCCAAGCGTTGCAGGTAGGCAATCAAGGCCACAATCTCCTCATTGGCATTCACGGTGATGCGTGGGTCGCTGTTGAGGTCGGCGGCAATAGCCTGGGCTTGAGCGCGGCGGGCGCGATGCGCATCGGCAATTTCCTCGGGGGTATAGGGGACGCCTAGCTTCGCGAGGGTCTCCATTTTGGTTTGGGTGAGGCTGGTGTCCAAAGAACCGTCGTTCAGCAGGTTCCCTTCCGCATCGTGGGTGGTAAACATCCAAACGTAGCGCGGCATGATGGAGCCCGGAGACATGCTGGTCGGCTGCCACATGTGGTTGTAGTGCCAACTGTTGCTGTAGCCCTTGGCCCCTACGCGCCACAAATCAGGTCCGGTGCGCTTAGAACCCCATAGGTGGGGGTGCTCGTAGACGTATTCACCGGGCATGGAGTACTGTTTGTGCGTGGGGTCGTAGCGCAATACTTCGTTGTCAAAGGGCCGAATCATCTGCGTGTGGCAGGCGTTACACGCTTCGCGCATGTAGAGGTCTCGACCTTCCAGTTCCAGTGGGGTATAGGGCTTGACGGTAGAAATGGTGGGCACATTGCTGTCGACCATCAGCGTGGGGACAATCTCGATGACGCCCCCGATCAGGATGACCACGGTGCTCCAGATGACCATTTGAACAGGCTTGCGCTCGATCCAGCGGTGCCAATGTTCGCCGCTGTGCTTTTTGTGGGCTTCTAAGGCAGGCGCAGAGGCCTCTTCGTCGGCGATGAGATCTCCTTTGACGACCGTCTTCCAGACGTTGACAATCATGACCACAATACCGGTGATGTAGAGGGTGCCCCCCAAGGCACGCGTGAGGTACATGGGGATGATTTTGGTAACGGTGTCCAAGAAGTTGGGATTCACCAACATGCCATTGGCCAAATCCTTCCACATCAAGCTTTGGGTGAAGCCCGCCACGTACATGGGGATGACCCAGAAGAGCAAGCCGGTGGTGCCCAGCCAGAAGTGCCAGTTGGCCAATTTCTCGCTGTAGCGGCCGTTTTTCCAAAGTTTGGGCAAAAGCCAGTAGACAACGCCAAAGGCCATGAATCCGTTCCAGCCCAAGGTGCCAACGTGCACGTGTGCAGGAATCCAATCCGTAAAGTGCGCAATGCTGTTCAACCACTTGGTGGAGAGCATGGGGCCTTCAAAGGTGGCCATGCCATAGGCGGATACCCCGACGACAAAGAACTTCAAGACGGCAGAGTCGCGCACCCGGTCCCAAGCCCCGCGCAGGGTCAAGAGGCCGTTGATCATACCGCCCCAAGAAGGCGCGATGAGCATGATGGAGAAGACGGTGCCCAGGTTTTGCGCCCAATCAGGAAGGGCAGAGTAGAGCAGGTGGTGAGGGCCTGCCCAGATGTAAATAAAGATGAGGGCCCAGAAGTGCACGATAGATAGGCGGTAGGAATACACGGGACGCTCCGCTGCCTTTGGAAGGAAGTAGTACATCAAGCCCAAGAACGGCGTCGTCAAGAAGAAGGCGACGGCGTTGTGGCCGTACCACCACTGAACCAAGGCATCTTGAACCCCGGCGTAGACCGAATAGGACTTGGTCCAGGATACGGGCAGCTCCAGGTTGTTGAAGATGTGCAAGACGGCTACGGTCACAAACGTGGCGATGTAGAACCAAATCGCGACGTACAAGTGGCGCTCACGGCGTTTGAGGATGGTCCAAATCATGTTCACCCCAAAAACGACCCACACCAAGGTGATGAGGATGTCGATGGGCCATTCGAGTTCGGCATATTCCTTCGTGCTCGTGATGCCCAATGGAAGGGTGATGACGGCTAAAACAATGATGAGCTGCCAGCCCCAAAAGTGGATTTTGCTGAGGAGGTCGCTGGCCATTCGGGTCTTTAAAAGCCGCTGCATGGAGTAGTAGACCCCCATGAAGATGGCGTTGCCGGCAAAGGCGAAGATGGCGCCATTGGTGTGCAGGGCGCGCAATCGGCCAAAGGTCAACCACGAGGTATTGGCGTTCAACGCGGGCCAAACCAATTGCAAGGCAATGGTCAAGCCCACCAGGAGAGCGATCAAGCTCCACAGGATCGTCGCCTTGAGGAAGTAGCTGACGATGCGGTTGTCGTACGAGAAGTGTTCGAGTTCTTGCTTCATGGGGTAGAAGGGGTTGAAGAGTCCGTGGTGCCATCGTCCAGCATGCGGATGGCGGGTGAGGTGGTGTCGTCGTACTGGCCGCGGTCCACGGACCGCAAGAAGCCTAGCAGGAAGAGCACCGCCAGCACCAAGCTGACCGGAATCATGAGGTAGAAAGCACTCATAGGGTAGATATAGGGTTCACAGGAACAAAAGTCCCATCCCCCTCACAGGCCCCCTATGACAATTGTCAGCTTTTGAAAATTTTTCGGCTCGCGCGTTGGGTCAAGAGAGCGGAAAGGCCCACCACACTCAGCGAGGAGATGGGCATGAGCAGGGCAGAAACTTCCGGTGTGAGCAAGCCTTGGACGGCAAACGTCAGTCCGATGAGGTTGTAGCCCAGGCTTACGGCAATGTTGATTTTTACCACGCGCAATGCGGCTTTGGCCATCTTTGGGTACCGGGCCAAATGGGGCAGCTCCCGCCCCTTCAGAAGGATGTCACAGGCCGGTGCAAAGTGCATGGCATCTTCTGCGATGGAAATGCCGACGTCGCTAGCCGCTAGCGCCCCTGCATCGTTCAAACCATCTCCCACCATGGCTACATGCTTGCCGTTTCTCTGCCAGTCGAGCACAAAGTTCAGCTTGTCTTTGGGGCTTTGCCGAAAGCGCATTTCTGTCGAAGCAGGCAAAATCGTTTGCAGCCGCGAACGCTCTTGGTCGCCATCGCCCGTCAGCAGCGCGATGGGGTCCGGGCCTAATTGGTCCAGCCCTTCGCTCAATCCCTCGCGGTATACTTGTTCGGGTAAGAGCCATCCGCCCAAATGGCCATTGAGGGACCATCCGGTGGCAT